>JACCDQ010380508.1_pt1 | contig 12107 bp, 7 predicted proteins | sample 7446031 | NCBI WGS metagenome assembly JACCDQ01 (sample SAMN15323442, study PRJNA562643) | freshwater metagenome | isolation source: river surface water | place: USA:Blue River Watershed | collected 2017-08-17
GAGGAACACTTGGAACCGAAGGAGTTGTAGGAACTTGAGGAACACTTGGAACCGAAGGAGTTGTAGGAACTTGAGGAACACTTGGAACCGAAGGAGTTGTAGGAACTTGGATTGCACCCTCTTCTTCCCATAGAATATCTTTTAAATCTTTTGGGTTCCATTCTTTAATTTGTGATTCAAAAGGAGAAAGAGCCGAATAAATTTTTCCTTGGTAAGAAACTTTATCTCCTGTTTTATAAAAAACACCATTACCCCACTTCCATTCTGGAACTTGAGGATCTGTAGGAACTTGAGGAACTTGAGGAACGCTTGGAACTGAAGGAGGCGTAGGAACTTGAGGAACAACTCCTTCTTCTTTCCATAAAACATCTTTTACTACATCAGGCGTCCAAAATTCTACTTCTGATCTAAAAGGTGAAATTGCTGAATAGATTTTTCCTTTATATGAAACTTTATCTCCTACTTGATATGATACATCGCTTCCCCATTTCCATTCTGGAACCGAAGGAGGTGTAGGAACTTGAGGAACACTTGGAACCGAAGGAGGTGTAGGAACTTGAGGAACACTTGGAACCGAAGGAGGTGTAGGAACTTGAGGAACACTTGGAACCGAAGGAGGTGTAGGAACTTGAGGAACACTTCCAAAGATACTCGATTGGATAGGTGGTAGAGGAGGAGGAGCAATAGTTCTTGGGTCAGTTCCTTCTAATAGATATTTATATATAGCATCTGTTAGACATCTTGGATCACCCGAGGGTTTATCTCCGCTACTTTCCCAAATGATCATACCTTTAAGGCCTTTTTCCCAAATATAACAGCATTTATAATAAAGTGAATTAATATTATCATAAGAATTATAGATTTTTTTGACTGGGTCATAACTGTATGCTGAATAACTGAGAGGATCCCAATATTCTGTTGAACCAGTAATAGGGCACACTTTATAATCTAACACACCGTCTTCCCAACTTTTATCCGGAGAACTACCTGAAGCAGGTTTTCCGGGCCCTTCTGTGTTAGCGAAACCTCGTGAATAAAATGCTCCTCCAATTACAATTTTTTTGGCTGGAACTCCTTCTGCTAAATAGGCTTCTACTGCTGTTTCAGTAGAAAATGGAGTATATGAAGTCTTTTTAAGACATACGTGAGGGGCACAAACTTTTTCTCCCCAAGCACCAGAACTGAAGTCATAAGTCATAATTTGGACTTCATCAAGGTATTGGTGCATTTGCTTGATTTTACAAATCTTTGCCATTTCTGGTCTTGCTGAAACACAGGTATTGATGAGATACTTTTGTTTTCCTCCTGAATTGAAAGCCTCTCTAAGTTTTTTAAGAAAAGTTGTAAAATTATCTGCATCTTCTGGTCTTACTTTATTAGTGTTTAGACCTGGATAAGCAGGGTCTCCTGCTGACATACCAGATGTGAAGTATTCGTGATCTACTGTGACACCACAAAAAATTCCATAGGTATCTAAAGTAGTTATAATACTATTTATAAAATTTTGTTGATTTTCAGGTAAAATAGCATCAGAAAAATTACCTGACCAGCTCCATCCACCTAGAGCCAGTGTATGATTAAACTTCTTACCAGACTGGAAAAGTTTTCTAAATTGTCCAAAATTTCCATAATAACCTTCATTAGTAGCCCAAGTATCAGGAGGGGAAACACTATCATTTCCTACATATCTTTTATCTGTATCTGCCCAAGCATCTCCACTAAAAATTTTTCCTGTAGAATCAACATTATAAAAAGCATATGCTACATCTGAAATTTTATCAATAGGTAAATCTTTTACTTGGAAAGCCCGACCATAACAACTCCACGAAGTATGATAATAAGTAGCGTGTTTTCCAGTCTTTGTCTCGTAATAAGTATCAAATTTTTGAGAACTCATAACTATTTAATTACTAAAAATAAAATAAAAAAGAATAAATCATCGAATTTTATTCTTTTTTATTGTGTATTATATTTTGATGATAATTTTTTTAAACTAAAGTTCTTAAGAACTTTAGTTTAAAATTTGTTGTATTTGTTTAATAACGATAACCAATAATATAGGCAATACTTTTAGGATTTGAGATGTTAATAAGATGTGTCTTTACTTTACCAATAGTAATATATTCTCTTGTCTTTCTATAATTATAATGTAATTGTCTGATAGTAATTTCGAATTTTTTAGGAATTTCCACTTCTAATTTTTTAACATATTTTTCAAAGTATAAATTTTGAATATATTTACTTGTTTTGAATAGTAAAGTATCAATAATTTCAAATTTCTTTTTACATTGAGGAAATTTAGACTTCATAAGTTCTCCAAAATCTTCATATACTTCCAAGTATCTCAGCCCGATATCGTGAATTTCTCCACGAAGAAGTTTTAAAGCGATATATTCCTTGTTCAGTAATTTGATACGAACAGTCTTACCATTTTCTTCAGTATAATAAACAATGTAGTTTTTATTAGTAGAATTTGTAGCCTCTTCAAGTGTAATATCTTGCTTTTCTTTATAAATACATTCTTCAAATGTATTAAGATTTACTTTATTGACAAATTTTACATTTATATCTTTATTATCAACTACCATCTTTATTTCCGGATGAATTAACAAATAAGTATAACAATAATCCTTATCTAAGTAATCATAAAATTCTTCATCTACACTTTCATTAAACAATTCCTCAAAAGATTTTTTGCTCGTCCAGTAAGTCTTGTCTGCCTCTAATGTTCTCGAAGTAGAGATATTCCAACGGTCTTCAAAGTAATATACCTTAATCAAACTTCCTTCATTGTATTCTTCGATAACAATATTTTCTTCATTGACTTCATTGCTATAAAAATCTTTCAAATATTTACAATCAATAATTTCAGTATTCTTGTTTTTAATTCCGTCATAACATTTATTAAAAGAGAAATGAACTACATTATTATTTTCTTTATCCAAAATTACACCATTTGCTTCTCTTGTTAAATTATCAGTGTAATCAGATAAATCTGTGAAACTAACCATATATAATTTATCTGTTTCTTTAATAGAAAAATTATAAGGTTCATTTATCAAAATTTCTTTGATATCCTCGAAAGGAAGGTTTTTTTCCTTGATAAATTTTTGAATTTCGGCCATTTTGTTAATTTGTAAATGTATATATTTCTTTAAATAGATACATATTTTTTTCAATTTTTTTATACATTTTCATTTTCATATAAAATTTCTAATATATTAAGTTTTGAAGTTCTTCCAGGTCTTTGGGCTCTTCCTATTATCTGGTTTCTTAAAGTTTCATTTGTTTTATGTAATAAAACTATATGTGTAGTATTTTCCAAATTAAGACCTACACCAAAGAAAGAAGAATCAATAAGTAATACCGAAGTATCTTTATTTTTATAACTATCAATTGATAAATCTATATCTTTAATATTTCCACCTTGTAAATCTTTATAAACTATATCGTTTTCATCTAATATTTTTCTAATAATTTTAAAAGAACTAATATGATCTGTAAATATTATATATTTATTTGAAGGTTCTATATTTTTTATAATACTGTTTAATACAAATAGTTTAGTATTTTCTATTTCATTTTGTTTTGAGGAATTTACTTGTGTCTTTATACAATCTACTTTATTTTCACAATCTTTATTACAAATACATTTATGAAATTCTGTAAGCAAAGTTTTATTAAAATTTAATTCGTTCTTACAAGTATCAGTCTCCATTTGTAGAAGATTTTTAGGAATATTAGTTAAGTATTTTTTTCTCAAATCTTCAAGATATTTTAATGAAGTATCTATTTTTTGAGAAATATTATCGATGATACCAAATATCACCTCCTTTTCTGTAGAACAATGACCATTAATATCTTGAAAACTTAAAGAATTTAGAATATCAAGTTCTTTCATTGATAAACAAGGATGGAATATATCTACGAGACCTTTACAGAAATATTTTTTAGTTAATGGTTCTTCTAACCTGAAAGAATTTTCAATGAATTTTTCATCGCATTTACATATAATTTTATCCAAAATACTCAATGGAATATATTTATTGCCAAATTTGTATCCATTTTTTGGGTCTATAACATTATAAAATGAGGCAGAAACGAACCAAGTGATATCATTAATTTTTTTGTCTGCTAATTTGGCATAAGAAAATTGTTCTTCTTCTGGGTCATATTCTCCACTTTTAATATATTCTTTTTCTCTATCTAACAAAGTCTTATCCATCTGAGAAGAAAATTCTACTATATTATTTATAGTATCTATTTCATCAAAAATTAGTCTTTTAACTTTGATACCTAATTCTCTTAAAGTATATTTGATTGTATCATAAAATACTGAAGTAGTTAAAATAATATCATAATCTCTTAGAATGTCTGGGCTCATTATAGATAATTCAAGAATGTCGCTATATTCTACTAAAAATTTACATTTTAAAGTATCTCCTGTAAATTTTTTGATTTCATTAGCCCATTGGGAATAAATGTTTTGAGGAACTATTATAATATTTTGAGTTTTTGATTTAGAGATTACAAGATCTGTTAAAATCAATGAAAGTATTACAGCAGTTTTACCAGAACCTGCTTTATCGCATAATACTCCAAAAGGAAATTTATCTTCCTCTATTGTTATACATTTGTATAAAGTAGCCAATTGATGATTAAATAATTTAACTTTTAACTGTTTAGGTTGTCCTATAATAGGGCTTTTATCATTTATAAGTTTCATATTATAGTATTAATTAACTATAATTTAATATATTAATAATTTTAACGAATAAATGGATTTTCGCTTAATAATAATTATTTATTTAATTGATTAAAACAAGTAAATGAGCCATTTACCTCCTGCTCCTCCTTCTTCTCCAGTAATGTTTAAAGAAAATTTTGAAGAAGTAGATTTAAGTAGTGTTTCTAATAAAATTGTAAATGTAGAAGATTATTTAGATGAAGACGATGTTATTCCTAACCAAAAATTCTTTGTCTTTTCTTATATCTTACCATCTAATAAAAATGAACTTACTCACGTTTTATTCAAGTTTAGAGGAGCATTTAGAACTGTAGAAGACTGTGATAGACACATCCAAACCCTTAAAATAAGAGATACTCAACATAATATAATTATTTGTGAAAGTTTCAAATGGGGAATGTTGCTTTCAGACAAAGAGTTATCTGAAGGAAAATATTGTGAATTTGAGTATAGGGAAGAAAAACTAAATAAAATGATGAAAAGTTATCTGGAACAAAGAAGAAAAACAGAAGAAGAATTTGAAGCCCGTAAAAATTTTATGAAGGCTCAGGCAAAATTCGATGGTTCAAAAGAAGGACAAGAGTTATTATCTAAACAAAAAGAAAATCCATTTGTTGTGAAACAAACTGTTGTTAATTTATCAAACCAAGTTAATGAAATGAAAAAGAATATAGAAGATATGACAAAAATTATCGAAGAAAAAAATAAGGTTCTATCTAAATATACAGAAGAAGAAATCAATAACGCAGAAAAAGATATCAAAAATTATTATTCAAATATGTTTGATGAAGAAGATGTCTTTACTCAGCGTCGCAAAGAGTTGCTAAAAAATGTAGAAAATTAAAATTAATTATATTATTAGTATTAGTATTAAGAGTAAAAATATGGCTACAGTAGAACTTATAGTAATACTTATAATAGGTTTATTTCTTATCTATTCTGTTTATAAATCATCAGAACAATCCTGTCCTCCTCCAAAAATAGAGTATAGATTTGTCCCAAGAACCCTTAAAGAAGAATGGGACAATCCAGTAAGTATTACCGATTTATATGAAAATATGTTTAAAGATACAGATCCATTGCTTGCTGGTTATGGTGGTTCAGTTGAAAAATCAAAAGCAACAGGAATTCTTACATAGAGTATCTAATTTTTTTAATTTTATGTTTATTTATAAAATCCATACAGTTTTTACAAGGTTTAGAGCATCTAATTTCTCCATCTCCTCCTATTCTTATAACTATCAGTTCGCAATCTTGTAAATCTCTTCTATATTGTTTTGGTAAGTTTAAAATACTTGATACTTCGGCGTGAACTGTATATTTATTTCCTATATTTTTTGTTAAGTGATAATTATATCCTATAGATAAGATTTTATTTTTTTTAATGATACAAGCAGAATGTTTAAATGTAGATGTTGATTTAGTAGTAGCATACTTACTCAAAATCTGGATTATATAGTCAAGTTTCATTATTAAAACATTAATAATAGTAATTTTATCTACTTGTTAAAAGTAATTTTCAATTTTAAATTGATTATGTGATAAAACATATTATTTTTTTAATGTAGTATAATAAGTTTATATAAAATGAAAATCAATGTAAATTCAAGAAATAATCATAACACAACTCTTGGTATAGTCGATTTGATAGATAGTAAATTAGATCAAGCAGTTTTATCTGGAAGTGATGTGACATTTAATTCTGTGACTACAACCAATGATTTAACAGTTGGGGGAAATTTACTTGTAAATGGTTCCACAATAATTTCCCATTCAGACATTGTAAATTTTAAAGATAATATAATTCTTGTAAATGCTGATGAAACTACTTCAGGGGTGTCATTAAATTTATCAGGTATAGAGATAGAAAGAGGAACTTCTACAAACTTTCAAGCAGTATTCCAAGAGAGCACAGATTTGTATAAAATTGGATTTACTGGAAATTTACAGGCAGTTGCTACAAGAGAAGATACCCCATTGAACAACGGGGTTATGGTATATAATCCTTCATTTCAAAGATTGGATTCAGTTTCTGCTATACAAATACCAATAACTTTTTCTGCTGGAATTAATTCTGCTTCATCTACAAGTGGAACAGTAATAATAAATGGAGGAGGAGGTTTAGGTATTACAGGAGATACTTATTTGGATAATAGATTATTCTTAAAAGGTTCAGATTATTCTAATTTTATAAGAGCCGATGGAAGTAATCAGGTAATCATAAATTCTGGTTCAAATACTGTCTTTCAACAACCTTCCGGTTCTACAGTTAAAATACCTACAAATGTAAATCTAACTCTTAGTTCTATTAATCAAAATTTATCAAGTGATGGGACTAATATAACAGTAATATGTGCTACTGGAGATATTTTATTGACAACTGCTCTTAATGGAAATATAACTTTACCTGTAAATACCTATCTTAAATGGAATAATTCTAATAGAATTCGATTTGATGGTTCTAATCTAAATTTAGAAGCAAGTGGAAGTTTTGGAATAAATAGTATAATAAATAGCACTAATTCTACTGCTTCTACGAGTTCAAGTATAGGTTCAGTCAAGATATTTGGAGGAATAAGTATATCAAATACAACAAACGCCGTAAGTTCTTCTAATGGAGGAACTATTACTTCTGCTGGTGGAGGTTCATTTGCTAAAGATTTTTATATAGGACAAAATTTATATGTTATAGGACAATCTATATTACAACAAACAAGTATAAACACTGATAATGGAAATTTTAATGTATCTGGTTCTAATCCTGTAAATATTATAGTATCTAATACTGGACTTTTTAGGACAACTTCTGGTTCTCTAACTTTAGAAGCAACTTCAGGAAGTTTAATTCTTAATGGAAGCTCTGGTGTTTCTTCTACTTCAAGTTCTGGTATTTCATTGAATGCCGGTGCTTCCTCTAATTTTACAACTTCTTCAGGATTATTGACTATATCAGGAGCAGGACTTTCTTTGTTAGGTAATTCAGGAAATACTACTGTATCTACTTCTCAAAGTTTAATTCTTTCTTCTGGCTCAGGGGGAACTACTTTAAATACTACAGATTTAGTAAATGGAATTAAGATAGGAAACTCTACAAATGCTCCCATTTTATTAGGGAATGGTTCAAATGAAATAACATTAAATGGAGACGCCATTATTTTAGGAGATTTAACTGTTTCAGGAATTACGACTTCAATTGAGACGCAGACTTTAACTGTAAAAGATAATATGATTATCGTTAATTCTGCTCCGTCTGGAATATCTGATGGAGGCTATTCTATAAGAAGATATCAAACTCCAAATGATACAAATTTAGGATCTGTTGTTTCTGGAAGTTTTAAGGAAACAGGTAGTTTTCAGACAGGTTCTTCTGCTCCTGATACTTTAGTCTTAGATGTAAGTTCCAATTCTACAGACGATTATTACCGTGGATGGTGGATAAAAATTACTTCTGGTTCAGGAATTAATCAGGTAAGAAGAATAAAAACATACAATGGAACTACTAAAACAGCAATAATTTATATAACAGCAGATAATACTTCTACATTTACAGATGGATTAGATTTAACTACTGCTCCTTCTTCTGGAGACACCTTTAATCTTTATGATAATCCATTTTATTCGGTTTATTTCAAGGAAAGTTCTAATGAATTTAGATTTTCTGCCATACCTTATGACACTTCCCAAGGAACTATACAAGTTCCAACAACTTATGCCTCTATCCACGCTCAAGATCTTATTTTAGAAGGTGGAATTTCCATCTTGGGTGATTCACAATTTGGAAAATTAACAGTAGATACAACAGATCCAAATGCTTTCTTAGTTAGAAAAGTAGGAAATACTGGAGATGTCTTCAATGTAGATACAACAAATGGTATAATAAGTATTATAAATCCTGTTAATACTGTTTCTTCAGAAATTCCTGTGCTATTCAAACAAAAAGACAACCTAAACAACTATCAAAATTATTCTAAAATAACTTCTGAAATTTTAGATAATACTTCAGGTTCTATCCAAAGCAATTTAGATTTCCTTACGAGTAAAGGAGTATCTGGATTAGTTTCTTTTATAAAGTTAAGGGGGGACTTGGGTTTTGTAGATATTGGAACAAATGTTTCCTCTTTTAGAATATTAAATACTACTGCTTCTACAAGTTCAAATAGTGGCTCATTAAGAGTTGATGGAGGAATAGGTGTATCAAATACTACAGATGCTTCCAGTTTAGGAAATGGAGGGTCTTTTACTTCTGCTGGCGGAGGCTCATTCGATAAAAAATTGTTTATTGGAGGAGGTTTATATTCAAATTCTACAAATCAATTAAATAATTCAACTAATACAATAGTAGGAAATGAAGGAAATATAAATTCTCAAGGAGATGTGATACTTTATAATCCTACAAAAAATACTATAGTTTTTAGACAAACTACTGGCGCTTTACCTTCATTTACTACAAGAAGTTCTGGAAATAAAATAGTGCTTTATCCTAATATTTCAGGTTCAACTGTTGATAATTCTTTAGGAATTGATAGTTCATTGAATACTTGGTATTCGGTTGGTGATAATACAAAATCTCATAAATTTTATCTTGGAATTGATAATGTATTAACAATTGATGATACTGGTATCTTATTTAATCCAACTACTTCATCGAGTGTATTAAGATTTAATACAACTTTAGGAAGCGATACTAATGTATTAATTCTTAATGGAGGAGGAAATATAGGAAATACACGAGGTTCTCAATTAGAACTGTATGGGGAAGATAATACAGGAGAAGCAATTTTATCCTCAAGTTTATCAGGACAAATTAAATTAAGAACTGGAAATTCTATAGTTCGTTTAAATATTTTATCTACTGGTCAAACAGTATTTAGTAGCACTGAAGAAACTACAAATTCATCTACTGGAGCAGTTAGAATTTCTTCTGGAGGATTATATGTAAATAAAAGTATAATACTTGGGTCTTCTTCAAACTCTATTTTAGGGTTAGATTTTAACCAAAGATACGATTTCTCTGGAAATGTTTTAGGCCATCTTAATATACAATCAAAAACTTCAGGTATTATTCATAGACAAAGGAATTTCTCGTTCGATGGAGATAACTCTGTAGATAATTTGTTAGAAATTTACGGTTTAGGAACACCTTCTGCTGATACCAACACAGAATTTTTACAAGTTGGTTATTCTTCTTCATCTACATCTTACAATATTAGAACTCTGAATACAGGAACTGGAAGTATAAGAACATTGTCTATCCAAACTGGTTCAAATACAGATCAGATAAAACTATTAACTTCTGGAAGCGTAAGTTTAAGTTCTACAACGGCTTCTACAAGTTCCACGAGCGGGGCTTTAAATCTTGTAGGCGGATTATCAATAAACAATACTACGGACGCTTCAAGTCATACAAATGGAGGAACTATAACAAGCGCTGGAGGAATGGCAATTGCTAAAACTGGTTATATAGGTGGCAGATTACGAGTTAATACAAATTCACTTTATAATAACACGCAAATACTTATGTTTCCAACTGCTACAGATGGAGAAAGTAGTATAGGATTTTTACGAGATACAACAGAAGTAAATGAAGTTTGGGCTGTAGGTCATAAAACAGGCCTTGCTTCGGCAGGAACATTTGGAATTTACAATTCTGTGTTCGCTGGAAATGTTCTCACTATAAGTAATACAGGGCAAGTTAGAGGATTGGCAACAACAAATTCTACAAGTTCTACTACAGGAGCCTGTGTATTTGATGGAGGAGTAGCAATTTCCAATACTACAAATTCTACAAGTTCTTCTAATGGAGGAGCATTTACTGTTGGAGGAGGCGGGGCTTTTGGAGGAGATTTATATACAGGAGGAGCAGTTTTCACTTCTTCAGATAAACGCATCAAAGAAAATATAGAAACTTTAAATACAGGAAATTATTTAGATTTAATTACCAAATTAAATTGTGTATCTTATAATAAAATTAATAATCCTACTAAGAAAGAGATAGGATTAATTGCTCAAGAATTACAAGAAATTTATCCTGAATTAGTTTCAGGATCAGAAGAAGATTATTATAGTGTTGATTATCAAAAATTATGTATAATCTTAATTATGGGTATGAAGGAATTAATAAGTAAAATTTAATCTGTATTACAAATTTATTATTCAAAATCATAAAGTAAGTTATATACATTTAGTTGTAAATTTTTATTTCTATCAAGTCTTAATGCTCTTCCAATAACTTGATTTTCTAAATTTTTATTAATTTTATGGAAAAAAATAATATCAGTAGCCTGTTCTATATTAATTCCTGCTCCTATATAATTAGCGTTCAAAAATATAACAGGTAATTCTCCTTTATTAAATCTAATTATTTTATTTTGTATAGAAGTCTCTGATCCTCATAGTCTTCTTTGATAAGTTGAAAATATTCTGTCATTTTTGATATGTTAAAAATAATTAAGTTTTTATTTTTAAAATCAATTTTTTATACTAATTATTTTATATATATTAATTAATTAGTATAAAATGGACACAAAATTTCAAGCCAAAGATGGTATAACTAATTTATTTACTATAACTTCTACTGGAACTTTAGTAGAGCAAAAATTTGAAGTTAAGACAGATGATACTTCTGCTTTTGTAGTTAAAAAATCAAATGATACTGAAATTTTCAAGATAGACACAGTAAATGATACTTTTTCTTTTGCTCAAGGAAATTTAACTGTATCAGATACTACAGATGCTACTTCTGTATCTACTGGAAGTGGAATATTTAATGGAGGGATAGGTGTTGCTAAATCAGGATTTTTTGGAGGTATAATACAAGTAAATTATTCTGGGCTTAATACGAGTCCACAGTTAAAAGTATCTCCTCAAACAATAGATACTGAAAGTAGTATAGCATTCTATCGTAATATAGCAGGTTCCGGTGAAAATTGGATTTTAGGGCATAAAACTGGCTCTGCTTCAGCTGGCTCTTTTGGAATTTATAGTTCAGTATTCTCTGGAAATGTTCTAACTATAAATAGTTCAGGACAAATTCGAGGTTTGGCTACAACAAATTCTACAAGTTCCGTGACTGGTGGAACTATTTTTGATGGTGGAGTAGGAATTGCTAAAAGATTATACACAGGAAATTCTTTGGTTGCTTCTTCAAGTAATTTTTCTGATGCTCCTACAAGCAATTTATTTACTGTTTCTGGTATTACCTTTACTGATAATACAACTGCAACTTCTGGGACTGTAGGTTCTTGGTATGCTTCTACTCTGGCTCAACCAACTTATGCTTCTACAAATACAGGTATAACAGTGACTAATTCTGCTACTCTTAGAATTTCTGGTGCTCCTATACAAGGAACTAATACAACTA
>JACCDQ011564157.1_pt1 | contig 12107 bp, 6 predicted proteins | sample 7446031 | NCBI WGS metagenome assembly JACCDQ01 (sample SAMN15323442, study PRJNA562643) | freshwater metagenome | isolation source: river surface water | place: USA:Blue River Watershed | collected 2017-08-17
CCGTTCTGAAGAACCGGCCCGAACCCGCGTACTACTTCGTCTACAAAGGCGACAAGGCCGATCGGCTTGGCGATGGGTCCGTCAACGATGATTGCAAGCTCGCCAGTGACGATGGCCGCGTCTGGAGAAAGGTCATCGTCGGTACCCGATCAGGGTCGAACGGCAGCGACGAAAGGCAGAACTTCGCAAACTGGTTCAGCTACCACCGCACGCGAATGCTGACGATGAAGACGGCGATCGGGCGCGCGTTCAGCCAGCTCGACGGCAATTTCCGCGTCGGCTTTTCCGTCATCAGTGAGGAGAGTGCGGATGCCACGCGCGCAGGCTTCATGAATATCGCCGAGTTCAGTGGCGAGCAGCGGCGCAAGTTCTACGACAAGCTGTATGCGGTCGTGCCGGTCGCCAACACGCCGCTCAGGGCCGCCCTGTCGAAGGCAGGACGGCTGTATGCAGGCAAGCTGCTGAGTGGCGCTGATGATCCGGTCCGCTATTCGTGCCAGCAGAACATCGCGATCCTGTCGACGGACGGCTACTGGAACAGCGGGGACGAGCGCGGCCGCTTCGGCCCGAAGCAGATCGATGGCCAGACCGACGTCGGCAGTCCGGACAGCGACTTGCGTCGTCCGATGTATGACGGACAGCGGGAAGCCCGACCGCAACGCATGGCCACGATGACGCTGTTGCCCGGCGGACCGGGACCGCGAGAGTACACGTACATCGGTAATGTCCACGTCGATGGCCGGCCGCTGATGGGGCGCGGCGAATATGTACTGCACAACACCGGCGATCTGATGGCTGACGCGGCGCTGCTCGCGCGCTATGTCGCCGACCGTGTGACACTGCTGGGTTATCGCGCCATCGCCGAACAGAACCGGATCACCCTCATCGCGCCCGCCGCGGTCGGCGACATTGGCAGTACGCCCGTCATCGTCGATTCCGAGGGCGCGCTCATCGCCAGCGTGACGCCTTTCGAAGCTAAGGTAGGCGAGGCCCGCAGTCGCAACACGCTGGCCGATGTCGCTGCCTATTACTTCGAGACCGATTTGCGCACGCCCGCGCTCGGCAATTGCGGTACGCAGCAGGTGTGCGAGAACAACCTGCGTGCTGCGCCGCGCGGCGTCACGCACCAGCACATGGTCACGCATACGATAGGCCTTGGCGTGAACGGCACGCTGCGCTACCGCGAAGACTACGACACGGCGACAGACGGCGATTTCGCCGGCATTGTCGCCGGCCGGCTCGACTGGCCCGACCCGACCTATGCGCCCGGTGCCGAACGCGTCGACGATTTGTGGCATGCCGCCGTCAATGGAGGCGGCCGCTATTTCAGCGCGCGCAGCCCGGAATCTCTGGCCCGAGCGCTGTCTGCCATGATGGCAACGATACGCGCGTCCGCCGGCGCCGCCGCCGCATCGGCCAGCAGCAGCCAGGAGCCGGTCGAAGGCGACAACCTGCTGTTCTCCAGTCGCTACCGCAGTGTGTACTGGGACGGCGATCTCGAAGCGCGCCGCATCCAGCTAGCCGGCGGCGGACTGTCCGACAGCGTGGAATGGTCGGCTGCAAGCCAGCTGCAGCAACGCATCAGTGAAGCAGCAGACAGGCGAACGATCTACCTGCCGTCCTTCGCCTCGTCCGATGGACTCAAGGCTTTCAAGTGGAGCGAACTCGATGCCAGCGAGCGTGCGCTGTTCTCCAACGTCTGCAGCCGCGAGCCTCCGCGCCGGCTGAGCCAATGCGGTCGGCTGAGCGATGCGCAGCAGTCGCAGGCCGGCGGCGAGAACCTGGTCAACTACCTGCGCGGCCAGTTCCGCCATGAAGACCGGCAGGACAATGCATTGCGCCTGTTCCGCCGCCGCGAATTCGTGCTGGGCGCGCCGGTCAATGCGCAGCCCTTGTACGTCGGCGCGCCGGCCTTCCGTTATGCCGATGATAACTATGGCGAATTCCGCGATCGCGAAGCAGCAGACCGGCCAGCCACCGTTTACCTCGCCGCCAATGACGGCATGCTGCACGCGTTCGATGCCGCCACCGGTGCCGAACGCTGGGCCTTCGTGCCGGCCGGCGTGCTGCCCGAGCTGTGGCGCAGTGCCGATACCGGCTTTGGCAATGGCTTTCGCTACCTGCTCGATGGCACGCCGGTCGCCGGCGATATTTGTTCGTCCGCACCGACGGCAAGCTGCACCGCCTCCGACTGGAAAACGATACTGGTCGGTGGCCTGGGCGCAGCAGGACGCGAGTACTACGCACTCGACATCACGAAGCCTGCACAGCCGAAGTACCTGTGGCGGCTGTCGGTCGATAACGAGCGCGACCTCGGTTTTGCGCTCGGCAAACCCGTCATCACCAAACGCCGCGATGGCCGCTGGGTCGTCGTGATCGCGTCCGGTTACAACAACGTGAATCCCGGCAGCGGTCGCGGCCAGCTGTTCGTGCTGGATGCCGCAACCGGTGCGGTCCTGCAGCGCATCGACACCGGCGCCGGCAGCGCTGCCGCACCGGCCGGGCTCGCGCAGCTGAACGTGTGGATCGACAGCACGCTCGACAACACCGCAGCGCGACTGATCGGCGGCGACCTGCTCGGCAACCTCTGGCGCTTCGATATCAATGAACCCGTGCCTGCGCCGGCGCTGATCGCGCGCTTCGTACGCGACGGAAAGCCGCAGCCGATCACCACGCGGCCCGAGTTGTCGCAGGTACGCATAGGCAATCGGGCGATAGCGATCGTGACCGTGGGCACCGGCAGCTACCTCGGCGTGACCGACGCCAGCGACAAATCCGTGCAATCGATCTACACGCTGCGCGACGATCCCGGCGCGGGCGATCCGGCTGATGTGCGCAATGACACGACGATGGTAAAGAAACGCCTGCTGGATTCGGGGGAGGGCACGCGAGCGGTCACTGCCGAACCGGTCGACTGGCTCGCCAATCGCGGCTGGTATATCGACCTCGATACGGAGTCCGGCTCCGGCGAACGCGTCAATCTCGATCCGGTACAGCAGCTTGGCATCCTGCGCGTGCTCGCAAACATACCGGGCGATCAGGTATGCCGACCTGCTGCAGGCAGCTGGGTCTACGCATTCAATTACCTGAACGGTAATCCGCTGGCCTCCGCGGCGCGTCCCGGCGTTGGCCTGCGCACCGGCACCGACTCGCTGCTGGTTGGCGCGCGGCAGGTGCGCATAGGCTCGCGGCTGGTGGATGTCCTGACCGACAGCGCCGGCAAGCTGACGACCACCGCGCAACCCGCGGCCGCCGGTACTGCGGCGGCCGTGCGTCGCATTGCATGGCGGGAGCTGGACCAGCAATGAGGCCGCTGGTCTGCGTCGTCATCGCACTGCTGCTGTCGATGCAACTGTTTGCGCTGCTGTTGCAGCCTGCGGCCGGGAGCGCGCAAGACAAGAGGTCGAACCCGACGATCGTGCCGCTTTCCCTCGACACCGACGCGCCTTTGCTTGATGCCGCGCAGCAGGCGGCGCAGAACTCGCCCGCTGTCGCCGATCAGAACAGCCAGGATGTGCATGTCGCAGCATCGAGCGGACAGAGGCTGCTCGTCGGCTACCTGCCCGCATCGCTGCTCAGCGAGCGGCCCCGCGTGCTGCAGGACATCGATCCCGACTGGCACTTCGACGGCCTGGCGCTGCCCGTGGTGGAGTGCGTGCTGCTGATTAACGAAGCCGGCGATGTCGACCGCGTGCTGATCGCCGACACCTCGCTGTCGCCGATGCTGGCCGAGGATGTCCGTCTGCGCTTTCTCGCCGCGCGATTTTCGCCAGGCCGCTTGCACGGTCGCGCAGTAAAAAGCGCGCTGCGCATCGAAGTGCGTCTGGACTGACGGAGGCAAGATGGACGAGCGCATCGAGAACGACAGCTTCGGCGCGATCGCGGTGCCGGCCGAGCGGCTGTGGGGCGCGCAGACCCAGCGCTCGCTGCAGCATTTCGCGATATCGACCGAGCGCATGCCGCCGGAACTGCTGCTCGCGCTGGCGCAGGTCAAGCGAGCTGCCGCGATCGCAAACCGCGAACTGGGGCGCCTGCCTGCAGACAAGGCCGATGCCATCGTCGCTGCCGCCGACGAAGTGATCGGCGGCCGGCATGCGGAAGAATTCCCGCTGTCGCTGTGGCAGACCGGCTCCGGCACGCAATCGCACATGAACATCAATGAAGTGCTGGCCAATCGCGGGTCGGAACTGCTCGGCGGGCCGCGCGGCAGCGGGCGCCTGCTGCATCCGAACGACGACGTAAACCTCGGCCAGTCGTCGAACGACGTGTTCCCGACGGCGATGCATGTGGCGGCGGCCATCGCCGTGCAGGAAGCCTTGCTGCCTGCATTGCAGCAGCTGTCGGACTCACTGTCTCAGAAGGCTGCACAGTACGCATCGCTGGTGAAAATCGGCCGCACCCACCTGCAGGATGCAACGCCGCTGACGCTGGGGCAGGAACTGTCAGGCCATGTCGCGCAGCTCGGCATCGCCGGGCAGGCGATCCGCGCCGTACAGCCGTTGCTGATGGAGCTGGCCATCGGCGGTACGGCGGTCGGTACCGGAATCAATACGCATCCGCAGTTCGGCGAGCGTGTCGCGCGCGAACTGGCCACTCGCTGCAGCTTGCCGTTCGTGCCCGCGCAGAACAAGTTTGCCGCGCTGGCGGGGCAGGAAGCGCTGGTCGCCTTGCAGGGCGCGCTGAAGACGCTGGCCTGCGCGCTGATAAAAATTTCGAATGACTTGCGCTGGCTGTCATCCGGCCCGCGTGCCGGGCTCGGCGAAATCTCGCTGCCGGAGAACGAGCCGGGCAGTTCCATCATGCCCGGCAAGGTCAATCCGACGCAGCCGGAAGCGGTGCTGATGCTGTGCTATCGCGTGATCGGCAATGACTGCACGGTCGCGCTGGCCGCGTCCTCGGGGAATTTCGAACTGAATGTTGCGCGCCCCGTGATTGCGGACGCGGTGCTGCAGAGCGTGCGCGTGCTGGCCGACGGCATGCAAAGCCTGGAAGAACATGCAGTGCGCGGCATGGTCGCGAACGAAGGAAAGATCGCTGACTCGGTGCAGCGCTCCCTGATGCTGGTCACCGCGCTGACACCGCATATCGGCTATGACAAGGCAGCGCAGATTGCCAAGCGCGCACATGAACAGGAACTCGGCCTGCGCGAGGCGGCGCTGCAGCTCGGTTTTGTCAGCGCCGAGCAGTTCGATCGCTGGGTGGATCCGCAAGCAATGCTCGGACCACAGGGCTGAACCGGGCAAAGACCTTCACGTAATGCAGCAAACGCATTCATCCGTTGTCGCGGCTGGACAACGGATGATGCGTTCTAATGCTTTGTTGGTTATCGCGGCGTGCCTCGCCTGAAGAGGTTCACGATCGCCAGCAGGATTACCGCGCCCAGCAGCGACACCACCAGCGAACCGAGGCTGAAGTCATTCTGGTTGATGGTGCCGGTACCGAACAGCGGAGCCAGCAGCCATCCGCCGAGCAGTGCGCCGATGATGCCCACGATGACATTCAGGAACATGCCCTGCTGCGCGTCGGTGCGCATGATCATGCTGGCTATCCAGCCGAGGATGCCGCCGATCACGATCCAGATAATGAAATTCATATGCGCTCTCCCGAAAAAAGGAACGACGTTCATTGACAGACTGTGAATTAGGCAAGCTTCCGCAAGACTGGTTCACGCGCGCATAGAGGTTTCGTCAATCGAAGGAAAAGTTGTAGAACAGCGAGAACACGCTGCGCGTGCCGGTCTCGGCCTCGACCGTCACGCGCGGTGACAGCGTATAGCGCAGCAATACGATGGAACTGGCGACTTCCAGTCCCTGCTGGTAGCTGACATACAGCCGCGACGACACCCGCTTGCCGAGCGTGACGATGCGCTGCTGCAAGTTGTCCTGGCTGCGCGAGACTGCGATCGTGTCGAGCCCGACGACGCTGGCGATCTGCGATTGCACGCCGGCGGCTGCGCCCTGCGTCAGCAGCGAACCGGCAGCCTCCTGCAGCATCCCGACCTGTGCGCCCGACGTGTTCGACAGTCCTTGCCCGAGCACCAGCCACGACAGCTTTTCCGCATCCGGTACCTGCGGTTCCGACACCAGCGAAATGCGCGGCGACTGCGCGGTGCCGACGATGGACACGCCGGCCTCGACTTCGGTGCCGCGCCGCATCGCGCGGATGTCCAGCGCCGGATTGCCGGGCGGGCCATCGAAGCGCAGCGCGCCGCGCTCTATGCTCAGTTCGCGCCCGTAGGCCTTGTACGTGCCCTGCACGACCTGCACCTCGCCCTTCGCAGCCAGCGGCTCGCCCGGCGCACTGGCTAGGCGCAGCGTGCCGCCGATGCGCGCATCCAGTCCGCGACCCTGCAGCCGTATCTGGTTGCCGAGCGCGACCGCCAGATCGAGGCCGAACGCCAGTGCGCGCTGCGCCGGCTTCTTGCGCCCCAGCACCTGCACGTCATCCGACAGTTCGGGCGCATCGCTGCGTCCGACATCGAAGAAAGCGCGATCGACCTTCACCTCGCCCGACAGGTCGACGCGTCCCTCGGCCAGCTTGACGCGGCCATCGCCGGACAGCTGCAGCTTGCGGTCGACGCGATCGAGGGCGACAAAGCTCGCCATGCGCCAGCCCAGCGTTCCCTGTGCACGGCCGTCTTTCAGCTGCAGCGGACCGCTCAGCGTGACCCGGCCCTGGCCGTCGCGTCCGGCAAAGCTCAGCTCGCGCAGCGTCAGCGTGTCGCCGGCCAGCAAGGCCTCGAGCCGACCCTGCTGCAGCGTCAGCCCGTTGTCTGCCAGCAGCACGCGCAGCTCGCGGCCGTCGACGCGTCCGTCCAGCCGCGGATCCGACACGCTGCCGGTCACCGACAGCCGCGCCGACAGGCTGCCGCTGGCCAGCACCGCCGGCGACAGCAGGCCCGCGATGGCGGCGATCGATGGCAGCTCCATCTCGAGCACGCCGTCGAGCGCGGCATTCTTCTGCGGCAGCAGCGTATCGCTGCTTCGCCCGACGCTGCCGCCGAATGCGATCTTGCCCAGCTGCCGTCCCTGCGCCTCGAGCGTGACGGCGATGCGTTCGCCGACCGCGTGGGCGTCCGCCTGCAGCAGCTGCAGCCCGAGCGGCAGCCGCTCGTCGCCGCCCAGCACCACGTCGCCGTTCAGCCGGCGCAGCCGCACGCTGCCCGCCGGCGGCGGTGCGCCGGCCGCCATCGGCAGCACGATGTCCCAGTCGCCGCCGAGCGCGAGATCAGTGGCGGCGATCGCCGGCTGCGGCCAGCGCGTCAGCAGGGGCGCGAGCCGCAGCGCCTCGATGCGGCCGCGCGAAGACAGCTTCTGCCTGTCCTGCCGCAGCTGCGCGATCACGATGCGACCGAAGTCGCTCGCAATGCGCAGCTCGTTCACTGCCAGCCCCTGCGCGCCGACGGTCAGCGCAGCCGGCGCTTCGGTGCGCAGCGCAAGCCGGCCATCGAGCTGCGCACGCGACAGCTCGCCACGCCATTGCGCGTTCGCATCCAGCGCATCGATGCCGCCGGCCGCATCGACCGCCAGGCGCTCGCCGGCCGCCTGCAGCGCGAGCCGGATCTTGTGCGCTGCCAGACTGCCGTCGGCACTGGCGTCGAGCGACTCGATGTCCTTGCCGCCGAGCGCGACGCGCCGCGCGTTCAGCCGCAACTGCAGCGGCGCATCGAGCGAGCGGCTCGCGAGCAGCTTGCCCTCGGCGCTGGCCGCGGCCAGCCCTTGCGGCGTGCGTAGCGAAGCGATGCGCCAGTCGGCCTCAAGCGTCGGCCGATCGAAGCGACCGTACAGCCGTCCGTCGGCCTGCAGCGCGCCGGCGTAGCCGCTGCCGAACCCGGCCAGCGCCGGCGCCTGCAGCGAGAAGTGCAGGTCGCCGCCGGCGAGGTCGAGGCGACCATCGGCGTCGAGCCGGTTGCCGCCGCTCTTCAGCGCGAGCCGCTCGACCGTCAGCGACACTTCATCGAGCGCCAGCTTGCCGCTGCCGGACACCTGCTGCGTGCCGACGCGCGTGCCGTCCAGCGTGAAAGCAATGCGGCCGCGCGGCTTCGGCCACGGCCGGCCGTCGGCGTCGATATGGCCGTTGAGCACCAGCACCGGCAGTCCGTCGCGCCTTAGCCAGTCGCTTACGCGCAAGCGCTTCAACTGGCCGCGCACGGTCCAGCGCTCGCTGCCGTGGCGCGCGACATCGCCGCTGAATTCGCCGTCGTTGAGCTGCAGCGACGACAGCGCGAAGCCGTCGGCCGACAGCGCGAACGCGCCGCTTGCGGTAGCCATCGGCAGCCGCTCGCGGTCGAGCGCGCCGGGCAGCGCATTGCGCAGCTTGAATCGTCCGCGCTCGGGCGTCGCCATCGTTACCGTCGCATCGATACGGGTATGCGGCAGCCCGTTGACCAGGCTCGCAAGGTCGAGCTGCGACGCGCGCAGTTCGGCGCCGGCAAAGGGCTGCGGCGCGAACGGACGCAGCGCGACCGTGCCGTCGAGCTTGGCATGCGCGCGTTCGCGTGCGAGTGCCAGCGCGATGCGCGCATCGATGTTCTCCAGCGTGCCGCCGAGAACAAGCGTGCCCTCGGCCTGTCCCTGCGCATGGCGTCCCGCCAATTTCCATTCGCCGCTGAGCTCGTACGGTGGCTTGGCTTCCACCGATAAGCTGCCCGACAGCCGGCCCGATACCGCGGCCGCGCCGTCGGGCAGCACGCGCAACTGCTGCAGCTGCAATTGATGGCGACGGCCGTCATAGTGCAGCGACAGCAACGCATCGGCCGCGCGCAGCAGCGGCTTGCCGGCGCGCATCAGCGTCAGGCTGCCGACCTCGAGCTTGCCTATCGACAGCCGGAACGGCAGGTCGAGCGAGGCTGGCAGCTGCGGCGGCTTGTCATCCTTCGGCGGCGGCAGTTCGATCGTGAGCGAGCGCACTGCCATCTGCTCGACCAGCAGCTGGTTTTCGCGCAGCCGCCACGGCTGCCAGCGCAGTCGCGCGCCTTCTATTCGTATCGTGTTCTCGCCTGCGTGCAGCGTCAGCTGCCCGACCTCGAGGCGGTCGACCAGCGTGCCGCGTACATCGGTCGCTTCGATCCCTTGCTGCCGGCCGAGCAGCGACAGCAGCATCCGAGTGCCCGGCTCGGTCGCCAGCATCCACACGATCGCCGCGCACGCGCACAGCATCAACGCGGCCAGCACGAACAGTACGATCGCCAGCCACGGCCGGCGGCGCGGGGCGGGGCGCGGTTCAGAAGCCATAGCCGACCGAGAAATGGAGGCGCGTCTCGCCGCTGTCGAGGCCGCGCGCGACATCGATGTTCACCGCGCCGATCGGGCTGCGCCATCGCGCACCGACGCCGATGCCGTGGCGCGCGCGATAGTCCGACCATGAGAGTGCCGCATCGCCGACGTCGTAGAACACCGCCGCGCCCCATTCGGGCGTGAAGCGGTAGACCAGCTCGGAGCTGGCGATCGCCAGCACATTGCCGCCGACGATGGCGCCATTGCGCGGCACGCCAAGGCTGCCGAAAGAGTAGCCGCGCACCGTCTGGTCGCCGCCGGTGCGGAACAGCAAATCCTCCGGCACCTTGTCGATGCCGGCGCCGTTGATCTGCCCGAACTGCGCGCGCGCGACCGCGGTCCAGCGCTCCGCCAGCGGCCGCAGCCAGACGCCGTTCAGGAAGACGCGCGAGATCTTTGCATCATTCAGCGCGCCGCCGAGGCCGGCCGACAATTCCATCGTCGCTGACCAGCCGCGCGTCGGCGCCAGCGGCTGGTCGAAGCGCCGCCGCGTCCATGCGAAGCCGGCCATCAGCGCACGCCGCGTCGGCAGGTCGGCGCCGGGAATCACCGGCCGGTCCGCCAGCAGCGACAGGGAGACCACGCGCTCGTTCGTGCGCGACGGCGTCGACAGCCGTACGCTGTTGCGTATCCTTTCCACGTCCTGTCCGGTGATGCTGGTACGTTCCAGTCCCAGCAGCACGCTCGGTATCCAGCCTGCGAAGCGGTCGCCGACCAGGCCGTGCTCCAGCGGCCGGAAATACAGCGTGCCCTGGGCGAGCAGGCTCTGGCGGTCGGTGCGGAACACAGACTCCAGCCGCCAGTCGCGACCGAGGAACAGCCGGTCGGTATAGCGCAGCTGCAGCCGCGCGCCGCTGTCGGTGGAGATGCCGATGCCGGTACCGAGCCGCTTGCTCGGCTGTTCCGTCACGTCGACGCGGATCGGCACCTGCTGCGGCTGCGCGGGATCGGCGTCGATGCCGGCGAACACGGTGCGGAAATAGCCGGTGTCGAGCACGCGCGCCTGCAGCTCGGACAGGCGTGCCTGCGAATACGGCTCGCCCGGCTTGATCAGGTTGACCTGCGTTACCAGCCGCGGCGGATAGCGCGACAGGCCCGCGATCTCCAGCTCGCCGAAGGTAAACGCCGGCCCGGAATCGATCGCAATGTCGAGCGCTGCGCGCCGCGTGTCCGGATCGATCTTTGCCGCGCTGTCGATCAGGCGCGCCGCCGGATAGTCTTTCGCCAGCACTGCGCCCAGCAGGTCATTCTTCGCTGCATTCCATTGCGATTGCCGGAAACGCTCGCCCTGTTTCATCAGCCAGCGCTCGCGCAGTGCGGCCATGCGGGGGGCGTCGCGCGTCGCGATCTCGCCGCTGAACTCGATCCGCACGTCGCTCACGCGAACCGGCTCGCCCAGCTTCACCGCGAAGCGCGCCACCGGTTTGCCACCGACGTCGACCAGGCGGCCATCGACCTGCGGACTGAAATAGCCTTCGGTCGCCAGCAGTTCCGTGATCTGCTGCGGCGTGACGCGCACCAGCCGCTGTACTTCGTCGCGCGGCGCGTCGGCCGGCAGGCGGGCAATGGTCAGGTTGTCGCGCAGCAGTTGCGCAAGATCGCCGGCGCCTTCGATCTCGACGGACACGGTTTGTGCGCCCGCGAATGCGGGCAGCAGCAACAGCAGGGGCAGGCACAGGCTGGCGAGCAGCAGGCGCCCGCAGCGGCAGGGCATGGTCGGGAAAGGCGCAGGGAAAAGTTGCAGCCAGCATAAAAGTGCGCCTGAGCCACGACCTTGTGCTCGATCAAACCCCGGCCGGCGGCGTCGTCGCCCGGCGACGGCTTGAAAGCTTGTTCGCCGTCACCATCTTCAAGCCGTCCGCTCCGGACTATGATGAGCTGAACGCTTTCCCGTCCTTGCGAAGAGAGGAGTGCCCATGCGAAGAATGATGCTCTGGCTGGCGCCGCTGCTGAGCCTGCTGCTCGGCGGCTGCGGCTACAACACGCTGCAGTCCGGCGACGAGCAGGTGAAGGCCAGCTGGTCCGAGGTGGTCAACCAGTACCAGCGCCGCGCCGACCTCGTGCCCAACCTCGTCAATACCGTGAAGGGCTATGCGTCGCACGAGCAGCAGGTGCTCACGCAAGTCACCGAGGCACGCGCGCGGGTCGGTTCGGTGCAGGCCACGCCGCAGTTGCTGAACGATCCGCAGGCCTTCGCGAAATTCCAGTCGGCGCAGGGCGAGCTCACCAGCGCGCTGTCGCGGCTGCTGGTGGTCAGCGAAAACTATCCGCAGCTGAAGGCCGACGCCGGCTTTCGCGACCTGCAGGCGCAGCTCGAAGGCACCGAGAACCGGATCACGGTTGCGCGCAACCGCTACATCAAGGCCGTGCAGGACTATAACGTGACCGTGCGCTCCTTCCCGACCAACCTCACGGCGATGGTGTTCGGCATGCAGGTCAAGCCGAATTTCACCGTTGAGAACGAGCGCGCTATCTCGACCGCGCCGACGGTGGACTTCGGTACGCCGGCACCGAAGCCGGGGGCTGCCGCGAATGCGCCTGCCAAATAAGGCGCTGGCGGTCGCGCTGCTGGCGTGGCTGCTGTGTGCGACGCTCGCGTTCGCACAGGCGCTGCAGCCGGTGCCGCCGCTTGCCGGGCGCATCGTCGACACCACCGGCACGCTGACGGCCAGCCAGCAAAGCGCGCTCGATGCGCGGCTGCGCGACTTCGAGCAGCGCAAGGGCAGCCAGATCGCGGTGCTGATCGTTCCGTCCTCCGCGCCGGAGGCGATCGAGCAGTTCTCCATCCGCGTCGCCGAGCAATGGAAGATAGGCCGCGGCAAGGTCGACGAC
>JACCDQ011420137.1_pt1 | contig 12104 bp, 10 predicted proteins | sample 7446031 | NCBI WGS metagenome assembly JACCDQ01 (sample SAMN15323442, study PRJNA562643) | freshwater metagenome | isolation source: river surface water | place: USA:Blue River Watershed | collected 2017-08-17
GCCTGCGGAATATGCCCCTGTATGCAAGGTGTTGTTAAGGTTGTTTTCTCGCTGAACTCCTGTCAAAATCGTTCCAATAACGGTTTGTCCTTGATTAAAATCTTTTTGTAAGCGAGTCACAAAGTAGTTGGTTAAGGGTTCAATTACTTCTGTTCTTCGTGTTCCTTGATAATCTATTTCAGCAGAAACTCGTTGTGTGACACTTTCCAGTAAGCCAATACTCCAGCCTTTCTGGGTCTTTCCACTAAACTTAGCTGCTCCTAAAATGTTGGTATTGGAAGGTACTTGAGCGTATTCGCCATCTTTTAAGGTTGGATAACCGTGGGGAGAACCGCCAATGCGTCGAGAATAGAAAAGTAAATCAGAGTCATAATCGTCTCCTGCTTCTGAGCCTGTTAACTGATAGTCAAAGATGTTTCGACTTTCGATGAAGAAGGGTCTTCGTTCAGCAAAAAAGTTCTGAAAACCATCAATTCGTACCTGCGAAGGGTCAGCTTCAACTTGTCCAAAATCAGGGTTGATGGTGAAATCTAATATTAAATCACTTGTAACCGCTACTTTCCCATCGACTCCAAAGGTCAATTTATTATCTCTTCCTGTGGCAAAAGGATTACCTGCTTCGGGTTTATATCCTTCGGTTTTGGCAACGGTATAAGGAGCTATCTCAACCTGTTTTTGAGATTTTACATCTTTCAATCCATGTAATTCGCCAAAACCACTGACCCAAACCCCCGCATTTTGAGGGATATTTTGCCAAATAGAGCGTTCTTCTTTCCTGAAAAGCTGTCGAGTTACTTGAATACCCCATACTTTTTCTGGTTCATTTCCGAAGCGTAATTGACTAAAAGGAATTTTTATTTCGGCTGTCCAGCCTTTACTATCGACACGGGTTTTGGCAAACCAGATAGGATTCCAGCTTGAGTCCCAGTTATTCCCATCATTCGAAACAAATTCATCACCACGTACTCCCGAAACAGAGGTTGTAAACGAAAATGCCGTGCGACTATCGTGATAACTATCAATGTTAATTTCGACAAAATCACCAGGAAATTCATCTCTTCGGCTCATTCGCTTGATAATCGAATCAGGGGCGGTGTCATGACAACGATAGGCCACATACATAAACTTATCGTCGTACAGAATCTTAAAACTAGTAGCTTGGGAAGGTGCGTGACCTTCTTTGGGTTGATTTTGGATAAAATCTCCGCCCCACGCCACTTCGTCCCATGCTTTATCATCCAAGATGCCGTCTAGTTTGATGGAACTGCTCATTTTTTTAGTGAAATACTTTTTCTTGACAAGTGGAATAGAGTCATTTTTCGATTCTTTTTGAGCATAGAGAATCTTACTCCCCAACAGGAGTAGGGCGATTAGAAGTAGTTTTTTCATGGTTTATTTGTTGATTAAGTAATGGGACAAAATAAGTTTGTGTAAAAACCTATAAGGTTTAGTTTGTAACAACCTTATAATCATACCACTTCACTAAAACCTTACAGGTTTAGTAAATAAGTCCTATTACTTGTTTTAAAGATAGTTCACATAAAAAACAGCAGTACTGAGCCGTTAAAAGGAAGTGCATCTATCCATAGATGCTTATTATTGTGATAAGGTTGCTTAGTTAATTAGTTTTCCGAATATAAATATTTCCATTGAAGCTTTTTAGCATAATTTCAGCCCCACCTTTGTTGATTTTGGCGTGAGTCCAGTCGTCTTTTTGAATTTTGTAGAGTCCTTTTTCTTTGTTAATTGATTGCTTGGGAGGGGCAACGTTTTTTTCTACATCCAAATCAAAATCGCTGAATATCTCGCCCATATCCGTTTTAAATTTCAAGTTAGCTTTTGCACTAGCAGGAAAACTTACATCGACGTTGCCGTTTAAGGTCGTGAAAGCCATCGGTGTATTGGGTGTAATGGTTAATAAATTTACCACGACATCTTCGTTAACGGTGTTTGCAACCACTGCCCCCGCTACATTTTTTAGCCTTATTGCTCCATTGACATTGGATACCTCCATGTTGCCAATTATATTTTCGACAAAAATATCTCCTTCATTTACTGTAGATAGTTTTAGCGAAAATCGACGAGGAACTCTGACTGTTACGAGTACTTTTAAATTGACTTTATCCACACTGACATTCACGGTATTGTTGGCTTCCTTTGCTAGTAGTTCAAAACCGCTTGTCGTTTGGATGCGTCGCATTCCATCGGCTCGTTCCTTACTTCTTCGTTCATTACGTTCGGAGGAAATAGCGTCAATCAAGACTTCTTTTCCTTCATAGCCAATGACTTTAATAGAGCCTGTCACTAAGTTTAGTTTTAAAATCCCTTCTTTTGCAGGATTAGACAATTCTACGCTAAGTTGCTCTCTATCTTGAGATTGTGCAGTGAATGAGCATCCAATTACTAGTCCCAAAACTACGAATACTTGTTTGATTGAGTTCATTTCTTTTCGTTAATTAATGTTAATTGACTTGAATGTTAGCACATGAGAGTATCACTCCCAATAGCATTGGAAAAAAGAATAGTTTCATAAAATTGCGTGATTGCTTAAAATGAACGTCCTAAGAAAGTACTTGAATTGTTTTTTCAATTTTACCTTTTACGGCATTGTTTAAGTTGTTCTTTTTCAGTAATTGTTTAAATTGTTTTACGGAGCGTTTTTCTTGTAGTTTTACCATGGCATCTGCCAAAGCGACCTGCATCAAAGGCGATTCTTGATGTAAAAGCGATTGGACTAATCCTTCCCGAACCTTAGGATTATGACCCAATTGAATCAATGCTTCGAGGGTTACCAGTCGCACATTTTCATTTTGGTCAAAATTAAGGGTCGTTAATAAAGCATCAATTACTCGGTCATCAACCGTATTGAGTTCTTGTGTGTAACTTACCGCTTTTAGTCGTTCCGTGGCCATCGGATTTTCTAACATAGAAAGCATCATCACTTCTCTCATTTTCTGCACTTCTGTGGATAACTTTTCCACTTTGTCTTCACTTGCTACCATCGCTTCTTCATTTTTGTTCGGACTGTATTTTCCTGAAAAATAACCCAGTCCAGCCCCAGCGATTAACAGTAACAAGGCATAAGCCCATTTACTAGTTTTGGGCGTAAATACCCGATTCCACTGACCCACAAGTTTGTCCCACAAGTTTTCCTTTTGGGCATCTTCTTGAAAAGTATCTAACATGGCATAAAAACGGATACGAGATTCGGCACTTGGTGTTGGGGTAGAAAGGTTACCCAACTCTTCCCAAAGGGCTTTATCTTCGTCGTCCCATTCTTCTATAGGATGATTGTCTAGTTTCATAAACTGCTTGATAAGTCTTTGTGTGACTTACGAATTTTGTTTTAAATAAAGCTGTTTGAGTTCTTTCATGGCTCTGTGAACTCGCACCTTAATGTTTCCTTCGGAGGTTGCCAAAATAACGGCTATTTCCTGATAAGATAATTCTTGAAAACGACTGAGTACTAAAACCTCTCGATATTCTGGACTAAGTTGTGCTAAGGCTTGATGCAAAGCGGTATTTTCTTCACTTTTCTCTAATTGCTTATCAATAGCAGGTGTAAAAGCTGATTGCTCACTTAGTTTTTGAATATCTTCACGGTAAACGACTCGTTGATTTTTCTTGGCATGATCGGTCAATACATTGCGTGCAATATGATACATCCAAGTTCTAAACTCTCCTTCTCCCGAAAAGGTATGTCGATATTTGAGCATTCGATAAAAGGCCGTCTGGACCAAATCTTCACTCGTGGCGGCTTGTCCAGTGGAGTGATACAAGAATGCAAACAACACCCGATGGTAACGCTCGAACAACAAGCCCATCTTCTCTAAGTTCCCTGCCTTTACACCAAGCATCAGGTTGTTGTCTGTCAATACGTCCAATTTTATTCGTGTTTTCGGTGATTTGTAGGTGGAAACCGAGCTAATTAGAAAAGGTTACACCAAAATTTAAAAATAAGTGAATTTATTTTACTGAGACTTATTTAATCACATAGAGAAAATAGAGTTGTATCTTAATGTTAACCATTAAGAAGTTGAGTTAATTAAGTACGGAACTAGGCATTATTTGGCGTACATCCGCTGTGAGGAATTCGTACAGACCGCTGACAGGGTTTTCAACCACTGTCAGCGGTTAGTCGATAAAAATTCCGCTAAATACTACATAATTCCGATTAAGTATAATGGTTATCTGATAAAGTCAATTTCTCATTTTTTAAAATCATCTAAAAGTAATCTCTACGTTTGTCTTGATGAATTTCAGAGATTTATGAAATTTAACAAGAAATGCGAATAAGTTAATGGATAAAATCGCTTGAGGTTTCGTTGAGATAATGGAAAACAAGAGATGTTTCCGTACTTTTGTGAATCTTTCTCAATAAGCATAGAAATCAAATGGAAAATACAGAAGAATTACAATACGTACACCTCAATGACCTACACGTTTCGTTAGGAGCGAAAATGGTTCCTTTTGCGGGGTATTCAATGCCCGTTCTTTATACTAACTTAATTCAGGAACACCATGCGGTTCGTAATTCAGTTGGTGTTTTTGATGTTTCGCACATGGGTGAGTTTATCGTAAAGGGTGAACGTGCTACGGATTTTTTACAATACGTTACCTCGAACGATGTAGCAGCTTTAGTAGATGGTAAAGTACAGTATTCTTGTTTACCTAATGCGACAGGTGGTATTGTAGATGATTTATTGATTTACAGACGTTCGGCAAACGAATATTTCGTAGTTGTGAACGCTTCTAATATCGAAAAAGACTGGAACTGGATGTCTTCGCACAATACGTTTGGGGTGGAGATGCAAAATATCAGTGATGAAATGTCGCTTTTTGCAGTACAAGGCCCTAAAGGGGTGGCAACGATGCAAAAATTGACTGACCTTGACCTAACTTCAATGGAATACTATACGTTCAAAGAAGGAACAGTAGCAGGAATTGAAAACGTTTTGATTGCTACAACTGGTTATACAGGTGCGGGTGGTATGGAAGTATATGTACGCAACGAAGACGCTCAGAAAATGTGGGATGCCATCTTTGAAGCAGGAGCAGAATTTGATATTGTTCCAGTAGGTTTGGGGGCAAGAGATACCTTACGTACTGAAATGGGTTATTGCTTATACGGACACGATATTGATGATTCTACTTCGCCAATCGAAGCGGGTTTAGGTTGGATTACCAAATTCAACAAAGACTTTATTGCTGCTGATATTCATAAGCGTATCAAAGAAAATGGAAGCTCTCGTAAATTGGTAGGTTTTGAAATGATTGACCGTGGTATTCCTCGTCAGCATTATGAAATTATGGATGCTGCTGGTAATATCATCGGAGAAGTAACTTCTGGAACACAATCGCCAACCTTGAGTAAAGGAATCGGAATGGGCTATATCAGCAATGAATATGCTAAAGTAGGAAGTACTGTATATGTGAATATCCGTAACAAATACTTAAAAGCTCAAGTGGTTAAATTCCCTTTTCTTAAAAAATAAGTAGGTGTATGTCGTAAGGATGTAACTCCGCTCACCCCGATTTGTAATCGGGCGTGGTTTGGACTTGCGTTTCTAACGCTATTTCTGTTCCTACAAAACTGACCGTCCCGATGGGACTTAGAGAAGAGCCGCTCTCAAAATTAAACATTGGTATCATATCCATGAAAACAATTGATGTTTGTCTGACTCCAGACCTTACGCATTTATACGACATCGAAAATAGTATCGTTGTAGCAGTTGATATTTTCAGAGCTACTTCGTGCATGACCACCGCTTTTGCCAATGGTGTGCAAGCAATCATTCCTGTAGAAACAATCGAGGAATGCGTAGCGTATCAACAACAAGGCTTTTTAGCCGCAGCCGAACGCAACGGGATTACCCCCGAAGGGTTCGATTTCGACAATTCGCCTTTCAGTTATATGGTGGATAAAGTAAAAGGGGCAAAAATCTCGGTTACAACCACCAATGGAACAGTTGCCATTGCTCGTTCTAAAGCAGCGATACAAGTATTAGTAGGTTCATTCTTAAATATCGGAGCAATTGCAAGTTATTTAAAGAGTCAAAACCATAATGTGTTGGTAGTCTGTGCAGGTTGGAAAGGAAAACCGAATTTAGAAGATACTCTTTTTGCAGGAGCATTAATTGAGCGTTTGGCAGATGATTTTGAAACGGCAGACGATGCCGCAAGAATGGCACTGGTACAATATCAATTAGCGAAAGCTACCCTACAAGAAACGGTAACAGCTGCATCATCGCACGTACGTCGTTTGAAGAAATTAGGCATCGAAAAGGATATTGCTTATTGTTTACAACACGATGTTTATGAGGTGATTCCTGTGTTGAAGGGTGTGGAGTTGGTGGATTTAAGAGGCAACTAGGCACATAGGCAGGGAGGCAAAGAGTGGAGGAGTATGAAGGCAATGGGCAAAGAGACAACGTGGCACGTAGGCAAATAGTAGTAGCCCTGAAGGGGCGGCACCTCTTAATTTAACAGGCGACTAAAGTCACCTGCTAAAAGAAAAAAAACATACTCTTTTGGAGTTCCATTTAGACGGCGACTTCAGTCGCTGGCTACCACAAAAGGAAGTTCCAAATTATTATTTAAAACACAAAATAGCCCAAAGGTGAAAATGCAAATCACCTTTGGGCTATTTTGTGTTGGGCTTCCACAGCGAATAGGGCGTTACCCTATTCTAAGATGTGTCACCCTTTCAAGTGCTATCACTCTTTGCCTCCATACCTCCACTCGTTGCCTCTCTGCCTGGTTGCCTCCTTGCCTACTTCACCTAACATCACCCACCATTAGGGTCACAAGTACCTGCACTTTGAGGCAGACTTTCGTTAACCATTTCCTCTGCTACCTGATTCATCACGTCTGCGAAAACATGGGCAGGTTGAGCACCAGAGAAACCATATTTTTTATTAATGATAAAGAAAGGAACACCCGTTACCCCGATTTTACTCATGTGTTCTAACTCCTCATTTACTTCGTCAGTAATAATATCCGAGTGAATGAAATTTAAAGTTTGTTCTTCAGACCAGCCAAAAGGTTTCATTACTTCCACCAACGTAGAATCTTGCGTCAAGTCCAAACGATCAACGAAATACGCTTTCATTAAAGCCTCTTTTACTTCCTTTTGAATATCTTCTTGTAATGCCAAGGTCAAAATTCGGTGTAACGTAAAGGTATTGATAGCCTTTGGAATCGCTTGCATATCAAAATCCAATCCCTCGTGTTGAGCCACCTGTTCTACTTGCTCGAACTTAGAACCAAAATCTGCCCCAAACTTACGCTCCATGTAACTCTTGTAATCTACTCCTTCTTTCGGTAAGTTCGCATCCAACTGAAAAGGATGATAAGTGATAGCTACATCATGCGTTTTTTGAATCTCTTGAATGCCTTCTTCTAGGCGTTTTTTACCGATATAACACCACGGACAAACGACATCCGATACGACATCAATCGTAATTAAAGGCTTAATTCCTTCCATTATTTTGTTGTTTTTGTATTTCAAAATAGTTTACTTCTACACTTAAATTCCCCAACAGTTCCCTTGTGCGTTCGGGACGAGCATCTGTTAAAAATACCTGCTGAAACGTTCCGTCCGCCATCATGTCAATCAATTGTTGGATTCGGCGGTCGTCTAGTTTATCAAAAATATCATCCAATAATAAAATTGGAGGAAAGCCTTTTTTCAGTGCTAACAATTCAAACTGAGCCAATTTCAAGGCAATCAAAAATGACTTCTGTTGTCCTTGCGAACCGTATCTTTTAAGGACTCGTTGGTCTATTAGAAACGAAAAGTCGTCTTTATGAGTTCCCATCGTTGTTCGTTGTGCAGCCAAATCACGAGGGCGAGCATTCCTAAAAGCAATATCAAAAGCTTCTTTGTCCACTTCTGTTTCATAGCATAGTGTTACCTCTTCCCTACTTTCAGAGAGTGTGGCGTAATGTTTCTGAAAGAGAGGAACATATTCTTGAATAAAAGTCGCACGAGCCGAACAGATTTTTTCGGCATATTCTACCAAAGGATCAGAATAAATATCGAGGAGGAGGTTATCCACATAATTACGCTCGGCAAACTGTTTCAACAAAGAATTTCGTTGCAATAAGAGCCGATTATAGTGAATAAGGTTTTCAAGATAGCTAGAATCTAACTGAGCCATGACTCCATCAAAAAACTTACGTCGTTCTTCGCTACCATCTCGGATAATATCCGTATCATTTGGCGAGATTAACACCACAGGGAATTTTCCAATGTGGTCAGACAGTTTTTCGTATGCCTTTTTATCGTGTAAAACCGCTTTTTTTTGCCCTTTCTGGAACGAACAAGTAATCAGGGTCGTATTATTTTCTTCAAGATGAGTATTGACAAACTTTCCTTCAACCATCAAGTAATCAGCCTCGTGTTGGACACATGCACTGTCTTGCGAGCTAATTGAGCTTTTAGTTAAGGCTAAAAAATAGATAGCGTCCAGTAAATTTGTTTTACCACTTCCGTTTTCCCCCACGATGCAATTAATACGAGCAGAAAAGTCGAAAGAATCGAATTCATAACTCTTAAAAAAGGCAAGGTTTATGTGTTGTAAATACATAGGAGAATTTAAAAAAATATAAATTTGGAAATGTGAAAATAGAAAATACCATCAATTAGTAAAAAACGTTTTGTCCGTTCTTGGTTTTGTACTAATTTCGTACTACAAATTAACTACTGTTCATTCGTATTTCAAATTTAGAACAGGTGTCATTCGGAATATCCCCATTTTTAATTCTCCGAATGGTAGAAGTTAATGTGAAAAACTATTTTCACTCCATTCAAAAACACTCCATTCTCTATAAGGTAAGATGGCAAAGAAAGAAGAAAACAAAGTAAAATACTCGAAAGAGACGTACATGTATTGGTACGAGTCGATGGTACTTCAACGTAAATTTGAAGAACGTACAGGTCAGTTGTATGGGCAACAAAAAATCAAAGGATTTTGTCACCTTTACATCGGTCAAGAAGCTTGTTCTTCTGGAGCAAGATCTGCCTTACGTGATGGCGACAAATACATTACAGCTTATCGTGACCACGGTATTCCATTAGCTTTGGGTTCTGATCCAAAAACAATCATGGCTGAAATGTACGGTAAAGCAACTGGTATCTCAAAAGGAAAAGGTGGCTCTATGCACATTTTTGATAAATCAGTAGGTTTTGCAGGTGGACACGGTATCGTAGGAGCTCAAATTCCGATGGGTGCTGGTTTAGCATTTGCAGAAAAATATAACAAGACAGGCAATGTTGCTGTAACCTACTTTGGTGACGGTGCGGTTCGTCAAGGAGCTTTACACGAAGCTTTCAACATGGCAATGACTTGGAAGTTACCTGCAATCTTTATTGTAGAAAACAACGGTTATGCAATGGGTACTTCGGTTTCTCGTACGTCAAACGTAACTGACTTATACACAATCGGTGAGGCGTATGATATGCCTTCTGAAGCAGTAGATGCCATGAACGTAGAAGCGGTTCACGAAGCAATGTCACGTGCTGCGGCTCGTGCAAGAGCAGGTGAAGGCCCAACGTTCTTAGAATTCAAAACGTATCGTTATAGAGGTCACTCAATGTCTGACCCTCAGAAATATCGTACGAAAGAAGAAGTTGAAGCGTACAAAATGCGTGACCCAATCGAGCAAGTTAAGAAAACAATCTTAGACAACGGAATCGCTACAGAAGAAGATTTATTAGCCATTGATGCAGCAATCAAAGCGAGAGTAGAAGAAGCGGTTAAGTTCGCAGAAGAATCTCCTTTCCCAGATGCTTCAGAAGCATATTTAGATGTATATCAGGAGGAAAATTATCCTTTCCCAGTAGAATAAGCATTAGGATTCGTCAGATTATAGGATTTTTAGATTAATCTGACGAACACCAATAACAGACAAAGACTACCTCAAAAGGGTGGTCTTTTTTTGTGGGGTATTTGTTCAAACGATAACCTTACAAAATAATTTCAAGGATTAAAGGGTGATTAATTATTGAAATGTATATTTTTACACCATAAAATCGGGTTTTAACTATATTTTTCTACTATAATTCTTTTACGATGAAAACAGATGAAATAAAGCACCTATTTAACCAATTTGAATTAGCCGCCTCTGAAATTGAAGGCGTAGAGTGTTGGAGTGCAAGAGAAATGCAACGGCTTTTGGGCTATAGTAAATGGGAAAATTTTGAAAAAGTAATTCAAAAAGCAAAAGATGCTTGTTTTAATGCAGGGGAACATATTTCTGACCATTTTCCTGACGTCAGGAAAATGGTAGGCATTGGGTCTGATACAGAACGAGCCATACTGGACATTGCTCTAACTCGTTATGCTTGTTATCTGGTTGCTCAAAATGGGGATAGTCGTAAAGAAGAAATTGCTTTTGCCCAAAACTATTTTGCGGTTCAGACTCGAAAGGCAGAAATTATTGAACAACGTCTGTTGGAATATGAACGCATTAAAGCTCGTGAAAAACTGAGTCAAACAGAAAAGCAACTTTCAGGAATACTTTATGAACGGGGTGTTGATAATCAGGGGTTTGCAATTATTCGTTCAAAAGGAGATCAAGCTTTATTTCGTTTATCCACACAGCAATTAAAGAAAAAAATGGGTATTCCTGAATCTCGACCTGTTGCAGATTTCTTACCTACTATTAGTATAAAAGCAAAAGATTTAGCTGCTGAAATGACAGGTTTCAATGTACAAACAAAAGATTTGAAAGGTCAGAACCCGATTGAAAAGGAGCATGTTGACAATAGTTTTGCGGTAAGAGATATGTTATTAAAACGAGGTATTCAACCCGAAAATTTAGCTCCAGCAACAGACATTAAAAAGGTTCAGTGTAAGTTGGACAGTGATGATAAAAAAGTGTTAAAGGATAGTAAGAAAAAGACAAGGTAACAAAAAAGCCAATGAAGGTGTGTAAAAAGTGTAGAGTTTAAAGCTTAACGTATTTTTTACCCAATAATATTCTATCAAATCGCATTTCAAGCAATATTATCGTGAAATTTACTATTCAACAACATAAAACGTCGGCTTTTAACTTTAATCCGAGCGATAGTCGCTCATAAACTTTTGACTTTTTACTCAACCTCATTGGCTCTCCCTCACAAACAATACCAATCCACCGATTCTTCAGGTTTTATTTTTACGACATTCGATAATACTAATAAGACCAACGTTCTGGAAGCCAGCCATTTGGGGATAGAGGCTAGTGTGGCAAATTCGTCGATGGTAATGCGTTTTTTCTCGGCTAAATATTGCATCAACACTCGTTCTTTATCGCCATAAGTAAAGGAAACACCCTCTTGATTTTCACGACGGAGAATCTGCTTTAGCTCTTTACTCGCTTGTACCGAACGGTCTTCTACTCTAAAATATGCTTTGGGGTCTTCGTTAGGTAATTTGACAAAATGAGGCTTTTCCATGCTTTTTGCAATAGTGAAAACCAACACATCTCGGGTATCGGTAATAGAAAGTCGTTCTAATTGGTATGAAATAGGTGGGTCGCAATATTTTTCAATGGCACGAACCAAGATATATTCTTCTTCATCGACAAATTTTAAACCTGGGATACTCTTATCGTCGCCCACACCCAGTAGTAAAATACCTCCCTCTGTATTGGCAAATGCGACTATTTCTCGGACTATTTTTTCGGGGTGGTTCGCTTTCAGCTTAAACTCAAGATGCAGCCCCTCTCCTTTCTTTACCAAATTTCGCAATCCTTTTAAATCCATTTCGGATGTGCGAGAATGGCTTTCTGTTTTTTCAAAGACTCCTCTTCCTTGATATGACTCAACACCGTAGTTCATGACGCTGTATGTTTTGAGTTAATACTCCCTTCTTAAATATAACGTAATTTTAGGGCAAAATGATTGAAAAATCAAAAATAATTCTACCACAAATCGACCAATTCAATAGACTTTACCTAACTTTGTGTATTCATTATTAACACATTACCAATTCCTTTTTTATTCTTTCGGAATTTTTATTTTTTAGAATTCGTTGTGGATAAAAGATTTGGTTGTACGAATAACGTAAACGGGCAACGTTTACATTGCTTATGTCAGATTTATCTTCATTAAAACA
>JACCDQ010037862.1_pt1 | contig 12103 bp, 5 predicted proteins | sample 7446031 | NCBI WGS metagenome assembly JACCDQ01 (sample SAMN15323442, study PRJNA562643) | freshwater metagenome | isolation source: river surface water | place: USA:Blue River Watershed | collected 2017-08-17
AGTGGAGAAAACCTGCAATCTGCCTTCATAGGTGGAGTTTTGTTCAATGCGGCGAATATTTTATTAGTCGCAGCCATCGGAATAGCTGGGATGTCGGTCGCTTTTCCAGTCGGTATCGGGATTGCCTTAGTTCTAGGAGTTTTAGTGAATTATTTAGCCGATCCGCAGGGGAATCCGTTCTTGATTTTTGGCGGGGTCGCCTTGATTGCCATCGCTATCATTTTAAATGCGAGAGCTTATAAATCTGTTTCCTCAGCTTCATCTTCCAATAAAGGATTAGTCCTTTCTGTGCTGGCAGGTTGCTTGATGGGCTTGTTTTATAAATATGTGGCCGCTTCCATGGCCATTAATTTTGCTGCGCCAGAAGTGGGCAAATTAACTCCGTATACGGCCTTAGTGGTTTTTGCGGTGGGCGTATTTGTGAGTTCTTTTGTCTTCAATACCTTCCAAATGAAGAAGCCTTTCTCCGGTGCTCCTTTGAATTTAGCGCATTATTTAGTGGGATCTGTTAAAGACCATTTAGTGGGAATTTTGGGTGGTGCCATCTGGTTTGTCGGAATGGCCCTTTCTATTTTGGCCTCAGAAAAAGCAGGTGCAGCGGTTTCTTATGGCTTAGGCCAGGGGGCGACGGTGGTCGCGGCGGTTTGGGGGATTTTTATTTGGAAGGAATTCAAAAATGCCTCGGCTGAAACCCATAAACTGCTGAACATTATGTTGCTATTGTATGTGGTGGGCTTGGGATTGTTGATCGGGTCGAAGTAGTTATTTAGGAGTAGAAAATAGTATTTCCCCTCCCGGAGAAACGACCGGTTTTTGGAGCACCGTATAATACCTTGCCCCTGCTATATGATAAAACTGCGTGAGCGCTAATTGTGCAGATGTCAACGAGGAATTAACATAGAAATGGAGTGGTGAATTTGCACTCCCTATTTGGCTGTATAATTTATTACCAAAAACTCCCATCCCACCTTCAATGGTCGACTGAAGGGAACCAAAAGAAGAAACAAAATTACTTGAGCTCGAAACCAAAGAACCAAATATGGTTAAACCCGTGGTCAATGCGGTCACATCCGTCGCTTCAATAGTCAATGTAGTAGGAGATACATAATTCAGCAGCCTAGAAAAAATCAGCGAATGCGCCGAAGAACCCATGGTGATTTTCCCATTCGTCAAAACATACAAATCGCTCATTGTTTCCGAATAACCACCATCATCGAATTTACCCCCATTTAGAATTAGGCTCGCATTATTCGCCAAAACCTCAGATTCCCCCAGCTGGAGAACCCCATCTGAAATCACCGAAAACCCACTAAAGGTATTCTGCCCAGAAAGACGCAAAGTGCCGGTGCCTAGTTTAATTAGGTTAGTTAATCCCGTGACCTGATTAGGCGAAGTCCCCCATGTCATTGACTTCCCCGTTCCACTCAGCACCCCATTTAAAAATACATTGCCTTGTCCTGCTATTTTCAAAGAGTTAGTCCCCAAGGTAATGGCACCATTTAGTTGTAAACTACTCGATAGGTCTGCATTTATTTGTCCAGTTGTATAATAAATTAAAGTGGAACCACTACACACATTTTGTCCATTAACACTCCTCAGCGCACCTAATGTATTTCCATCACCAAACAGTTTCAAATCATTGGCTATAGTTACCCCACCTTGAAGCTGTAAGATTCCAGACAGATAGACATATACTAATCCAGTACCTAGGCATGTGTTATGTCGTGCATTGATAATCCCGTACAAATTAATCAAGGTTGTTCCGCTGTAGTTACTTCCTGCGGTAAGTGTTAAAATGCCATATTGAGTCGTTTGCCCTCCTGTTCCTAAATTTATGGCCCCATTTACCGTCCTAGCTCCTTGCCCATCCCAAAATAAACTAACGCCCACACTACTAATAGCAATACCATTCGAAGGATTTAGTGTTAAGGATGCTCCGTTCTCCACTTTGATGGTGCTTGTAGATGCTAATTTGATTACCCCCGTCCAAATCGTTTGACCACTCCCTAAATATAGGCCAGGGACACTAGAATTTAACGTCAACTCTTCTGGAACTGTGAGATTATTGAGAGGCTGAAGTTGCGCTGAGCCATTTATTACCGTCCCACCTACCGTATTTCCCAAGGATTGGTTATTATAGATGGCCAAAATACCTGCATTAACCGTCGTTATACCGGAATACGTATTAGGCAAATTAGAGTCGACAGAACCAAGGGAAAAAGTCCCAGTGCCCTGTTTTGTCAAACTCACTACCCCTGCCCCATCTTCAATGATACCATGATAGATGGGCGTATCTTTCCAATTCCCGGTGGTTAACGTAACATTCCCTGGTACACTACTTGTTACCTTACCCAGCCCATATCCCCCCTCTAGGGAATAAATGGTTTCACTAAAGCCATTTAAATCTAAAATCCCCCCTAAATAAGCAAACTCAACCATACTTTCATCTGGTATAGAAGTCCCACTTCCTAATCTAATCGTTCCTTCGGCTATGACTGTTGATCCTGTGTAAGTATTTAAGGCAGACAGAAGGAGTACACCTGGGCCATCCTTATAGAAGTACCCCCCGTAAACTGGAGCGGTCACCCCATCATTTATTCCGCCAGTTGTTACCACAGAATTACTTCCCGTTATCCAAATAAATCCATCAGAAGGAGCTTGATCTCTACCCTTCGCTACCAGAGCAGCATTTATACTGACTCCTGTTTTACCTATAATCCGGATAGTTCCAGCAGAACCTGTAAACAAAGTGGCCCAAGTAGGTGAGGCAGCCCCACTGGTTGTAATAGGCGCGCTCACATATACGAATCCATCTGCCGCACTAAGCGTCACTCCCCCTTCCATGGAACTGGTGGGTGGAAGAGTTGAGGTGGAGGCATAATCCATTGGCTTGGTACTTATTGCTGCAGTAGCGAAAATATTTGCACCAGCTACAGCTGAAAAGTTTAATGTACCGCCGTTAATATCCGTTGAAAAAGGATATCCCAGGCTAATAGGACTTGAGATACTTACATTCCCCGCGGCTTGCAATGTTAATGTTCGATTATAACTTATCCCCTTTTCATTATAAGTGGTTAATGCTGCATTAAAGTTAATATTACCTGCCTGTGTACAAGTCGCGCAGGCAGTGGTGATAGTCATATTAGAGGAAAAAGACCTCAGTCTTGTCGCAATATCAGCCACATTTACATTGGCATTATTGCTTGTCGGAATAAATGTGTAGAGAGAATTAAATTCGGTGTAATAGGACCATCTGCCGCCTGAAGTAATGTCAGTACTAATAGTCACATTACTTTGCTGAGCGTATAATGGCAGAGCAAATAATAGCCATAAAAAGAAAATTTGCTTCATCTGATTAATAAGTATAAACGAATTGAATGCGATCACCTACCGCAATTAAGTAGGTTCCATTTTTTGCATTTATATAGGCCAAATACAAAGTAGGCACCGTCGCATCAGTGGCAAAAGAACTAGATGTTTTATAGGCGTAAGCGTTTTGGCTAATCAGAATTCCGTTGATATACATCTTTAGCCTAGAGGTCGAATGTGGGGCTTGGGTCAAAGTAAAGTTCGTTTGTCCAGCAGTTGTAGTTGTCATCGTTCCGGCAGATCCATTGGAAGCCGTCTCATCAAAACCATCCTTCAATACACTTGTCCAGCTGGCCACTCCCGAAGAAGTTAAACTCAAGACCTGACCCGTGGCACCCGAGCTAGATGGAAATGTCGTTCCTCCAAGCGTCAAAGTTCCGGTTAATCTTGAATTCACAAAGGTCTTATTCGTTAAGGTTTCGGTTCCAGCTAAAGTCGCTAACGTTCCTGAAGTGGGCAAGCTAATTGTTGTAGTACCTGTGGTGATAATGGTGGTGGAATAATTGCCAGAGGTGATTAAATCGCCGCCCAAGGTGATCGATTTATTTCCGTTGTTTACGCCGGTTCCTCCGTAAGTGGGGGAAATTATTCCTGAGATGGAGGCACTTCCATCGAAGGGATATCCGAAGATCGTTTGAGGAGTGGCGAGGGTGGTGGCGGTGTTTGCTGTTAGGGCGGTCGTGGCGGCACTAGCATTTCCGGTTAGATCCCCCACAAAGTTCGTAGAAGTGACAGAAGCAAAGCCTGATAAATTAGTGTAAGTTCCGCCCAAAATTGCCGAAGTTGATCCTAATGTCAACTGAGAATTCGCTAATTGTCCATTTGTAATACTCGCTGTAGCTGATAAATTAGCTGTTGTTAATCCCGAGACTGCTATGGAATTTCCAGAGAGAACGATTCCTGATCCTGCTGTTAGAGGAGCTTGATAGTCAGTTCCTGCTAGTAATGGAGCTTGGTAATCAGTCCCTGCAACTAAAGGAACTTGATAATCAATTCCAGGAATTAGCGGGACTTGGTAATCCGTACCGGCAATTAGCGGTGACTGATAGTCTGTGCCAGCGATAAGAGGAACTTGATAATCTGTCCCTGGCACTAATGGAATCTGATAATCTGTCCCAGAGACAAGAGGAGCTTGCACGTCGACTCCAATTTTTAGCCCTAAATTTGTTCGCGCCTCCGCGGCACTTATTGCTCCCGTTCCTCCTTTCGCAATCGGAATAATTCCCGTCAATACTTCCGCATCAATCGGAATAGAAATATTTGATGAACCGTCAAAAGGCACCCCATTAATGGTGCGAGGTGTTTCTAGGGTCGTGGCTTTAGCTGCTAAATTTGCTGAGTTGGCTTGACTAGAGACAGTTTCTTTAGGCAAACGATCGTCTACATATTGCTTAATCGCCTTTACTGTGGGGTATTTTATAGAGGACCCAGAGTCCGCTAGAATGGAAGAAGATTTATTAAAAAGGGATTCTTTGTTGTTTAATTCTGCCAAAACCAAGCCCGACACCGGCTTGTCCACATCCGCCGTATTGTCTACATTTCCAAGGCCTAAATTCGCACGCGCAGCTGTTGCATTCGTTGCCCCAGTTCCACCTGAGGTAAGTAATAATGTTTTACTCAGCCTCCCTGCCTCCTCCGAAAAATGCGCATAGGGTAAGTAATTTAGGCCGCGATTGCTGACCTCGGTGTATTTGGCCCCCTGATTAAAACTCACCTGGGTCATTAACTTCATTAGGGAAGTGCCCCAGTTGATCGACCCAAAAGTCCCGGCTGCTCCCGTATTCTCCCCATCACCAATCTCCAAATTTATCAGCCCATAGCCATCCGTCTTCGTCTTGTGCAATTCCTCGAACTGCAAGGTCGTCCCCGCATATATCCCAAACTTCACCCAAACCTCCTTATTCAAATACAACTGCGCCTGCACCGCATTCCCGGGCAATTCAATCGCCGCAGGATCCACAATGAGTGCCTGGTAATTAATCGTTTTAAGGGGAGTTTGCGCGTGCGCAGAATGGAAAACACACAGCAGGGCTGCGAGTATGAAATAGTTTTTCATAAGCAATCTTTAAACAGAACAGATTGCTTATTAGTGGTTAAGAAGCAATACGATTATAAATTGATGGTATTGTGTTGATAACAAAGGTAGTAGGAATGTGGAGAGCGCAAAGAGTTTAAGGTTTTTATTTATAATTCGGCCAAAAAAAATCGCCCAAATTCCCAGGGGTTAGAGGGGGAATTGGGCGATTAAAATATTTTGTGATCAATTTTTAATTTAGGTCAACCCAGCCAGAAAGTCCAAACAAAATTTTGAAATATAATGCTTGAGTTGTTCCCTGCCAGTTATTATAACCGGATCCACCTGTTTGAAAAAATATCTCATTTACAGTTTGACCATTTGAATTTAAATCTGAAAATCCTCCCCCTGCATTTGCCCCCATTCTATAATTCATATTATCACAAGTAACGTTAAAATAATAATGTCCAGGAGCGAGTGAAATAGGAGTAAAATCGAATTGAATATTACCGGTTGAATTAATTGACTTCGTTGAAGTTGCAATCGGATTAGAAAAACTGAATGTTGAATAAGCCGCTCCAATATCTCCAGCAAATACTGAAATTGTAACATTTGCAGAATTGCCCCCACTAATATTATTTAGGTAGACTTCAATTGAGTTTAATGTAGATGTAGAAGCAATAGTAAATGTTTGACCATTTGTGGAATTAGATGGCCCATTAAAATCATTACTATAGCCTAAACCATAAGATTGATTTGTATTAAGTAGTTGTTCAAGAGAGCTAGAGGTCTGCGCATATCCTTGAAACTTCCCGGTCGAAGTATTATAAACCACTAATCCAGCAACTGGACTAGAAATCGCATCTCTCTGAGTTGTAGTTAATCTTGGTAATAACAACCCTTGCGTCGTCGACTTTACTTCTAGCGCAGCTGAAGTTCCTGTGGCAGATGAGGCCCCTATTACAATGGAGCCCGCGATAGTTGATGCTCCCGCACCCGCTGTTAAAGTCCCACTAGCTTTTAAATTCCCTGCAACATCTAATTGAGAGGTTGGATTATCATTATTTACACCAACATATCCATTTGATTGCTTTAAATACAATTGCTTTAAATGACCATTTGGATAGGTTCCAAGTACAAAATCACTAGGCGTACCACTTGTTGCATCTGTATATATTCTTCCAACTTGTAAACTACCGGAAGGAGAATATCCATCAAAAACTAATCCACTATTTGCTCCATTCGTTCTAAAAGAAGCTCTACCTTGAAGATCAAAATTTGTATTAAATCCATTCCCCGGAGTGGAAACACCGATTCCAACTTTGCCAGAATTAAAATATATATCACTAGAAGAAGTTGTCCATTGGGATGATGAACCTCCAGATACTGTTGTCCATGTTAAGGTTCCACTTCCTGTTGAAGTTAAAACCTGCCCGTTAGATCCAGCTGTTAATAACCCTGTTCCGCCATTTGCAATTGGTAAAACACCTACAACACCTGATGTTAATGGTAAACCCGTAGCATTTGATAATGTTACAGAACTAGGAGTGCCTAAATTCGGCGAAACTAAAGTTGCTGAAGTGGTTCTTATTACCTCTCCTGTTCCTGCAGCTGGTTGAGGAATAACTCCAAAAGTGACAATTTGGCCTGATGCATCATTAATTAAACTTGCACTTGAATTTACAGAAAGAGTTGTTACTGGGCCTGCAAATTGAATGATTCCATTCCCCCATCCACTAACAGCAATGGTTGTTGAATTTGGACTAGTGAATCCGGTTCCAGATAAAATCGTTAAAGGTTTATCAAAAACATAATTTGCTGTTCGCCAATATTTTAAATAAAGTTTTAAATTAGTTATAGGAGAAGCGAATGTTACAACCCAGTCATCTCCATGTGATATCCCACCCATAGCTTGAGTAGCACTTAAAGGAGCTGCTGAAAAATCTGAATTACTTAAGTCCCAGTTAGTTGCATTAGAACTTCTTGCTTGGAAAATAGTGAAAGAAACTCCATTGAGAGTTCCTGTTGATGCACTTGTCCATATTGCACCATTCAGAACTGAAGATACAGATGAGTTTAATAATGCGTTTTGAACAAAAGCTGTAGTTGCTAATTGGGTTGAGTTAGTCCCCAATGCAGCTGTCGAGGCTGACGGAATTCCCGTAAACGAAGGAGAGGCCAATGGTGATTTTAAATTTAATGCACTTTGTGTAGCAGTAGATATCGGTTTAGATGCATCAGTTGTGTTATCAACATTATTTATGGCTAAATCTGTTTTTAGACTACTAAGACTTGAAACCCCTGTACCTCCACTTAATACTGGCAATACTCCCGTAACAGAATTAGCTAAATTTACTAATGAAGAACCTCCACCCGTAGAAACGCTTCCATCAGCCATTAAATATTGCGATGATGTTCCTCCTAATTTAACAAATGAGCCTGCAGTTATAGTACCCGAATTAGTGGCCGTTATAAAAGGAACGGAGGTTATTGTTTTCACATTGGTTTTAAATAGATAATCCCACATAGGATCATCGCTTCCTATTCCTCCGCTGTAAGAATTTGAAATATTTACATCTAACCAGCTTACATTAACTGTAGGTGTTGTTAATTGAATCGTATATTTTGAACCTGAGGTAACTATTATATTGGTTAATGGAAACGATATATAAATGTTACTTCCATTTGCTGGTGTCAATCCGTTTACTGTTGCCAAAAGTATACCATCAACTCCCTCCCCAGTAAATAATTTTAAAGTAACATTTGAAGAAGAATTGTATGGATAGATAGGGTTTCCCATTTTCCATTCAATAGAGCTTAAAATTCCGGTAATACCAGCCGTAAATGATTGCCATTGGCTTGTCCCCCCAGCTTGATTAAATGCGGTAGTATTACTTTGATCAACTATTGAATTCGTAGCAACCTGCCGCTTAAATGCTCCATCTACAAACGTTTTCGACCCAGCAAAATTTTGCGATTCTATTGATATAATACCTGATTTCGTATCGGTTGCGAAATTCGCGGTACCAATACTTGACGCCGTTATGTAGGGTTCTACATTAACTGTTTTTACATATGTTCTAAAAACGTAATCCCAATTGGGATCATTGCCGCCTCTTCCTCCTAAATAAACATTGCCAGTGTGCAAATCCAACCAACCAATCGTTACAGAGGGAGTCGTTAATTGCATCGTATATTTAGATCCATTTGTAACACGAATTGATGATGTAGATAAATCAAAAGAAACAAAGGAATTCGTGCCATCCGCAGGAGTTAAATTAGAAGCAGTACCCAATAAATTACCTGATGTCCCTTCGCCCTCATAAATATTAATTGTCACATTAGAAGCTGTTCCATATGGATAAGTGGGAGTTCCCATTTTCCACTGAACCTCATTTAATATTCCTGTTACTCCTGCTGTAAAAGATTGCCACTGAATTGTACCCCCTGCTCCTGCATTTGAAGACGAGTTAATTTGATCTACTACAGATGTTGGATTAGTTACCTCAGTAACTGCTCCATCTTTAAATGTTTTAACTCCGCCAAATGTCTGAGCTGAGGTATTTACAACTCCTGCATTGGATCCATCAGCTGAACTCAATTTCAACTCATTATTTAATAGAGTGGCTCCTTGTAAAGAAGAAGCAGTATTTATGCCTCCCAAAATTAGTGTGTTAGAAGCAATGGAACTTTGGACAAAAGCCGTAGTAGCAATCTGAGCTGTATTTGTTCCTGGTGTTGCTGTAGGTGCTGTTGGAGTCCCAGTTAAAGTTGGAGATGCAAGCTGTGCCTTCAAATCTAATGCTGCCTGGGTCGCTGTCGAAATAGGTTTTGCTACATCCGAGGTGTTATCCACAGAACCTAAACCTACCATTGATTTATCGATTCCTGAAACAGTACCAGTAAAAGTAGGTGAATTAATCGGAGCATAATTGTTGAGGTCTGTTAGGGCCGCTTTGGTAGCTAACATCGTTGTATCTGCAGTGATCGCCATGTGTGCTTCTAAAGCAGCTACTGTCGCTTTTAGGGCTAAAGCTGAATTCACATCGGCAATGTTTGCCTTTAAATCTAATGCTGCTTTTGTGGCAGTTGAGATTGGTTTATCAGCATCCGCCGTATTATCCACATTTCCTAAACCTAAATTAGCTCGCGCACCCACCGCCGTTGTAGCACCTGTTCCTCCACCAGCTATTCCTAGCGTACTTCCTAATTTACCCGCCGTTTCTGCAAAAAGTGCGTACGGTGTGTAGGTTAACTTTTGGTCTGAAACTTTCGTATAGGAAGCCCCATTATCAAAGCTCACGTATACTTGCAATGATTTTTGATTCGCATCCCAAGTGATAGCGTTGAATGCTGTGCTTGCAACGGAACCAATGGTTAAATTCACTAAACCATAGGCGTCCGTTTTCGTCTGTTGAATTTCCTCAAATTGCAAGGTTGTTCCAGAGACGATTGCAAATTTCACCCACACATTTCCATTTGCCAAGGGTTGCCCTGAAATATCCGAACCTGGGATTTCAATTTTTGCGGGATCTAAAATGACTGCTTGGTAGGAGATGCCTTTTTGGGCATTTGCAACAACTGAAACAAATAAAAGAACAAAGAGTAGTAATTTTTTCATGGGAATAGAACAGATGAATGAGGGATTATTTCGAAGCTATTTTTAGGCCAAAACTAAAGGTCGATGGAATGAAATTCAGGGTAGACGTACCAAAAGTATTCGTATCTAAATGTTGAAAGCTCGTGTAAACAGATACTTGATCATTTACTTTTTTCGTGATAGCAAGTGTAAAACCTACGGACAATTTCAAACCTGAAAACTGATCATCCCCTGCTAAATCCACATAATGGTTTTTCAAAAATTGATTGCCATTGATCATCTTTTGGACAGCTGCTGAGGCTTTGGCAGATACAGTCAATCCATGTAAGCCCGTGTAGGAAGGGCCGATTCCACCGGTCAGGCCCATAAAATCCGCCTGATAGGAAAATGGTATGTTTTGAACATCGCCTACGGAATTGTATTGATTGTAGGCTAGACCTAGGTCATAGAAAAACACCTTTGATAGCTTGTTTTCGCGGGAAAGTGCTAAGTGAAGTCCGGAACTTGACTTTAATAAATCTGGATTATTGCCTGCAGAATTAGTGAAAACATATCGAGTGATGTTGTTGCCAGCTTCGAAATTCCAAGATTGTGCGTTAATCGTTGACGTAAAAAATACGACAGAAAGAAGAGTAAAAATTGATTTCATAGAAAGGATTTTGAATCTAGAAATCAATATTAAAGCAATGTTGTACTGAAAAAAATTAATTGGACAGCAAGCTTGTTCTTATTCCCCTAAAAGAAACAAAATGCTCAAGACAGCTTTTTCAAATAGGCCGAAGGCGATTCCCCTGTATGGGTTTTAAATGCCTGAATGAAATTAGAACGTGATTTATATCCACAGGTTTTCCCTACACTTTCAAGGGTATTCGTTTCCGCTTCCCCAGCATTCAAGAGCAGGATAGCCTCCTCAATTCTTAGTTGATTTTTCCACTTCAAAAATGTAATCCCTTGGTGGTTATTAAAATAAAAAGTCAACACATGTTCAGGAATCCCCAAATCCTTTACTAAATCAGTCAAGGAGAATCCTGGTTGTAAAAATTTTTTCTCCGGCAAATAACTCATTAAGGCTGTTTGCACTTGTTTAATACGTGCCTTGGATAATTCAGGGGTCTTTGCAATTATTGCCATTTCTTCGTTCAATTTAATGACGTCGGTCAAAGTTGAACTTGGGCTGTATTGTAGCCCATACAGGATTTTAGGGAAGAAATAAATTGATACCGTCAAAGCAGACATAAACACCGTCGCAACAGTTCGGCCTTTACCTTCTTCATCCATAATCAAGATAAAATCGTGTTGAAGTAGTGAATAAATACTAAAGGCAATTAAAGAAAGATTAAATATTGCTCCTAAACTGAGACAAACTATTAACCACCTTTTTAAAACAATAGATTTTGCCAAAAGCTTCTTCCTATTCGCTTTCATGACAATCATGGCTGACATGGCGATGTAAATCAAGGAGAGTACAGATCTAGAGACAAAGTATACAGGAAAAGAAACGAGAGGAAAATGAATCCGATAAATTGTATTAAAATCCCGATGTAATTGGTAAGCAAAATTCAATTTAAAGGACCAAGGTTGGACATAATAAGAAAAAACATTGAACAGAATTAATACGAAAGGAATAAAATGAATATAATCCCAACCTTTAATTTGGATCTTATCTGTCAATACAGCCCTTACATAAAAATATAAGTAGGGTGTATTTAACAAATAGATGGGGAAATAATGAATGGTAAAGATGGCCCTTAACGTATCTGAATCCGAAACAACAGATGCCCAATGAGCTATGCCGAATAAAGCGTTTAAAAAAAAGTGATACGCTAAATAACGATTGGCTGGATTTACCTTGTCTGCAAAATTTAAAAGCAGAATAGATCCTAGAAAACCTAGTAGACAAATGGCAGGTATCACAATTAGAACAGTTAGTTAGCGGAAAGGTAACGAAAAATCCTAAACTAGCTATCCGGTGGATAACAAAAAAGCCTTCCCGAAGGAAGGCTTTTTCAGACGCTTGAATTGTACTTGGGATGGGAATCGAACCCACACGAGCGTTACGGCTCACGGGATTTTAAGTCCCGCGTGTCTACCAGTTCCACCACCCAAGCGTCCTAGTAAAA
>JACCDQ010363425.1_pt1 | contig 12100 bp, 10 predicted proteins | sample 7446031 | NCBI WGS metagenome assembly JACCDQ01 (sample SAMN15323442, study PRJNA562643) | freshwater metagenome | isolation source: river surface water | place: USA:Blue River Watershed | collected 2017-08-17
CGGCCGCGAGCCGCTGCCAATGTGCGGGGTCAGCGCGACGTTGTCGAGCTCGAGGAAGCCCGGGTTCAGCGCCGGCTCGTTCTCGAACACATCGAGTCCGGCTGCAGCGATCGTGCCCTGCTTCAGCGCGGTAATCAGTGCCGCGTCGTCGACGATGCCGCCGCGCGCGATGTTGGTCAGCGTCGCCGTCGGCTTCATCAGCGACAGTTCCCGCGCGCCTATCGTGTGATGGGTCTCGGCCGAATACGGCAGCACCAGCATCACATGATCGGCAGTCCGCAGCAGCTCGTCGCGCTCCACATAGCGTGCGTTATTGGCAGCCGCTTCCAGTTCCGGCGCGAGGCGCGAACGATTGTTGTAGATCACCTTCATGTTGAAACCCATCGAGCGACGCGCAATCGCCTGCCCGATGCGTCCCATGCCGATCACACCCAGCGTACTGCCATGGATGTCGGCGCCCATGAAGGTATCGAAGCGCCATTTCTTCCATTCGCCGGCGCGGATGTGGCGTTCGCCTTCGGTGACACGGCGCGCGGCCGCCATCATCAGCGCCCAGCCGAGATCGGCCGTGGTTTCATTGAGCACGTCGGGCGTGTTGGTGACCATCACGCCGGCCGCAGTTGCGGCCGGAACATCGATATTGTTGTAGCCGACCGCGACATTGCATGCCACTTTCAGGCCGGGCGCTGCAGCGAATACCTCGGCCGACAGGCGATCGGTCGGGCTGGACAAAATGGCCGACTTGCCCTGCAGCCGCCGGACCAATTCGTCCGGCGCATACAGTTCGTCAGCCTGGTTTGCATCGATGTCGAAGTCGCGTGCCAGTTGTTCGAGTACCTCGGGGAAGATCGCGCGCGTGACCAGCACCTTGGGCTTCGTCATTGATCAGGCTCCGTCGATGAGGATCACATGGACGCGATACGGGCCATGCGCACCGAGGACAATGGTCTGCTCAATATCGCCAGTGCGCGACGGCCCAGAGATGAAGTTAGTGGCGCGCGGCAGCTCGCCACGCTCCTGCTTGGCCAGCGCGAACGCTTCCTCCATCGAGCCGACGATGCGCGACCCCGGCACCAGCGCGATGTGGGTCTCCGGCAGCAGTGCGGCCGACGAATAGGTGTCGGGGCCGGACAGCAGCATCAGCGTGCCGGTCTCGGCGATCGCGCAGAAGCAGCCGGTAATGCCGACCAGGTCCTCGTTGACCGGCTTGCGGAATTCGACCGACAGGCCCTGCTCGCGCCACGGCAGCTCCGACAGCGTCTGCCAGGCGATGGCCTGCTTCGGCAGCTCGAGGCCGGACAGGTAATGGGCGACCGCGTCCGGAACATCGGCCAGCGACGCGACCCGATCCAGCGTTTGCGAGGTGCGCTCGGCCTGCTGGCGGAAACGCGCGACGAGGTCGGATCCGATGTCAGGACGCGGTCCGGGAACGGCGCTGGCGAGGTACTCCCGGACCTGGTCAAGTTCGGCCTGGGTCGGCTGTTCCGGTCGGTTCTGGGCGGTGCGGATGCGGCTGAAGATCGCGGCGCGGGCGGCGGAAGTATCCATGGTCTCCTCGGAAAACGGTGCCTGATTCTAGCGCAGTCGACTGTTGGCAAAGGCGCATCGGCAACGGCCCGCGCTTGATTTGATTTCAGGGCGACCGTGCAAATTATTCAAGCCAGACCGCGTGCCCGCGGCCGGGCGGGCATTTGCATATTCAAAATTCATCTAAGGCGGGTTTGTGGGAGAGCATTGTTTGCCTTAAAATACAAGGCTTTGCGATTCCCGCTACAAGAACAGATAGGACTGGCCTCATGACCCACGTTGTTACCGAATCCTGCATCCGCTGCCGTTACACGGATTGCGTCGATGTTTGCCCGGTGGACTGCTTCCGCGAGGGCCCGAACTTCCTCGCGATCGACCCGGATGAATGCATTGACTGCGCGGTGTGCGTGGCCGAATGCCCGGTCAATGCAATCTACGCCGAAGAGGACGTGCCGGCCGACCAGCAGCAGTTCATCAAGCTGAACGTCGATCTGGCTCGCAAGTGGCCTTCGATCACCAAGTCGAAGGAAGCGCTGGGCGAAGCAGACGAATGGAAGGACGTGAAGGACAAACTGCAGTACCTGCAGCGCTGAGTCCGGAAAACTGTCCGCCCCCCGCGCCCCGGCAACTGCCGGGGTTGGCGTTTTAGAGCCCTGTTGAAGCAATACCTGTTATTCCCTGAACCGAATGAATACTTCAGCCATTACCCCGATTGAAACCGACGCCGTCATCGTCGGCGCCGGCCCGGTGGGCCTGTTCCAGGTCTTCGAACTTGGCCTGCTCGAGATCAAGGCCCATGTGATCGACTCGCTGCACGCGGTCGGCGGCCAGTGCGTCGAGCTCTACCCGGACAAGCCGATCTACGACATTCCCGCGGTGCCGAGCTGCACCGGCCAGGAACTGACGGACAACCTGCTGAAGCAGATCGAGCCGTTCGGCGCGACCTACCACCTCGGCCAGGAAGTGACGCTGGTGCAGAAGCGCGAAGACGGACGTTTCGACCTGGAGACCTCGACCGGTACGAAATTCATCACCAAGACCATCTTCATCGCAGCCGGCGTCGGCTCCTTCCAGCCGCGCACGCTGAAAGTCGACGGCATCGAGAAGTTCGACAACAAGCAGCTGTTCTACCGCGTCAAGGATCCGTCGCGCTTTGCAGGCCGCAATATCGTCATCTGCGGCGGCGGTGATTCCGCGCTCGACTGGGCGCTGAACCTGCAGGGCAAGGCCGAGTCCGTGATCCTCGTGCACCGTCGCGACGAATTCCGCGCGGCGCCGGCCTCGGTCGCGAAGATGAAGGAACTGTGCGAGCAGTACGAGATGCAGCTGCTGATCGGGCAGGTCACCGGCTACGAGGAAGCCGACGACAAGCTGACCGAGATCAAGGTCACGGGCGCCGACGGCGTCACGCGCCGCCTGCCGCTGGACGACCTGCTGGTGTTCTTCGGCCTGTCGCCGAAGCTTGGCCCGATTGCCGAATGGGGCCTCGAGATCGAACGCAAGCAGCTGGTGGTCGACACCGAGAAGTTCGAGACCAACGTCCCGGGCATCTTCGCGGTGGGCGACATCAACACCTATCCGGGCAAGAAGAAGCTGATCCTGTCGGGCTTCCACGAGGCCGCACTGGCCGCGTTCGGCGCAGCGCCGTACATCTTCCCGGACAAGAAGATCCACATGCAGTACACCACCACGTCACCGAAGCTGCACAAGGTGCTTGGCGTCGAGACGCCGGTGTTCGACTGATCGTCGCAGCGTACGCATGAAAAAAAACGGCACCGCAAGGTGCCGTTTTTCTTTGCAGCGATTTTTATCGAATTGCTCAGTGCTTGTGCTGCTGGCCCGGGAACAGCTCCAGCACCGGCGCCGGATACGGCAGCCGCGCGCCGGAACCGTCCGGCAGCTGGTTCCAGTCCATCCGGCCCGATTCGCACAGCTGCGTGACCGGGATAGGCACCGGGCCGCTCTGGTCCCACAGCCGGCCCATGATCACGAACTCGTCATAGTGCGCATCGAGCAGGCGGCCGCGCCAGCGGATCACGCGCACGTCTTCGCGGATCTCCTTGCCGTGCGACAGATAGGGCTTGTCGAGCTTGCGCACTTCGGTCTCCAGCGTCCAGCCGGCCTTGGGCATCGGCTTCGCGCCCATGATCGCCTCGGGCACATTGATGATTACCTCGACGGTGGCCGATCCCTCGCAGCCGTGCGTCACACCAAATGCGAGCCGCTGATAGCTGTCCTGCGGCGCCTGCTTCGGCGTTACGGTGGTGTGCGCGGCTGCGTATGGACCGCAGGTCAGCGCTGCAGTCGCAAACGCCAGCCGCGAGAGATCGCGAAGCGTAGGGATTGTTATTTTCTTCATTACCATTTTCCTTCCAGTCCGAGATAGGCGGAGCGCCCGTTGCCAGGGTAGTAGGCAGGCGACGGCGGCGTGCCGCCCCAGCCCGCGCCGATATTGGTGGTGGCCGCATACTTCCTGTCGGCCAGGTTCCGGGCATCGAAGAACCAAGACCATGACGTGTCGAGCGGGCCGCCGGCCTTGAAACCGAAGATCGCGTACGGATCGTTGGACACGCTGTTGGTGTTGTCCATCGGTGCGCGGGTCGGCACCCATTCGAAGGTTGGGCCCGCGTAAGACGCCGGCTTGGCCGCAACGCCGACACCGGCGCCCCAGCGATACAGCAGTTCGCCGCGCAGGATCGCCGGCGGGAATCCCGGCAGCCGGTTGTTGCCGTATACAGGATCGCGATCGAAACGGAAATCGCTGTAGAGGAAGACACCGCGCGCTTCCCAGCGGCGGTCGAGCAAGGCGGACAGCCCGAGCTCTATGCCTTGATGGATGGTCCTCGGCAGGTTGCGCGTCTCCGATTGCTGCCAGCCGCCGCAGACCGTACTCTGGTTCACGCAGACGGTCTGGAATTCATTGCGAAGTTCGGCCCGATAGACCGTCAGGTCATACGACAGCAGATCACGGCCGCCGTTGAAGTTCAGTTCGCCGCGCGTCCCGGCTTCGATGCTGGTGCCGGTCTGGGCACGGGTGGCCAGCATGGTGCTGGTGACGTCGAATATCGGCGGCTCGAACACGCGGCTGACGTTCGCAAAGACTTGTGCATCCGGGCTGAGCCTGTGCACGACACCGAGCCGCGGCAGCCACTGCGAGTAATCGAGCTGGTAGCTGCCAGCCTGCGCGGACAAGTCATCCTTGTCGCGGCTCGACCGGTGATACTGCAGCGAGCCGATCAGCGTGGTCGCATCGCTGAGGCTGAAGCGGTCCTCGAGCAGGAAGCGCTGGTTGCGCGAACGCTGGCGGTAGCGATTCGCATCGGTCGATCCGTCGGTGACGCCGAAGTCGGGCAGATAGCCGACGGTCAGCAGGTTCGCATGGCCCAACAGCTGCGACCGGTCGGACAGCTTCAAATGGCCGCCGAAGGTGTCCGTATTCTGTCGGATCCTTCCCCACAGGATCGGATGCCACAGCTCGTTGCGCATCGCGTAGGCCGCGATATCAAGCTGGTAGTCGCCGCGCGTGTACACGGTGCGGTTCGCGAGACGGTAGGCATCGACATCGCGCCGCTGGAAATTGTCGGGCCAGGTCGGATCCTGCGCCGCCGTCGGATCCGTAAGCAGTTGCGCCTTCGTCAGGTAACCGGGCAATTGCGAGCGGCTGCGGACCGCGCCGAAGAAGAAGCGCGACTCGAGCTCGCTGCTGATTTTCGCGCCGATATTGCCCACGGCTTTTTCGCTTTCCTGCGCCGAGTGGTCGCGGAAGCCGTCCTGCCGCATTGCGCTGGCCGACAGGTAGTAATCCCAGACCGGGCCGCCCTCGCTTGCCGGTTTGACGACCTTGCCGGTGGCGGCCTGCAGCCGCGCGTAGCCGAAGCTGCCCGCTTCGGCGCGGAACAGCGCAGCCGGTGCGTCATAGCCGGTGGGCGAAATGAAATTTATCGCGCCGCCGAGCGTGCCGGAACCATACGCGGTCGCATTCGCTCCGCGCAGCACCTCGACATAGCGCGCGGCGGTCGGATCGATGGTCTGCATGTCGAACGAACCATCGGCGGCATTGACCGGTATGCCATCCTGCATGACGCGCAGGCCAAAGCCGTGATAGGTGCGGCTCAGTCCGGAGCCGCGTATGGCAATGCGCGCTTCCTCGGAACCGAAGCGCTCCTGCACGAAGACGCCGGGAGCGAGGCCGAGTGCGTCCATCCATGTCGATACCCGGCCCTGGCGGACGGTGTCCATGTCAACGATGGATGCGCCGCCCGGCGTGCGGGCGACGTCTGCGTACGCCTCGTCGATGCCTTTCTGCGCGGGCGCCGGCGACGGATCGCCGGTCACGCTGACGGCCGGCAGGCGCTCGGCCGCCTGCGCAGCAGGGCAGCCGAAGACCAGCAGCACCGCGAGCGCTGCCGGGGTCGGTTGAAATAATTTTTTCATGACTTATCCTGAAACCAATACAGCCTTCGGCATACGAAGGCAGCTCACCGATGCGTGTCGCGCCGGTTGACGAGCAACGAGACGGCACGGTCGCGACTTGCGACAGCGCGCATCAGGCAGTGATGCAGACGGAGATCAGGACAGGGACGGCGGGGCGCGGGCGCGCAGGTCGTGGCCGGAATAGGCCGGAACGGCAGAATCGAAGGAAGGTACGGGTCGCGCATCGGCGACCGGCAAGCTGAGGTAGGGGCTAGCGTCGAACTCGGGCAAGGCGCCGGTCGCGGCGCAGAGCACGCAATGATCGGCAGTCCCGCCATGCTGGCTGCTGCCTGCGACCTGATCGAGCTTGACCCATTTGACGCCGGAGACGGCGCACACTTCGACCCAGCGCTCGGACGAACCCACAGCTGCCCCTGCCAGCGCGGGCAGCAGCGTTTGCAGCAGCAGCCCGAAAATCAGCAGGCCGGCCGTCAGTCGTCGCCTGAAGGTCGAAATGAACATGGGCGCGGAGTGTAGCATGGCACACAGGCAATATTGCTTCTGCTCGTAAGCGGCGCTTTTTCGGACTGAAATTTCCGTCGGATTTACTGTCTAATTCCCGAGCGCCGCAGTGGGGAATCAGTAGAAACAGCGCCAAGGTGATACCAGTGAAGAAGGTTCAGCAGGCGGGGTATGTTACAGTCGGGCAAAGTCGCGGGTATGCTACGCAAGAAGCTTTGCCAACGCATTGATTTCAAAAGAAGAAAAAAACAGGGGCTGTTCAAGCCTACGACGATCAAATGTTCGAGTATTGTATTTGCTGCATTGCGGAAACACCGAATAGGCGGCACAATCCGAGCGTCTTGAACGAGGGTCACCATGCTCTACCAACTGCATGAAATGAACCGTACGTTGCTGAGCCCATTGGTTCAATGGGCTGAGGCTTCGTCGAAGCTGTTTACCAATCCGGTATCGCCGTTTGCGCACACGCCGTTTGCACAGCGCATCGCTGCCGGCTATGAATTGATGTTCAGGCTGGGCAAGGACTACGAAAAGCCTGCGTTCGACATCACCTCGACGGAGGTCAACGGCGTGAACGCCGCGATCATCGAAGACGTGGTGCTCGACAAGCCCTTCTGCAAGCTGCTGCACTTCCGCAAGGATCGCCACGCGCCGCAACTGCGCAACCTCGAGCAGCCGAAGGTGCTGCTGGTGGCGCCGCTGTCGGGCCATCATGCAACCCTGCTGCGCGACACCGTGCGTGCCCTGCTACCCGAGCATGATGTGTACATCACTGACTGGACCGATGCGCGCATGGTCCCGATCGAACATGGCCCGTTCCACCTGCACGACTATGTCTACTACGTGCAGGAGTTCATCCGCTTCCTGGGCGCCGGCGTGAACGTGATCTCGGTCTGCCAGCCGACCGTGCCGGTACTCGCTGCGATCTCGCTGATGGCCAGTGCAAAGGAGCCGGTGCTGCCGAAGACCATGGTGATGATGGGCGGTCCGATCGACCCGCGCAATTCGCCGACGGCGGTGAACGACCTTGCAACCAACAAGCCGCACAGCTGGTTCGAGAACAACGTCATCTACAACGTGCCGCCGAACTACCCCGGCTATGGCCGCCGCGTGTACCCGGGCTTCCTGCAGCACGCCGGTTTCGTCGCGATGAACCCGCGTCGCCATGCGCAGAGCCATTGGGAGTTCTACCTGCACCTGCGCGAGGGCGACAACGAGTCGGCCGAAGAGCATCGCAAGTTCTACGACGAGTACAACGCGGTGCTGGACATGCCGGCCGAGTACTACCTCGAGACCATCAAGACCGTGTTCCAGGACCATGCGCTGCCGCTCGGTACCTGGGATGTGGAAGGCAAGCGCGTCCGGCCACAGGACATCAAGGATGTCGCGCTGCTGACCATCGAAGGCGAACTCGACGACATCTCCGGCTCCGGCCAGACGCGTGCTGCGCACGACCTGTGTTCGGGTATTCCGAAAGAGATGAAACAGCACTACACCGCGCCCAAGTGCGGGCACTACGGCATCTTCTCGGGCCGCCGCTGGCGCGAGATGATCGAGCCGCGGATTGCGGAGTTCATCAAGGCGCATGCCTGAGAAACCTGCTTGCGCCAACAAAAAGCCGCCCTCGGGCGGCTTTTTTTATAAAGAATTTATCTCCGTTACCCGAAAGCAAAAACTAAAACTATTTCATTTCATAAATAATTGCGACTTTGACAAATAATTGACGTGACTCAAACCTTGTTTATCACCGTCACAATAAGGTTCAGCTATGACTGTGATCGCACATCTTTGCCAGTCCCGGGAGATGTGCCCGCCAGATAGCGAGGACCGCATGGAGACCGTTCAAAAAGCAAAAGTAACGAAACGCGCCCCCCTTCCGCACATTGATGCGCCCGATGTGCAATCGCCCTCTCTGGCCAAATTAAACATCGTCATCCCCTGTTTCAACGAGGAGGACGTGTTGAAGATCACAATTCCCCGTCTGGCCGTTGTGCGGGAGGAGATGATTGGCGAGGGACTGATCCATCCGAAAAGCCAGATCACCTTCGTCGACGACGGATCGACAGACCGCAGCTGGCAAATGATCGAAACGGCCGCGCGTCAGGCAAATTTCATTCGAGGCATCAAGCTGTCCGGCAACAAGGGGCAGCAGAACGCACTGCTGGCCGCGATTTTCCATGTCAAGGGAGATGCGGTCATCACGCTCGATGCCGATCTGCAGGACGACGTTGCCGCGATAAGAGACATGGTGCTCAAGCATGCGGCGGGCGCTCACGTAGTGTACGGAGTGCGTAGCGAGCGCGACAAAGATAGCGTGTTCAAGCGCGTGCCCTCCGAGTTTTTTTATCGCGGGATGCGCTGGTTGGGGGTCGATGTAGTCTTCAACCACGCCGAGTATCGCTTGCTCAGTCGACAGGCGATAAATGCCCTGCGCCAGTACCGTGAGGTCAATCTGTTCTTGCGCGGGATCGTGCCCATGCTCGGGTTCAGGCAGGAAATCGTCTATTACGCTCGAGCGGAACGCTGCGCCGGCCAGACCAAGTATCCCTTCCGAAAATTGGTGGCTCTTGCCTGGGAAGCGCTGTCATCGTTCTCTGCCACACCGCTTCACTTGATCACCATGCTCGGTTTCATGGCATTTGGTGTCGGGATTGCTATCGGTGTCTGGGCCGCATTGTCGGTACTGGTTTACGGACAAATCCTTCCTCCATGGCTCGCGACAGTGCTGCCATTGACCTTGGCGACCGGTCTGCAGATGCTTAGCCTGGGAATCGTCGGCGAGTACGTCGCAAAAATCTACATGGAGGTCAAGCGGCGTCCGCGCTACATCATTGAAAAAACGATTTGATGCGATAGCGGTTCAAGGCCACCCTTACCTCCTCGATCAGAGCACCCAATGCCTTCAAAGATAGACACAATAATTCCCTCGACGCCTCAGTCGAACCACATGACTAAACCGGGCGCCAATATCTCTTTGCTGGAGAAAGGGTGTGCATGGTTCACACTGCCATGGCTGGTGGCCAGCTTGCTTTTCATGGCGAAGATTTACCGGCCCGGATTCGGCGATCCGGATTTCTACTGGCACCTCAAGTCCGGGGAATATATTGCCCAGACAGGAGTGATACCGACGAGTGATCCGTTCTCCTGGACTTTCCTTGGAAAACCCTGGGTCGCGCATGAGTGGCTAACCGAGGTGGTATTTCACGGGCTGATGCGACTCGGAGGATTTGCGGCCATCTCGCTGCTGGTCGCAATCTTGTCGGTCGCCACATTTGCCCAAATCTACCGTCTTGCGTCGCGCCTCTCGGGCAGCGAAATGAAAGGTGCTGTCATCGCATCGATCTGCGCCATCCTGATACTGCCTTTCCTGGTCCCTCGGCCGCAGTTGTTCACTTTTTTCTTCTTCGTCGTCTACCTCGATGTGCTGCTGGATCTCAAGCTCAGCGGATCGGCAAAGCGACTTTGGTTGTTGCCGATTTTGATGCTGCTATGGGTGAATCTCCACGGCGCTTTCATGATCGGTCTTGCCTTGCTGTTCAGCTTCATCTTTCTTGAATGGGTCGAATACCGTATTTCAGGGTCTTTGTCCCCGGCACGCAGTCACAAGCTGCGACTACTCGGCCTGATCCTGGCACTCACCGTTCTTGCCACACTGGTTAATCCGCAAGGAGCAAGGATATGGCTGTTCCCATTCGAACTGGTATCGTTGGAAGTATCGAAGGGAGGCATCGAGGAATGGAAGTCTCCCGACTTTCACCAAGCGTGGGGCAAGCTTTATTTGGTAGGGATCGGGGCCTTCATCACTTGCATCGTCTACACGAAAATACGTCCCGGAATTACCGAGATAGTGCTCGCAATCGCCATGCTCGCAGCGGGACTGACGTCGTCAAGGCACCTCCCTTTGACGGCACTATTGCTGGGGGCCCTATCGGCGATCTACGTGCGTGCCATCGAACTGCCGGCGGGACTATCGGCCTGGCTGGATCGTCGACGCAAAGTCGCCAAGGAAAAAAAGCAGGACGTCACGCCAACGGTTGCAGGCTTGATCAATCTGGCAGCGCTCGCGGCGATATTTGCCCTGCTGCAGACGGGTTTAGTACCGACGGCTCCCAAGCCGGCTCTGGAAGAGCAGGTGCCGATCGGAGCGGTCGATTATCTTCAAGCGAACCATGTGACGGGACGGATGTTCAATTCCTATGGCCTTGGTGGCTATCTGATCTATCGGTTGTCTCCCGAACAGAAGGTATTCATCGATGGCCGTGCCGACATGTATGGCGATGAATTCCTGGACAACTACCGCAAGATCGAGCACGGACAGGAAGTGTGGCGAGAAGTCATTGACAAGTATCCGGTCGATTTTGCAGTCATTTACCGCAAATCGGCCTTGAGGCAACTCCTCGTCGAGGAAGGCAGCTTCAAGGAAGTCTACAAAGACGAGCATCACGTGATACTGCTGAAAGACCAGCCGAAATTCCGCGCCCTGATCGAAGAGGCGAAATCAAAGGCTACATCTGCAAACTCGGCCAAGGAATTAACGCGCTGACGCGCCGTGCCTTGGCCGCTGGGGATGCCGGCCTTCGACCGGACAAATAGCGGATAATGCCGGGCTATGCCCGACACCCAAAAAACCCTGGCCGACCGCATCGAGGACCTGCTGCCCCAGACGCAATGCACTAAATGCGGCTATCCGGCCTGCCGTCCGTATGCGGAAGCGATCGCCGACGGAAGCGCCGCGATCAACCAGTGTCCACCCGGCGGCGCCGAGGGCATCGCGCGCATGGCCGCGCTGCTCGGCAAGCCGGTCATTCCGCTCAATCCCGTCAACGGCGTCGAACGCGAGCGGCCGGTCGCCGTAATCGACGAATCGGCGTGCATAGGCTGCACGCTGTGCATCCAGGCCTGTCCGGTCGACGCCATCGTCGGTGCGGCCAAGCAGATGCATACCGTCGTGCCGTCGCTGTGCACCGGCTGCGACCTGTGCGTTGCGCCCTGCCCGGTCGATTGCATTGCGATGGTGCCGGTCACTCCAGGCCATACCGGCTGGGATGCATGGTCACAAGCCGAGGCCGATGCCGCGCGCAAGCGGCATGACGCACGCGCCGCCCGACTGAAGCGCGACAAGGAAGAGAACGATGCGCGGCTGGCCGCGAAGGCGCTGGCAAAACTGAACGAGGTCAACGCGTCGGCGCCGGCGACCGATGAAGAACGTGCGGAAAAGGAACGCAAGCGCGCGATCATCCAGGCAGCGATGGAGCGCGCGCGCCTGCAGAAAGAAAAGGCGGCGCAGCAGGCCGCGAACGACAAGCCATGAACGCAGAAAAACGCCGGCAGATCTTCGAGCGTCTGAAACAGGCGAATCCGCACCCGACCACCGAGCTCGAATACACGACCCCTTTCGAATTGCTGATCGCGGTGATCCTGTCCGCACAGGCGACCGACGTGTCGGTGAACAAGGCCACGCGCCGCCTGTACCCGGTCGCCAATACGCCGCAGGCCATTCATGCTCTCGGCGTCGACGGACTGATCCCGTACATACAGACTATCGGCCTGTACAAGACCAAGGCAAAGAACGTGATCGAAACCTGCCGGCTGCTGGTCGAGCAGCACGGCGGACAAGTGCCGCGCGACCGAGAGTCGC
>JACCDQ012205895.1_pt1 | contig 12098 bp, 6 predicted proteins | sample 7446031 | NCBI WGS metagenome assembly JACCDQ01 (sample SAMN15323442, study PRJNA562643) | freshwater metagenome | isolation source: river surface water | place: USA:Blue River Watershed | collected 2017-08-17
CACGGCCCCTGCGGCCGCGCCCAGCGCCCAGTCTGCCCAGGCGGGCACCGCCAGCAGCGGCGGTGCGGCGCTGGCGCAGGCCGGCGGCGCCGTGTCGGCCGTCAAGCCCAACACCGTGCTGCCCAGCAGCGCGCTCTTCCACCTGCAGCCTGGCGCCAGCGCCACGGCACTCGTCGAGACTGACCCCGCCTTCACCAACCGCAACCAGTGGCTGAGCTCCGACTACATGCTCCAGGCGCTGTCGCTGGACCCCGCCACCACGCAAAAGCGCCTGGGTGACGGCTACTACGAGCAGCGCCTGGTGCGCGAGCAGGTGCTGGCCCTGACCGGCCTGCAGCACCTGGGCGACTACACCAGCGACGCCCAGCAATACCAGGCGCTGATGGACGCCGGCATCACCTATGCCCGCGAGCACAACGTGCGCCCCGGTGTGGCGCTCACGGCCGAGCAGATGGCCGAGCTCACCACCGACCTGGTGCTGCTGGTGGAGCAGACCGTCACGCTGCCCGACGGCAGCACCCAGCGCGTGCTGGTGCCCCAGCTCTACGCCCGCGTGCAGCCCGACGACCTCAGCCCCGGAGGCGCACTGCTGTCGGGCCGCAACGTGGTGCTCGACGTCAGCGGCGACTTCACCAACAGCGGCTCCGTGCGGGCCCAGCAGGTGATGTCCATCAGCGCGCAGAACCTCACCAACGACGGCGGCATGCAAGCCGGCGTGATGGGCCTGCAGGCCACCGGCGACCTCAACAACCGCGGCGACCTGATGGCCCGCCAGGCCCTGGTGGCCCAGGCCGGTGGCGACATCAACCTGCTGTCCTCCGCGTCCAGCGTGCCGGCCGGCGACGGCAGCCAGCTCGTCACCCGCCAGGCCACCGTGCGCGTGGCCTCGGCCGACGGCCTGCTGCTGCTGCAGGCAGGCAACAACATCCACGGCGAAGGCGCGCTCATCCAGCAGGGTGGCGCCACGCTGGCGGCGGCCAGCGGCGCGGCACCCGCCGCAGCCGGCGCCACCCCGTCAACCGCCGCCGGCCTGCCTGCGGCAACTGCTGCAACCGAGGCCGCAACCACAACGGCCATCGCAGCCCCCACCGCCAGCGCCACCGAGCCCTCGCCCTACAACAGCGCCACCCAGCTCGCGCTGGCGGGCATCGGCAGCGGCGCCGTCGTGCTCAAGGCCGGGCAGAACATCGACCTCAACGCCCTGCGCATGGCCACCGGCGGCGACGCCCGCAACAGCCAGCTCATGGCCGGCGGCGTCAGCGGCGCCCAGGTCAAGCTCGACGCCGGGCAAGACCTCACGCTGCGCGGCACCCAGGTCAACGCCCAGACCAGCGCCGTGCTGCAAGCCGGCGGCGACGTGCGCATCGCCAGCGAACTGCAGACCCAGATCAACAGCGGTTCGGTCAAAGGCGTCAGCACCTACAGCGAACGCACCGCCATCGGCGCCGTGAGCGGCGTGAACGTGGCCAGCGGCACCGGCGTGCTCAGCATCAGCGCCGGGCGCGACGTCACCCTGACGGCGGCCGACCTCAGCGTGGGCGTGCGCAGCACCACCCCGGCCGTCACGGCGGGCACCGAAGCCACCACCCCCACGGTCGCCACCGGCGGCATCTTCATCACCGCCGGGCGCGACCTCACGCTGGACACCCTCACCGCCAGCAGCCGCAACGAGACCATCCGCAACGCCACCAACTTCAACAAGAGCAGCAGCAGCCAGGACCTGGGCACCAGCCTGCAGTCGCAGGCCAACCTCGTGCTCAACGCCGGCAACAACCTCACCGCCACCGCCGCCCTCCTCGGCGCCGACGCGGCCGTGGTGCTCAAGGCCGACAAGGGCGACATCCAGCTGCTGGCCGGCCAGGCCACCAGCACCAGCGAGGCCATGAGCCAGGTCACCAAGAAGGGCTTCCTGAGCAAGAAAACCACCACCACCTACGACTTCAGCAGCGCCACCGACACCGTGGCCACCCAGGTGTCGGGCCTGACCGTCAGCGCCCAGGCCGGGCAAGACCTCATCATCAAAGCCTCCAGCCTGGTGTCTGAGCTGGGCACCACGCTGACCGCCGGGCGCGACGTGCAGCTGCTGGCCGGCGTCAGCCAAAGCACCGAGATCCACCAGCAGACCACCAAGAAATCCGGCCTGATGAGCGGCGGTGGCATCGGCTTCAGCATCGGCACGCGCGAACTCACGCAAAAGGGCACCGACACGCTGAACGCCGCCGCCGGCTCCACGGTGGGCAGCATCGGCGGCGACGTGAGCATCACCGCCGGCCGCACCTACACGCAGACCGGCAGCCAACTGCAAGCGCCGGTGGGCGACATCACCGTCAACGCCCAGAGCATCGCCATCGGCGACGCGCGCGACCTCGCCACGCACGACCAGGAAACCCGCTTCCGCCAAAGCGGCGTGACCGTCGCGCTCAGCGCCCCCGGCGTGAGCGCCGCCATGGGCGCCGCCGCTGCCGCCAGCAACACCAAGCAAGCCGAAGACTCGCGCTTCAAAGCCCTGGCCGCCGCCACCGCCATCTCCAAGGCGATGGAAGCCGTCGACCAGATCCAGAAGTTCGCCCAGGCCAGCGAAGACGCGCAAAAGCAAAGCATCAGCCTGAGCCTGACGGTGGGCAGCTCACAAAGCCAGAGCACCCAGCACAACGAAAGCAACCAGGCCGCCGGCAGCACGCTGCTGGCTGGCAAGACCCTGAGCCTGAACGCCAGCGGGGCCGGGGCCGCGTCCAACCTCACCGTCAGCGGCAGCCAGCTCGCCGGCCAGGACATCGTGCTCAAGGCCGACAACGCCGTGAGCCTGCTGGCCGCCGGCAACACCAGCGAGCAGCACAGCAAGGACAGCAGCAGCAGCGCAGCGGTGGGCGTGGGCATCTCGCTGGGCAAACAGTCCGGCATGGGCTTCACCGCCAGCGGCAGCGTCTCACGCGGCAACGCCGACGGCGCCGACAGCCACTACACCACCACGCAAGTCAACGCCGGCAACTCGGTCACCGTCATCTCTGGCGGCGACACCACGCTCAAAGGCGCCGTCATCACCGCGCCGCAAGTGCAGGCCAGCGTGGGCGGCAACCTCAACATCCAGAGCCTGCAAGACACGGCCAGCTTCGACAGCAAGAGCCAAAGCCTGTCCGCCAGCGGCACCGTGGGCGCGGGCGCGAGCGGCAACGCCAGCTACAGCCAGAGCAAGGTCAGCGCCGACTACGCCGCCGTGGGCCAGCAAGCCGGCATCCGCGCGGGCGACGGCGGCTTCCAGCTGACCGTGAAGGGCAACACCGAGCTCATCGGCGGCGCCATCACCAGCAGCCAGGCCGCCATCGACGCCGGCAAGAACAGCTTCAGCACCGGGAGCTTGAGCACCAGCGACATCGCCAACAAGAGCCAATACAGCGCCAGCGCCGTGACCGTGAGCGCCGGCACCGGCGGCGGCATGGCCGGCGCCTTCAAGGACGGCGGCGACGAGCGCAGCACCACCAAGAGCACGATCAGCGCGGCCAGCACCACGATCACCGGCGGCGATGCAGCCAGCCAGGCCGCCCTCGACAAGCTCGACCGCGGCGCCACCAACGACGCGACGGCCGGCCAACTCGCGCAAGGCTGGGACGGGCAGAAGCTCAGCCAGCAGGCCAAGCTCAATGCGCAGATCGTGGCGGAGTTTGGGGCGCAGGCTGCCAAGGAAGCAGGCACATACGCCAAGGGCAAGGCCGACGAGTTGAAGCTAGCGGCCCAGAAGGCATTCGCCGAAGGCAACCGTGACGAAGCCAATCGCCTGTGGGACGAAGGCGTGAAATGGGATGAGGGCGGCGTTTACCGATTGGCCCTACACGGCGCCATTGGTGCCGCGACCGGTGGCGTTGGCGGCGCTGTGGGCGGCGTGGCAAGCCAAGCGGCCGTGCCCAAGCTCGGGGAACTGATCAAGGAAACGGATCTGTCGCTCGAAGTTAAACAAGGGCTGGTACTCGCGGCCGGAGCAGCCGTGGGCGCGGTGACAGGTGGCGTGCAAGGTGCAACGACGGGGTTTGACGCCACGGCCAACAACTTCCTGTCCAACCCGGCGCTGTTGAAGAAGAACCAGGCGCTGGCGGTCCTGCGAGAACGCGAGCAGAAGAACTTTTTCGAAGAGTTGTTGTCTCCAACCAAGGGCGTGCTGGATGCCGCGAAGACCCAGGATGCGCTGCAGTACATGGACCGGCGCAGCGACGGGTTGCTGCAGGCGTACCGGGAGAATCCCAAGGCGCTGTCACCGGCTGAGATCAACGAACTCGGCGTCTACCTGGGCGCCTATGCCGCCAGCAACGGCAAGCAGGCGGCCGCTGACTTGGTGAAGTTCGGACCGACGCCTTCGATGGCCAATAGTGACGTGCCAGAACTGGCGCGCTACGCCAAGAGCCTGCTCATGCTGAACGGGGTGCAAGAGGCGCAAGCCCAGGTCGGCACGCCGGCACTGCAAGTGCTGAGTGGTCCGGTCGGTGCTCTCGCCCGCTTAGTGCAGGCGGCGCAGTCCAGTGCTCAAGTCGGGATGGGGGTTGCGGAGATCAGGGCAGGCGATGACGCCAGCGGTTGGGGGAATATTGGGCTCGGGTTGTTGGGCTATGCCGGGGCGGTGGGCGGTCAGGTCGCTGTGACAGCCAAGCCTGTGGTGTCGGTGGCTGGGCGGGCCAGCCAGGCGGAGGTGGATGCGGCGGCTGCGGCGCAGCAGGCAGCCAAAGTGGGAAACAACTTCAGTCGCGATGCCGACCTTATCCGCACACCACCGAGCAAGGAGGAGGTTGCTGAGCTTATCGCCGAGCATTCCAAGCAGGTCAAAAGTGCCGCGAGCGCCAGTCCGCTGACGCAAGATGGCGCCAAATCCATACTGAATGAAATTAACCCGCCGGGCACTACAGCAAAAGTCATGGGTGACAATGTTGCGGGGCCTGATATTAATATCATAAATTCGTCGAGCGGCGAGATTGTTACTACGGTTCAGGTAAAATCGGTCGCCAGTCCACGTGGATTTGAATCGCAGATAAAGGAAGACTTGAAAAAAGCGCTCGGCCCCCAAGGGGGTAGTGAAGTGATTGCAGTTCAAGTTCCGGTTGATTCTAACCCTGCTCAATTGTTCGGCAAGCTAGGAAACTTTAGTGCTGAAATGGTGCAAGGTCGCAGCATATTTGTAGTGGATTCATCCGGGAAAGTTCTAGTCCCGTTGCAACCGATGACTAACTTTGTGAAGGCAAAGCCATGAGCGTCAGCTACTACTATTTTGGTGTCGATACATTGACTTCAATCTTGGTGTGCAACGGCGGTCGAGGAGCTTGGAGGCGTTGGTCTTTGATGGATCACGAAGGACCTCATTTTAGATTGGACTATCTTGGATACCCACGAAAGCGGTGCGTCTATCTGCCGCCCGATTTGTTGAAGCTGCTTTATGAAAGATTTGCTGCTGCAAATCCTAGTGGAGCGTATTTGCATTCTGATTTCTCGGAAGGAGAGGCCGTTGCATTGGAGCGCTACGGTGAGGAGAGGTTGGATGAGCTCTATGATCAAAAGAAAGTGCTGTTCAACATCGATTTGGAGCTTGATGACGAAGGCTATCCGCACATGCGTCCCTACTTGCCTGAATTGTTCGAGCCTTCCGTGATTGAGCGTTTGGCAAATGATCCTTGGCTTGACCTCGAGCTTTTCAATAAAGCTCAAGCATTGGGCGTGGAGAAGGGGGGCATTTCGCCTAATTTATGGGTGGATAGATCCGCTCGATGGTCGCCCGAGTGGCGTGAATATTGCAAAAGGCTCCAAGACGTCGCCTTAGGAAGGTCTGCAAAACCTCTTGCCAATCCGACTGACTGACTGTCCCGTCCACCTGTCCAACGCACCTTTCCGAAGCGCCGGGATGGCACTTTTGAGGCTCTTTGCGCGTTAATTAGTGATGCCCCATCCGGCAGCAGCGAAGGGCTCCAGCGCATCTGACGCAAGTCGCTGTCACACATGGAATTTTTTGCGGCGTTGGCACCATCCTCAATTAACGCGCAAAGAGCCACTTTTGAGATGAAACCCCGCCGCCCAAGCGCCTGATGCAGGCAGTTTTGACGGCCCTAAATTCGGGGTCAGGTCTCAAATTTAAACCCCGTCTTTCCGAACCAAGCCGTATTTGGCCCCAAGGCCCCATGCGCTTGAGATGAATGGCGGGCCATGGTGTGAAATTCAGAGGATTTTGGTGGGGGAAGGGTTTAAATTTGAGACCTGACCCCGATCCACAGGTGCAAATTAACGATGCAATTCAGTACGGGAAAAGCCAAGGCGTGGTCGTCAAAATAACGGTGGTGAATAATGAGTGAAGTAACTAGAGGATGGTGGGCCAGTGCATATCGCAATGGCGATTTCTTGCTGATTGAAACGTGGTCAGGCTACCGAGGAATGGATTCTCGCGATCACAAAGGGAAACGTAATTTTCTGGCGCCCGACGCAGTTGATGCAGTAATAGGCGAGTCTGTGCTAGATGCATTGTCTCAGAGTCGATGGGTTTTGCCGGTGCGCAAGGGTGACTCCAAATACCCCGCTGATGTTGAATTTGATTTTGATCTCTATGATTGCAAACAGGGCGCTGAACGGTATGAGGCGTGGGTAAAAAATTTGATGGCGCGCTATGATTATAAAACTAAACGTGCCCTGTTTAAGGGTCTGGAGAATTGCCAGATTTCCGTCAAAGATGGGGTTATGAAAATGGTTCCCTTGCAGCACACCAAGTTGGAACAATGGGAGGGTCTAGGTGCCGACAATGCCGGTGCAGTAGAAATCCCTGCTGACAGTACAACCGCAGAGATTGGCGCAGCACTACGGCTGGCATTTTCCCGGTGCACAGCGTAGCTGCGAAATTCGGGGTCACCCATTAGCCGACCCCGTCAAGTGGCAAACACACGCCCCTGCACCGCAAGAGCGCACCCTTTTGTCTCTCAGGATTCCTCCTTCAAGACTGCATTCCCCGTCGTCGGACTTGCCGCGCACTTGGTTCTCACAGCATTGGTTGCGCCGCAGCGCACCAGTCACCCATCAGGATCAAGGCTTTGAACTCGGCGGTTGCCCGCCGCACTCGCCACCCCTGGCGGCCTTCGCCGCCCCAGAAAACCGTCTGTTCCCCAGCCCGTCCACTCATTGCGGGACACGACGGCCCCGCACAGGTCTTGTGGCTGCGTGCCCGTGGCGACCACGCGCGGCACGCTCCAACCCCATCTGGCTCAGGCTGCGGGCGCTGCGAACTCCTTCAACTTTGGGGCGGGATCGACGCGGGTCGGCATTCAGGTCTCTTGGTTGTGAACCAACCCCAATTCGGCCTGACCCGCGTCGTCCCATGGATCACTCGATCTTTCTCATCCAAACGCCTTGGCCGCGTCGAACGGCGCGCCCGTCTTCATCACATGAAAGCAGGCCCGCGCCAGCTTGTGCGCCACGGCCTTGATGGCCACGACCTGCAGGGTCTTGGCGCACTTCTTCTGGAACCAGCGCCGGATCGTGTCGTCGTAGCGCACCGCGAAGTGCGCGGCTTCGATGAAGGCCCAGGCCTCGATCTGCGCGGCAATGCCGTCCTTGACCTTAAGCAACTCAGCACGGAGCAAAAGGCCATGATGGGGGATCTCTTCGGAGAAAACACCGTCAAGCAAATCGTCCCCGACGGCCAGAAAATAGCCCGCACGCCCGGTGTGGGCGAAACCGGCATTGATGACCTCTACAGGGTTTCGCGGCCCGATGTGGACTTCGTAGCGATCGAGTACAAGTTTGTCGGCGATGCCAACAAGACCGGTTCGCAAGTGCTGGGAAAGACGGCGGATGGGGTACAGGGGTCGTTGAGTTGGACGACGGGAAGTGGGCGGATTGAACGCGCTGTTGGTGAGCAGGCGGCCGGTGATATAAGAGAGGCTGTACGCGCAGGTCGCATTGAGACCTGGGTTGTAACCACTAAAGCCGATGGTTCGACGCTAGTAGAAGTGCTCGACTCAGTCGGCAAGCCCAAGCCCATTAACACCTCAACGGTGATACAGCCGGGCTCCAACCTAACGGGAGCAAAGCCATGATCCGGGCGCCTTGGGGGGACTCGCAATACTGGGCGGGCAGGATTTCAAGATTCGAGGCTGTCGTTAGCAAGGGGGAGAGCAATAGAAGCATCCCAGCCGCAAACCTAACCTACGAACCTCAATACTGGTTTGATCACAGTTTGTACGTCGCCCGGCTGCTCCTCCTCCAGTACTCCTGCGGAACCCCCATCACCGCGCTGAGCCAATACTTCCCTGGCATCCTCGACGCCTGGGAGCACTCCAACCGCCTGGCCATGGACGTGTGCCGAGAACATGGGGTGGACACCTGCCGGGACTGGGACTTCAGGCTGGCCAATCTCAATCACTACAACTGGTGCTTCTGGCTGGTCGGGCTGGCCCTGCTGCTGGACGTGCCCGCTCCCCAGTGGCAAAGCCTGCTGGCCCTGGTGGGGGGAGAAGGCGAAGACGTATTGCTGGATCGTGTGATCGGCAGCCGCAGCCCGGGTCGGCGCATCGGCACCGAGTTGCTGCACCCCAAGCCCTACGCCCGCTTGCTGGTGGCCATCAATGCACCACGCGAGCAACAGGCTTCGAGCCTCCTGGACTTTGTGCAGCACTGGTATGCCGAACTCGCCCGCCCTGCGCCCAAGAACCGCAAGGCGCCCACTGTCGAGCCCTTCTGGTACATCTACGGCGACCCCGTCAAAAACCCCCTCTCAATGGGCAGCTACTTCGGCCGCTGGTGCATTGAAGCCGCAGCCGCTGTCAAAGCCTTCCAACTGGACGACAGCCAGTGTCTCGGCCACGAGCACTACCCTGGCGACCTGCTCCGACCCAACAGCCCAAGCACCCACCCGCAACACCCCGATGCGACAGCTGTCGAGCGGCGAGGCTGGCTGCCAAAGTGGTTCGGGAGATGAATTGCCCTGTCCAACGCAAGCCGCCCTTCGATGAGCCTTGGCCGGGGCGGCGCGAGGTGGCGGAGACGTCTGCTCAGGCGACGCGCAGCGTGAGCTGATGCTCGGCCTGGAGTTCGTTCAAGGCGTCGAGTTCGGCCGTCACCCAGAAGATGTTCTCGTCGGCGCGGGCGAGGTCCGCGCGCAATGGCGCCAGCTCCGCGTCGGGCACGCCCATGCCGGACTCGGCGTCCAGCACGGCCTTGCGGGCCGTGCGTTGTGTGACATGCGCGTCCTCGAGTTCGCGCCGCTTCTCTTCAATGCGCTGTTCGTACATTGTTTTTGCTCCCCGGTTGCGCCCGCTCTCTTGGCGGGTGTTGGCCAAACCCGGCGCCCCATGGGGAATCTACAGCGGTGTGGCCCGCTTGGTCCCTGGCAAGCTTCCCAGGTAGCGCAGGCTGGAGCCGGGGCCGGCGGGCCGGCGCCGTCCGCGGGTTCAGGGCGTTCGCAGCCGGGCTCGATGCCCGGCGTGAACAGCGCACACACGGCGCTCACAGCGCCTGGCCGAATGCTATGCCTCGCCCAGCCATTGCCGGCGATAGTCGGCGCGGTAGGGTGAGGCGTCGTCGATCTCCCGGTTGCCGAGTTCGCGCAGATAGGCCGTCGTGACCGTGATCGGTGGCCAGGCGCGGCCGCTGGCGGGCTGGCCGAGGAAGGCGCGGCGCAGTTCGTCTGCGAGCTGCCAGCCCTGCTGGCCCGTGGGCTCGGCGATGGTGGCCAGTTGCTGGGACAGGCCCGAGCGGATGCGGCTGAGCGCGCTGCGGGAGCCGTCGCCGGCAGCGATGCCGACGACGTCGCGCCGGCCCAGTGCGCGCAGCGGAAAGTTGATGGAGTCCATGTAGGCATCGTTGATGGCCAGCACGTGGGTCCAGCGGTCGCCGAAGCGCTCCTGCAAGCCGGCCAGCGCATCCGGCATGGCCCGCGATGCGCTGGAGATGGGGAGGTCTTCCACGGCCAGCAGTTCGCAGCGGCCATAGCGGGTCAGCGCTTCACGCATGCGCTGCGTCTTGGCGTTGGCGATCTCGAAGCGGCTGTCGTTGAAGATGACGACGCCCGCGCGCCCGTTGACCATGCTCTGCGGCACCAGTGCCACCGCCATCTCGGCGACGACGGCGGGGTCGGTGGCGATGTTGCTGAACAACCGCCCGGTGGGCCCGCTGCGTGCCGCCGCATGCCAGCCGACCAGCACCGTCGCCACCGGGCCGGCGTGCTCCAGCGGCCCGGCGATGTCAGCCTGGTCGAAGCCGCCAAGCACGATGCCGTCCACGCCTTGTTTCAGGGCGGCTTCGAACTGCTGGGCGATCAAGGCGCGGGAGCCGTCGCCGTTGAGCACGTTGAGGGCCCAGCCCAGCGTCTTGCAGGCTTCTTCGAAGGCGCGGTAAACGGTGGTGATGCCGCCGTTGCGGAAGTCTTGCGCGAGGAAGCTCACGCGCCGCAGCGCCGCGGCGGGGGGCGGTGTGGCTGCGCCAGCCGCCAGCGGCAACGCGGCCAGCAGGCCGCCCATCATCGCGCGGCGGCCGAGGCCGGGGCCAGGCTGTGCGCGAGAAGGCAGCACGCGTGGGCGGATGTCCATGTGCCAAGCCTACTCGCGCCGTCGCCTCGCGGCGAGAGGCCTTTTACCCAGCAATTTCACCCAGCATCAGCGCGTGCCGGGCTCGATGAGGCCCAGCAGCCAGCGGCGCAGCGCCAACAGCACGGCGCCCGTGGCCAGACTGCCCAAGGCCAGCTGCGTGAACAGCGTGGCGTACTGCGGGTTGGTCGTCAGCGGCGAGCCGTCCACCGGCTGCGCCACCATGCCGGAGAAGTCGCCCGCGAACAACGAGGCCAGGCCGGTGACGAGCATCCAGCTGCCCATCATCACGCCCTGGTACTGGCGCGGCGCCAGCCGGCCGATCATGGCGTAGCCCACGGGCGAGATCAGCAGTTCGCCCACGCTCTGCAGCACGTAGCTGACGAAAAGCCAGACGAAATCGGCGCGGCCGGTGGCCGGGTCGGCGAGCAGGATGCCCAGCGGCAGCGCCAGGAAACCCAGGCCCATCAGCACCAGCGAGGCCGAGAACTGCGCGGGGATGTCCACCGGCCAGCCCTTGGCGCGCCAGCGCGCGAACACCGCCGCCAGCCACGGCCCGCCGATGACGATGCAGACGGTGTTGATGTTCTGCACCCACTGCGGCGCGACGGGCATGCCCCAGACGCTCATCCAGACGTTGCCCACGGCGTACATCTGCAGCCCGTTGGGCGCCATCTGGTAGAGCGACCAGAACACCAGCGAACCCAGCGTCAGCACCAGATAGGCCTGCATGCGGCGCTTCTCGTGCACCACCGGGTGGCGGGCGGTCATGACCGCCAGCGCCACGCCCACTAGCGCGCACAGCCCCTTCATGCCGATGGCCGTGTCGCCCGGATGCTGCAGCAGCCAGGCCAGCAGCGGCACCAGGCCGGCCAGCACGGCGATGCCGGCCGCGAAGCGCGCCCAGAACGCACCGCCGCGCCGTTGCGACAGGGGCGTGTCGCGGTCGGCCAGCGTGCGCCAGAAGATCAGCGCCAGCACGATCGCGCCGGCGTTGCCCAGCGTGGCGAACCAGAAGATCGTGCTGTAGAGCTCCTGGAGCTGGTAGTGGCCGGCCACCGTGAACCCGACGAAGAAGCCCAGGTTCATGCCGGCGTAGTTCCACAGGAAGGCCCCCTCGCGGCGGGCGTCCTCGGGCGCGAAGCGCTGCGTCAGCATCATGTTGATGCAGGTGACGTTCAGGCCGCTGCCGGTCAGGAACAGCGACAGGCCCCAGTACAGCCCGGCCAGCGAGCCGCCGGCAATGGCGCCGCAGCCCAGCACCTGCAGCAGCATGCCGCCGACGAAGAGATTGCGGTTGCTTAAGAAACGCCCGCCCAGGTAGCCGCCGAACAGGTGCAGCCCGTAGTTGAAGGCGCCGAACAGCCCCATCATCAACGCGGCCTGTTCGTTGTTGAAGCCCATGCGGTGCGTGGCGTACAGCACCAGCGTGGACTGCAGCACCGCGAAGCCGAGCGTCGCGAAGATCTGGATGAGGAAGAGGACGGCGGATCCCTCGGGGATGCCGGCGAGTCGTGGTTGGGCTTGCTTCATGGGACGGCGATTGTCCCGGCTACCGCC
>JACCDQ011858201.1_pt1 | contig 12094 bp, 8 predicted proteins | sample 7446031 | NCBI WGS metagenome assembly JACCDQ01 (sample SAMN15323442, study PRJNA562643) | freshwater metagenome | isolation source: river surface water | place: USA:Blue River Watershed | collected 2017-08-17
ACGAGCTAAACATTGGCTCAACACGTTCTGTTTTGTTCGAACATGAAGAAGACAATGGCGTAATGTATGGTTTTACAGAAAACTATGTGAAAGTAAAAATGCCGTATGACGCAGCAATGGTGAACACGTTCCAAACAGTAAAACTTACTGAAATCGATCGTGACGGAATCATGAAATGTGAATTGGTGAATTAAACTTTGTGCGCTAAAGTCATTTCGCGCTTTCCTGGAGGACCTGGAACTGATTCAATCATAAAACCCAAGGCTTTTAAATCACGTTTTACCTGACCTTTCGCACAGTAAGTTACTAGTGTTCCATTCGGTTTCAGCATGTCATACATTTTCTTTAAAATACTCGAATGCCACATTGCTTCTTGCGCGCGCGGACCGAAAGCATCATAAAAAACGAGATCAACGCATTCTTCTTCTACTTGGTATTCCTCTATTTTCGCATGAATTTTTTCAAAGGTAAAATTCGATGTTAATGCATGTGGTTCATTCCACGATAGTTTGTGCATTTGCTGAAAGCCAGCATGATATTTTTCGTCCACCAAGTCTTCGTAACGAATCGCTTGAATCAATTCTTGTTCAACAGGATAAGCTTCAATTCCTTTGTATAAAATCTGTTGATTCTTTTTATCCGATTCAATGTAACTCAACAAAGAATTCAATCCCGTTCCAAAGCCCATTTCAAAAATGTTGATTGTCGAAAGATCCTTTTTCAGCTCCAAACCATTCTTGATAAACACATGCAAGGCCTCTTGCAAAGCACCGTGCGATGAATGATAATTTTCATCCATTTCAGGAATGTAAATGGTATTGGAACCGTCGGCTGTTTGAATGATTTCTCGTTTCATGGTGTGAATATTATGTAGAAAAGAATTTAAAATTCTAAATATTTATTTTTTGATATGGATTCCAATTTAATCTTCCCAATCATTTCTGTTTAAATATTCATCTGGTGTAATAATTTCTATTTCCAATGAATTTAAAATCATTATTGCTTGTTTTCGTATTTCTGCCCACTCAAAATTATCTTTTTCGATTTTGTCAAGAGGTAAGATTATTTCGTCATTAAAAAACTTAATTAATTTGCTGTTTAAAGATTCAAATTCATTTCTGATTAAAATTGAATCAACTTGAACATTTTTAAATTCATCAATGTTTTCTTCGAGAACTTCAATTTCTAGACGAATTTCATTTTTACTTTTCCCGTTAAAATCTAAAGCACATGCCAAAAGATTTAAAACAATAGTATGATTCATGTATAATGTTTATCAGAAAATAATTCGGTTAATTTATCCAGTTTTTTTTGTAATCCTTTACTAATATTAAAAACAATGAATTAAAATTGTTAACGTATATAATCCAAACTGAACAAAGCCCATCATTTTACAAACATAAATAATTTCAAATTCTAAATATTTAAATTTTTGAATCATCAAATTTTCAAATCATCAAATCCTCCAAATCCCACTATTAACAATTGTTCATAACCTCTTTTTATATCTTTTTAAGAAAGAAATCCATTTGCATTTTCAAGGAGTCGATTCATTGCCTATCTTTGTTAAATGGACAATCAACCCGAAAACAGTAGAAAACCCGCAGTAAGAGCTAAAAACCCGTCAAATCTTGTTTCAGATTTAGGGAAAGTTCCACCACAGGCGATTGACCTAGAACAAGCAGTTTTAGGGGCAATGATGTTGGAAAAAAATGCGGTAACTGATACCATTGATATCTTGAAACCTAGTAGTTTCTATGATCCGAAGCACCAATTTATTTATGGCGCTATCCGTGATTTATTCGGTAGTTCGAATCCAATAGATTTATTAACTGTTACCAATCGCTTAAAGCAAAAAGGCGAATTGGAAGCGGCTGGCGGTGCAGCCTATATTTCTCAACTTACTTCGAGAATTGCTTCAACTGCACATATTGAATTTCACGCACGTGTGATTGCAGAAAAGTACATTAAACGTGAGTTGATTCGCATGAGTAGCGACGTGATTCGTAACGCATACGATGATACCAACGACGTTTTTGATGTCTTGAATAAAGCGGAAGGTGAATTGTTCCAAATTGCTGAAAACAACATGGGTAAAAATGTTGATTTGATGCAAAATGTGGTGCGACAAGCCATTGAAGAAATTGAAAAAGCTTCTCAAAATTCAGACGGTATTTCTGGAATTCCAACAGGATTCTTTGAATTGGATAAGTTAACTTCGGGTTGGCAACGTTCTGATATGATCGTAATTGCTGCTCGTCCTGCAATGGGTAAAACGGCATTTGTCCTATCGATGGCACGAAATACAGCGGTGGATTACAACATGGGAGTTGCCTTGTTCTCACTAGAGATGTCTTCTGTTCAGTTAGTAAAACGTTTGATTGCTTCTGAAGCGCGTTTGAGTGCTGAAAAATTGCGTAAAGGTGATTTGCGTGAACATGAGTTCCAACAATTGCACTCGCGTATCACGAAATTAGCAACTGCTCCAATTTACATCGATGATACGCCTGGTATTTCGGTTTTCGATTTACGTGCGAAATGTCGTCGTTTGAAAATGCAACACAACATCGATATCGTCATCATTGATTATTTGCAGTTGATGACCGCTGGTGGATCGAAAGGTTCTGGAAATCGTGAGCAAGAGATTTCAACGATTTCTCGTTCGATCAAAGAAATTGCCAAAGAATTAAATGTTCCTGTAATTGCTCTTTCACAGTTGAGTCGTTCGGTGGAACAACGTGGTGGCGATAAACGTCCAGTTCTTTCCGATTTGCGTGAATCTGGAGCGATTGAGCAAGATGCGGATATCGTGTCGTTCATTTATCGTCCCGAATATTACGGATTCTTGCAAGATGAAGATGGAAATTCAAATCAAGGAGTTGGTGAAATCATCGTTGCTAAACACCGTAATGGTGCGCTAGATCGCGTACGTTTGCGTTTCATTGGTGAATATGCACGCTTCGACAACATTGAAGGCTACACAGAAGATGTCAATATTCCAACGCATAGTAATTTGAACGCGAATACAGACTTTGATTCTCCAATGCCACAGAGCTATACAATTCAAAGTAAAATGAATTCATTTGATGATGATCCGGCAGATTTCGATAAATCATTCCAAGATGAAACACCGTTTTAGTGGTATAACAATTGTAACGAACCATCAAACTTTCTAACATGCGCTATCAATTAGTACTCGTTTTTGTCATTGGTTTATTTTTTCAAGGAAGAGCAACACAATTGCTTGTTCCAATGGATGATTCACAATCAGATCATTTAAAAGCATACGGTATTTCCTTTTGGGCACTTGAGAATACAGTTGTAATTGAATGGTTATTGAATTACCGTGGCGGTTCGTTCTTAATGCCTCACTTGAAAACCATTGAAGAAGAACTTATTTTACGCAATGTGAAATATGAAGTTTTGGCTGAAGGACAAGTAAACCAAATTAAAAATCAAATTTCGAATCCAGAGGTGAACATGGAAATTGTTCAGCTGGAAAAAGCTCCAAAAATTGCGGTTTACACACCTGAAGGAAAACAACCTTGGGATGATGCTGTGACCTTGGTTTTGGAATATGCTGAAATTCCGTATGATAAGATATATGATTCAGCAATTATCATGGGAGTTTTACCGAAATACGATTGGTTGCATTTGCACCACGAAGATTTTACTGGGCAATATGGTAAGTTTTATGCCGCATATCGCTCCTACCCTTGGTACCAAGAACAAGTTGCAGATGCTGAAGCTGACGCTAAAATGCTCGGATTCAACAAAGTTTCTGAATTAAAATTGGCTGTGGCAACGAACATTAAAAACTTTGTTATAGGTGGCGGATTTTTGTTTACGATGTGCAGTGGAACCGATAGTTTTGATATTGGTCTAGCTGCCCACAATACGGATATCTGTGAACAAATGTTTGACGGCGATGCAAGCGACCCAAATTGTCAAGAAAAATTAGATTTTGCCAATACCTTTGCGTTTGAAAACTTTAAATTGGAACGCAACCCAATGACCTATGAATATTCCGATATTGACGGAACAGATATTCATCGCCAACAGCGTGTTACTGAGTCAACGGACAAATTCACTTTGTTTGAATTCTCAGCAAAATGGGATGTTGTACCAACTATGTTGACGCAATGTCATACCGATGTGATTGATGGTTTCATGGGGCAAACAACTGATTTCAGAAAGGATTTAATCAAACCGAATGTTCTTGTCATGGGCGAAAATAAAGCCTTGCAGACAGCTCGTTATTTGCATGGTGAACTTGGACAAGGAACATGGACGTTTTATGGCGGTCACGATCCAGAAGATTATGAGCACAAAGTTGGAGATCCTCCTACAGATTTAAATTTACATCCTAATTCACCGGGCTATCGTTTGATATTAAACAACATTCTATTTCCTGCAGCTAAGAAGAAGAAACGAAAAACATAAAAGTAGAAGATATAAAAAAACCCGTCTCTCATTTGAAAGACGGGTTTTTTATTGAATCTTGTTAACTTATTCTTTAATGAATGAAACAGTTTTCAATTTCGTTGTTCCCTCTTGAATACGAATGTGGTAGAAACCAGCATTCCATTGCGCTGAAGGAATTTCAATTAACGCTTCTTCACTTGTTGTTTCGTATAATAATCTTCCTTGTAAGTCAATTACCTGAATTGCTAATTCAGCGTTTTCTTTCGAAGAGATGAAAACATTGCCATTCGTTGGAACTGGATAAACTGAAATATCCATCGCCAAACTTTCTTCATTGATTCCTAAACTACAGTTGTTTGGAGCAGCAAATGTTGATGTATTTCCAACAGTGAATGTTCCGGCGTCTGGGCAACGAGCATATACTTGATCCGTTAACATCGCAGGGAAATCAACTTGATCGTATAAGAACATTCCGTCGCTTAAAATTACAGATTCACCAAGACTTCCTAATTTAAACGTTGTATGCAAACCATATTGGCTAGAATCATTATCTGCCCAAATAATCAAATAACCATTTGGTTCAATGATTGTTCCAGCAGGAATTTGCCATTTGGACATGTTCACAGGATCATCAGACAACCACAATCCTCCAACACTTAATGCACCACTTGTTGTATTGTACAATTCAATCCAGTCATCACTTTCTCCAAAATTATCATACGCAGTTGTGCTATTTGTTGACATAATTTCATTGACTAATACTTGACCAACAGCTGCTAATGGAACAACCGTTAACAAGGTGTGGTATTCATGCTCAGCTCTTTGTGGACTAAACAAACCAGCGTTAGAATTTTCAGTATAAATGTAATATTCCAACTCTGCTGTATTCATTGTTACAGGGGCGCCATAAACGTGATCTCCAGCAGCTCCATCGTTGTGAGCACCATCATCAAACATCTGAACACGAGTAAATTTCAATGGATGTTCCATTCGGTAACCAAGGTAAACAGTAGTTTCATTTGAAACTGTGGCAGTAATGGTAATTGTTTCTCCGTAAGCAGGAGTTGGATTACTTGCCGCGTAAGATGTGATTGTTGGAGCAACTAAAATGTAGTTCGCATTTGAATTAAAAAAGGTCACACGAGCATCCATTAACGTTTGAAGTCCTGGAATTGAACTACCTCCACCAGGTCCACCACCTCCAGTTACTGCAGTCGTTAAACTGTTTTGATATTGTGTGTAAGTATAAAATTTGTAAGGATCCGCCTGAACTGAAGCGTCAATTGTATTTCTAAGTGTATTTGCAGTAGTTAAATAATCGCCTGAAGCAAAAATTTCTTGAACAATCGTACGGATGTGCGCCATGTACATTTTTTTGTACGTTGCATTACCCAACATTTTCACAATAAGCGGATGAATTGTTGAAGTACTATTTGACATTGGATCTAAAGTCGTTGCTGTGTAGGTTCCTGAACCTGTCCCTCCTGGGAATCCAGCAAAACTCATGTTTAAATCCCAAACTGTTGGAACGAAACGATCATTTAAATCTTTGTATAAATAGTAGTTTTGACGGAAAGCACCTGAATACGAATCTAAATTCACTAAAACATTGTTGAATGCTAACATCCACAAAGCTCTGTCAACATCTAAAACAGATTCGATTGCTGCAAAATTATTGTTCAGGGTATCGATCATATGAACTAGATCATACCATCCATAATTTGATTGTAGCTCGTAACCATTTGCATAAGAAGCAGTATCGGCATTGATGTATTTCAAATCTGGACTAACTGAAGCTCCAGGACCGGCACCACCAATTGGGTTACATTTAAAAAACGATCCATCAGTTGAATAATAATGATCGCCGTTAAAATTGTCAGAAATACTTTCTGCACTTGAATACAATCCTCTCAACGTACCGTTAATATAAACATTGGCAAAATTCGCTTTCGGACAATCCATGTATTGCTCAAGAATGGCATAAGAAAGAACTTCACGAATCATCGAAGGATCAGAATAGCCATTTTGTAACTTTAAATCTGTATAACCTTGATAGTCTTGACTTCCTTTCACGTAATCAAGATTGATGTGCAAAGGGTTTTTGTTGTTATTCGCATTGTACGAACTATTTCCTTTGTACTTCACTCCCACACTATCGAACGATACACCGTTGATACGAACTGAATCCGCAACCAAATAATCTTCAGTTGTACTCGCTAAGTTGTCCATCAAAGCATCCCAGTTGGATTGAGAAAAGAAAATTTCTATCGTCTGCACTGTCGCACGATCGTATAGGTCTTGAGCTTGCAGACTACCCACTGAGGTAAGAATCAAACCAAAAATTAAAAGCATTTTTTTCATAGAAAAAATTTAAAGTTAACGGTTGTTAGATGTTGGTTTTCAATTAAACTTGCGCTCAAATGTAGAAAAAATTAATATTCTCTTAACATTGGAATTTTTAAAGCGCTATTCAAAAAAAAACGTTCACCACATGTGATGAACGTTTTAAAACTTCTATTGGTTGGCGAAAATTAAATATCGATTTTCGCGTATTTAGCATTTCTCTCAATAAACTCACGTCTTGGTGGTACATCATCCCCCATTAACATAGAGAATATTTGATCACATTCAGCAGCGTTATCAATTGTAACTTGACGAAGAGTGCGACTTTCAGGATTCATTGTTGTTTCCCAAAGTTGTTCCGCATTCATCTCTCCAAGACCTTTATAACGTTGAACGTTAACAGAAGACTCAGAACCGTTACCTTTTAGTTCATTGATTAAACGATCACGCATATCTTCATTCCAAGCGTATTCCGATTTTGTACCTTTTTTAACTTGGTATAAAGGAGGTGTTGCAATGTAGATATAACCGTTTTCAATTAATTCCTTCATGTAGCGGAAGAAGAACGTTAAGATCAACGTTTCAATGTGGGAACCATCGACATCGGCATCACACATAATGATGATCTTGTGGTATCTTAATTTTTCTAAGTTTAATGCTTTTGAATCTTCTTCTGTTCCAATACGAACACCAAGCGCTGTATAGATATTTTTGATCTCCTCATTTTCAAAAATTTTGTGTTGCATCGCTTTTTCAACGTTCAAAATCTTACCACGTAATGGCATGATTGCTTGGAAATGACGATCACGACCTTGTTTTGCCGTTCCACCCGCCGAGTCTCCCTCGACAAAGTAAATCTCACATGCCGCAGGATCTTTTTCTGAACAATCCGCTAACTTTCCTGGAAGTCCAGAACCAGTTAACACATTTTTACGTTGAACCATTTCGCGTGCTTTACGAGCAGCATGACGCGCTCTTGCAGCTAAAATTACTTTGTCAACAATCACTTTCGCTTCAGAAGGATGTTCTTCCAAATAGGCTGATAACATTTCAGAAACTGCTTGACTAACCGGAGCAGTAACTTCTCTGTTTCCTAATTTTGTTTTTGTTTGTCCTTCGAACTGTGGCTCTTGAACTTTAACCGAAACAACAGCTGTTAATCCCTCACGGAAGTCATCACCATCGATTTCAATTTTCTCTTTCGCCAACATTCCAGAGTCAGTCGCGTATTTTTTCAAGGTATTCGTCAAACCACGACGGAAACCTGATAAATGCGTACCACCTTCATGCGTATTAATGTTGTTCACATACGCTTGAATGTTTTCAGTGTATGACGTATTGTAAGTCAAAGAAACCTCAACTGGAATTCCTTCACGTTCACCCTCGAAATAAATTACATCAGAAATTAATGATTCACGATTGCGATCCAAGTATTGTGCGAACTCTTTCAAACCACCTTCTGAATGATAAGTTGTTGTTGGAGAAACTCCGTTTTCGTCTTGAACACGATTATCTGTCAATGTAATTGTAATTCCTTTGTTCAAGAAAGCCAACTCACGCATACGAGCAGCTAAGGTATCGAAGTTGTATTCTGTAGATTCGAAAATTGTACCATCTGGTTTGAAAGTAACTTCTGTTCCATGTTCATCAGATGTACCAATTTCTCTTACTGGATACAATGGTTTACCAATGCTGTATTCTTGTTCAAAGATTTTTCCTTCTCTGCGAACAGTTGCTTTTAAAGCGATCGACAATGCATTCACACACGAAACCCCAACACCATGTAAACCTCCAGATACTTTGTAGGTATCTTTATCAAATTTACCACCAGCGTGAAGAACGGTCATTACAACCTCTAGAGCTGAACGTTTTTCTTTTGTGTGCATCGCAGTTGGAATACCACGACCATTATCTTTTACAGTAATTGAGTTATCCTCGTTGATCCAAACGTTGATTGTATCACAATGTCCAGCTAAAGCCTCATCAATTGAGTTATCAACTACCTCATAAACTAAGTGATGTAAACCTTTGATGCCCACATCACCAATATACATGGCAGGTCTTTTTCTAACCGCCTCTAAGCCCTCTAATACCTGAATATTATCCGCTGAATAATCGTCTCTTCTTATTTCTTCACTCATATTCTTTCCTTTTGGAAATTGATTTTTTTCATGAACCAACAAAAATAAGGAAACAAGAGGGTTTTAACTACTAAAAAGTCAGCAGAAATAATGAACTTATCAACAAAATATTAACGAAGCAAGAAGGTGTTTTCTTACTTTTTAGAAGTAATCCAATCGATGATTTCAGCATCATTTGGAAGTACTCGTGGACTAATCACTTTAACTAAAATCCCATTTTCATCCAGCAAATATTTCTGAAAATTCCATTGCACATCGTTGTCTTCAAGGCCGTTCTTTGATTTTTGAGTTAAGAATTGATAAACTTCGTGCATGTCTTTTCCTTTAACAGAAATCTTACTCATCATTGGAAAAGAAACTCCATAGTTCTTTGTACAAAATTCAACAATCTCCTCATTTGTTCCTGGTTCTTGTGCCATGAAATTATTAGCAGGAAATCCAATAATTACAAAATTACTGTCCTTGTAAGTTGAATAAACTTCTTCTAACTGCTCATATTGAGGCGTTAAACCACATTTTGAAGCAGTGTTAACAACCATTATCTTTTTTCCTTTTAAGGCAGAGAAATCAAATGAATTTCCTTCAATATCTTCAACTTTGAATTGATGTATGCTTTCTGCCATGGTTTCTTTTTTTGGATTAACAAATTGGTCTCCTTCCTTCGGTGATTTATCTATTAGACTGCAAGAAGAACTAAAAACGAGTGATAAAAGAATAAAAATGTAGTTTTTCATCTGATGCTTTTTCATAAAACAAATATAGGCATGCTTTGTTCATCTGGTGAAATGAAAATTTTAAAATGATCTTATTTCGGACAATTTGGAACATTTTTTGTCGTTTTCCGAATAAGTAATCATGAGATCAACCATACTTCTTTGCTTTTTCTTTTTGTTTGGCGTACAAAATGGTATGGGCCAAGTTAATTTTAATGGTGTTTGGCAAGGATTATTAATTCGCGACGGACAAAAACAGGAACAAGCCACGTTGTTTTACACATCTTTCATCGTTAATAGCGGTTCGTTAACTGGTAAAACGCGGGATGAGACATACAACACTGATTTTTACGCTGTCAAACAAATCAAAGGATCACAAAAGAACAATGAGCTCACTATTAACCAAACGGTAATTGAAAAGAAAAAAAATGCGCCGAACACCACATGGTGTAAAATTGAAAGCACGTTAACATATAACGACAGCACGGGTTACCTTGAAGGTCGTTTTAAAAGTACCGACTGCAAAAATTTCAGTGGAAAAATCATCCTATATCGATCAAAAGCAACTTTTTCAGCAAATGATAAGCTCATGCTAACACACAATTGGCGCGATGCATTTATTTCTGACTTAAAAAAAGGTTACAATGCACCTGAAATCAGAGAAAAAGAACGCAAAAACTTCGATTTTCAACCCATCTATTTTGATTACGACAAAGCTGAAATTAGAAAAGAATATTTTCCATTTCTCGACAAAATGATTCGTGTTGTTGACGGTCATTCAGACATTAGAATCAAAGTAACTGGACATACCGATGCTGATGGTTCCGAAGAATACAACGTTGAATTATCAAAAAAACGTGCTGAAGCGTTGATTAATTACTTTGTTTCACACGGACTAAGCAAAGATCGCATTGAAATCGATTTCAAAGGAGAAAAGAATCCTATTGATTCAAATGATACGCCAGAAGGAAAACAACACAACCGACGTGTTGATTTTGCCTTTATTTAGTCGCTGCTTTCTTCACCTTGAATTCAATAATAATTCCTAAAGTAGGCTGAACGATACCAGAAGTTTGAGAAATTTCTTTCGTCAAATAGCGTGATGGATCATTTGGATCTGTAATCGGTTGACCATTTGCATCTTTGACCAATAATAAAATTGGAGCAACTGTCGTTTTATGTCCATACAAGTTCTGAATATCCAAATAGAAATTCATAGAGAACTTTTCAAAATAGAACTTTTTATCAACGCGCACATTCAACTGATGATAAGCACCTTCGCGTTTTGAATTCAATTGATTGTAATCCAATATTCCTCGTCCGTTAACGTCCCAAACTTGTTTTAAACTAGATGTAGCGACATCGTATGGCGTGTATGGAGAACCTCCAGAAAACAACCAACGCATTCCAACTTCCCAGCCTTTGTTAAAACGTTTTCCACCTGTCAAAGAAACGATATTTTTACTATCCCATGAACTTGGAATGTACACATCATTTTTGTCTTTAAATTCAGATGTCACAAATGTATAAGCTACAATTCCGTAGAATCCTTTGATTAGCTTTTGTTGGTATAAAAACTCCACACCGTAACTTCTTCCTGAACTTGTTGAAGTTACCGCTTCATTACCAACAACACCGAAATCAGTTCCCAAATTGGCCAGTGAAATTGAATCCACCACTGAATACGGGTAACGACTGTAGTTTTTGTAAAATCCTTCTACTGTAAAACGAGAATTGAAGTTTGTCAAATATTCCGTTCCAAGCACAAAATGATCTGCTCGAATATATTTAACGTCATTGTTTTTGTTGACCAACTCATCATTCGCATTGCGATAACCCAAAATCGTGTAAGCAGGTAATTGATGGAAACGCGCAACATTACCATTCAAAGACCATTTTTCCGTCAATCTAAAATTAGCAGAGAACATTGGTGATAATTGATCTAACGGATTCATCAAGCTTTTAGAATAATTCGAAATATCGCTTCTCAATCCAAGAGATAAATTAAGTCGCTCATTCAACAAACTTCTTGAAACTTGTCCAAAGATTGAACCTTTACTTAAATACAAATTAGACGTATAATCAATCGTAATAGGAACACCCAAAATGGCAATTCGATTAAACGTTTCGTTGTTGTATCGAACATATTCATAACCGAAACCTGCATTCACTCTCCACCCATTTTGAGAATAGGTGTGTTCAAAACGAAATTTATTTTCGGCTTCAAACGATGAATAATCAAGAATTTTGTTGGCTTCTGACTCAATATTATCCGTGTAACGTACAGCCATGTTTTTCAACATGTTTCTACTCGCAACAACATTTTGATAGGATTTTTTAGAGGAATGTGTCCAATTTACTCCAATGGTGTAATTCCATTGGTTTTGTGAAGGAATATTACCTAAAATATACTCATTGTATTCACGCTGAGTTGAATCAGTTACTTTATCATTCACCTTTGTATTCAAGGCA
>JACCDQ011114013.1_pt1 | contig 12090 bp, 2 predicted proteins | sample 7446031 | NCBI WGS metagenome assembly JACCDQ01 (sample SAMN15323442, study PRJNA562643) | freshwater metagenome | isolation source: river surface water | place: USA:Blue River Watershed | collected 2017-08-17
TATTGGTATTTGAACCGCCGCCAGAACCACCTGTTTGAGCATATCCATTTAAAGATGCACCAGCACCACCACCTACTGCCGCTGTGCCTAAGAAAGATAAGGAGCTATTAGCGCCATTGGTTGCTGCTGCTAAACTGGTAGCGCCATTACCACCCGCACCCACTGCTACGGTTACGGTTGCAGCGTCCACCGCTGAAGTACCACTTAGCACACCACCTGCACCACCGCCACCGCCGTGACGTGAACCACCACCACCGCCACCAGCTACAACGAGGTATTCAACATTCGTATCAAAATCGACTGTAGCGTTGCCTGTGAGCGCAATGTTATTTGTAATATCAGTAATTGCACGACCTAACATCAAGGTTGTGCTGCCTGCTAAGGTTAAAGCACCGCCGCCAATCGAGCCATTATGATAAACACCCAACGTACCTGCAGAGACTGTTGTGCCTCCAGTGTAGCTATTAGCAACGACTAACGAAACCGTCCCTGTTTGGCTTGCACCATTAATCGTTAAACCAAAACCACCAGTGATTGTGCCCGCATAAATGAGAGTATTACCTGACGATGCAGCCAAGCCGCTATTTGCTGTCAGCGTAATACCACGATTCGCATTAAGAATCATATTCGCTGTTGCTTGAAGTGCGCCGCCGGCTAGACTGATTTCGTTTGCGGTAACTGTTGATGGCACAGCACCTAAATTAGCATCTGAGCTAATCGATAAAATACCGCCTGAAATAGTTGTAATGCCTGTGTAAGTATTGGTACCTGAAAGCGTCCAAGTGCCAGTGCCCGTTTTAGTTAAGCTAGTTGCACCAGTATTGTCAGCCAAAACTTGGCTTAGTGTGGCAGAACCAGAACCAGTCAATGTGAGGGTACGTGCGTTTGTGCCTGTGTAAGCAATTGAACCCGCATTAGTGAAAGTCAGGGCACCAGAACCCGAAGCGTCAATCGTACCGCCGTTATTGGTCATGGTGAATAAACGATCAGTGCTCACCGCAGCGCCTGTGTATTTGAGTGTACCGCCATCTAATACCAAATTAGCCGCGCCATTAGTTGACGCACCGATATTACTGTTTGAACCGCCATTCGCTAGACTTGATACAGATAAAGTACCTGCTGAAATTGTCGTCACACCGGTATAAGTATTTGTGCCAGATAGCGTTAAGGTGCTAGCAGATGTATTTTTGGTCAAATTGCCCGCACCGCTAATGATTCCGGATAGGATTTGTGCTGTGGAAGAAGAGTGAACTAAATAAGCACCACTGGCAATGCTGATATTGGCCGCATAAGTACCAGCACCTAAGCTACCTGCTGAGCTTAGAGCTAAACTACCACCGCTGATCGTTGTAGCGCCAGTGAAGCTATTGGCACCAGAAAGACCAAGTGTACCGGCGCCAGTTTTGGTGAGTGTGCTTGCTTGCGCTGTACCCCAGGTATTGTTACTACTGTTAATCAATTTAGCTGAAACTAATAAATCTATTTCGGCTGTACCGTTGCTAACATCAAATGTAGTGCCAGTAACAGAAGTGCCAGAGCCTAACATCACATTTGCAGTGCCAGAGATCGTGGATTGAGTGTTACCAGTAGCGGTCACAGTCCCAGATAATGCCCAAGCAAACGAGCCATCTAAACCTGTTTGTGTTGCTCCACCTGATGATGTAAGCGAACCGCCAGCAAGCGCGAGGCCACCTAAACGACTGAAGAAAGCACCACTATTGGTCATGGTACCACCGGCATTAATGGTAATAGGCGTAGCCACACTAACGGTGTGAACACCAAACACATTGTCTCGACCAAAACTTAAGGTGCCGCCGTCGTTCACAGTAATTCCTGCACTGGCGTTGTTGGCAATAAGACCGCTAGTGCCTATCGACAATGTTCCGCCATTGATGGTGGTTGTGCCTGTATAAGTGTTAGCGGCTGTATAGGTCAATGTGCCTGCACCTGCTTTAATAACATTCACAGCGCCAGAAATAATGCCTGAAATTGTGCCAGCACTAGTGTTGGTGATGTTTAAAGTACCGCCATCATAAATCTTAATCGCGGCAGCATTCAAAGCAGCACCATTGACGGTGATATTACCAGCGAATTTATTGGCGCCTATTCCTCCACTGAATGTCACATTACCTGAACCTGCATTTAAGTTCAGACCACTGGCATTTGGCATCAAAACAGTATTGGCTGACGAAACGGTGAAGTTGGAAATTCCCCACGCTTCATCACTACTAACGTCACTCAGATTAGAGCTTAGCGTAACAGTTTGATTAATACTTGAGGATGACGCTGAAATGGTAACTAAGTATCGTTGATCATCCCAACTGTTACCAATGTTTGGCGATGCAATACCTCGTGAAACGATTGTTGTAGTGTAACTACCAACAGTTTGTGGACTAGCCGAGAGCATATTTGCATCTGCACTTGTCTGACAACATCTAAACTGCCCACTAAATACTCTGGTTCCTGCAATATCAATGTAGAAGAATTCACTATCCCAGGAGTCAATGCGATAGAAATCAAAAGTAATGGTTCTGGCTGCACCACCTAAATTAATTGTTCGATTAATGCTGTTATTGCCCGAGGCAAATAGACCAAGAATCGTTCCCCATGCTGTGCTGGTATTCGTTGAGGTGCTGCTCCAACCGTTAGTGGTTGTTACAATATCTGCGAACAAATCTGATTGGCGTAAGTATGATGTGGCCGAATCGACTGTCGATGAAAAGCTAACATTACCACCGCCTGTATTAATCGCAATATCTGCTGAGTTAGCTCCTAACAATACTGGTCCAGTAAATGTAACAGCACCACCAGTCCCTGAAGCTGCTGTTGTATTAATAGTTAAAGCATTTTGTTGAAGCGCAATGCTTGGCGCTGTCATCGAAACAGCGCCGCCTCTTGTGGTGATGTTATTTTCAATACCAATGTATCCAGTTGAAGCACCAGCAGTTAACTGCACACCCAATGCACCGTCTGAAGAACTCATGGTGGTATTGATAAAGATATCATCGCCAGCGGTCATAGATAGCGTTGTTGCTGAAACGCCAGAATATGCAATTGCCGAATTAACAACAATGTCGCCTGTCACATTCATGCTGACATTACCTGTCGCGCTTAAGCCAGATATGGAACTAGCTGTTCCAATTAACAAGTTGTTACTTCTGATATCTAAAGTTTTAACTTGACCCGCAAATGTTGAGATCTGGTTATTGGCATTATTAATGGTGAAATCACCAATACCACTTAATAATAGGGTGTTCGTTGCAGTACCCCCCGTGACACTGCCAGTTAATGTCATGCCGCTTGCCGTATTGAAGACAGTCGCTGATGCTATTGTGATGTTGCCGGCATAACTTACAGCAGTCGCTGAGCTGTTAATCAATGCACCCCCAGCATTAACACCTGTGCCAGAAATAGTCAAAGCTTCTGCTGTTGCCAGACTAAATCCTGACAAATCGAGAGTTGCACCACTTTCCACAATCGTGCCAGATCCTGCTGTCCCTAGTGGCGTATTTAAACCGCTTCCAGCGGATCCTAGCTTCAATGAACCAGCGCTAATTGTGGTAGAGCCTGTATAGGTGTTAGCCCCTGAAAGCGTTTGAGTACCTGTCCCTGATTTTATTAAGCTCAGCACTGGAGATAAAGAATTTGCTATGACGCCACTAAAAGTGGCCGACCCATTGTCATGGCCCAAAGACAAAGTGAATGAGCTTACTTCTCCTGGCGCATCTACTCTTCCGTTACCGCTTAGCGCACCAATTCTCATCACGGTAGAAGTACTTCTAGCGTAAAGGTTTAGAAAAGTATTTACGCCGTCCAGAAAGATCGGTGAAGTTGCATTTATTTCAGCATTTTCAAGCCAGAAATTACCATAGTTAGTAATAGTCACTTGGCCTGAGATCGTAGTAGTTCCGTTCAAAATTAAACGATTCTGATACTGTCCTCTTCCGCTAGTCGTTCCAGTCACATTCCATGTACCAGCACCAGATGCTCCTGTAACAAAGAAAGCACCACCAACCCCTCCATTAGTACCGTCATAAGTAACATTCGCATTGTTAACTATTCCACCAGACAAAATTCTGTCGTCCGTTGATGATGGGGCAAGCCTCAGCGTTCCAGCACTCACAGTTGTGAGTCCTGTATAAGTGTTAATGCCACTAAGCGTTAATGTCCCAGTGCCTTGTTTGGTAAGCGTTGTGCCTGAGCCAGAAATGACACCGCTCAATGAGCTGGAGGTATTGTTCGTGTTAACGCTTAAGTTTGTTAAGCCAGAGATATTTCCTGAATCAGTGATTTGTCCAGTAGTTGATACTAGAGATAGACTTCTACCACCTGAGGTAAACCCTGAGTTAGATGAGAGACCAGTTTCCCTAAGATTCTGTATCTCTAAAGCTTCATTCCCAGTATCTTCATTGAGGTTATTCCATGTTCTTAGATAACCATTTTGAGTAGTTCTAAAAGTAATATCAACAAATATGTCATTGAAGCTACCGTTACGGCCATGTTGGGCTATATTACCCAGTGAATACAAGGTGCCATTAGAGGCGCCATAGTTAAGTAGGAATGAACCATTATTTACATTTGCATCTGACCAAAAAATAAAGTAAGCGTTTTGTCTTGAAGTGGTAGAGGTGCTAAACATCAACTCTCCCCTTTCATTGTCCCAAGAATCCCAATACCAAAGTCGCAATGAGTACTCTCGTCCAGCAACAATGTTGGCGCTATAGCCGGTATCGTCCCAATTATCGGTGCCACTCCAGCTGATCAGCACAGTGGGTGCTGTGATACCAAATTGAGTATTGGTAATAGAAACAGAACCGGTCCCAAGATTGAGTGATCCAGCGCCGGTGTCAAAAGTTACGGTGCCGGTTCCCGACTGTCTGAGCAGCAGAATGTTGGCAGAGTTAAAACTTAAATTGCCACCATTCGTCGTGATTGATTGGGCACCACTCGTTTTCTGGAAGTGAACATCATTAGCACTGAATGAAAGTGATCCACCGTTGGTAGAAATATCCCCATCTAAATAAACTTGATCACCGCTTGCATTGAAGTTGACGCTCAATTGACCTGAGCCAGTTGCAGAAATGTTGCCTTGAATATAAATATCCGCATCAGCGGTTAAGGTGAGAGTTCTATTGTTTGAGCCGCTATATGAAAAATTCGTCATAAAAACAATATGACCATAACCGAAGCTCTCGGTATTTACACCGCTATTCGATGTATTTCCCGTAGAGATAGTGATATCACCATTGTTATTCAAGTTAGTTGCAATGGTGGATAGCTCATTGGCATCCAAGAAAAAGTCATATGGATCAAGTAACCAGAGACCGCCGCTACCATCCGCTGCCAGCGTATTGACTATCAATCCTGAAAAACTTAAATTTGCCCCTGAGGTTTCAACATTTCCTCCTCGGCCAGCGATTGCTCCACCCTTCGCAAGAATAGAACCCTTAACATCAGTACTTGATTGAGAGTTTGTTATGTCACTCCAAAGCACGACTTTACCGCCGTTACCATTTTGAGTCGCACTTGCGTCGATGACCGCACCTTGATTCATAGTCACAGTTGTTGCTTGACGTAAAGTGCCTGAGCCTTGCCAATCACCGCCGACTAAAATCGTACCGCCGCCAGTTGCGCCAGTTGCTTGAAGATTTGCTTGGGTGTCTAGAAGAATATGATTTGCTTCTAGGGTAATTTGACCTGCTTTTGCAGTTTGAGAGTTTGCGCTGAGTTGACCATTGATAGTCAAAGCACGAGATGCGTCAAACGCAATCGTTCCGCCTAAGCCAGAACCACCATTGGTTTGAATAATAGAATTTAAGAAATTGATGTTGCCCGCATTTGAGATGAGGCCAACTTGTCCACCTTGTGTTGTCCCGGTTGCTTCGAGTGTTGCGTTATTGATGGCAACATCATGAAGACCGGCTACAGAAATTGCTCCGCCACGACCCTCGCCACCATTGGTTTGTACGACCGAATTAATAATACTGACCGTGCCATTCATGGACACGATTTCAACATTTCCACCATCACTGCCGTTGGCAGTGATTTGGGCATTTTCGATATTTAGGCTGTCTTGACCCTCAATTTTGATACTGCCAGCACGATTTTGAGAGCCTGATTTTAGCGATCCTGCGATTGCAAGCGTTCTAGCAAACAAACTAATTGCGGGTAAAGGCATACCATTGCCTTGTGCAAAATAACTCCATATATCGCCATTGTAGAGGCCGTTTTCTGAGATGACTTCAATTTTTGCAGCTTTTAGGGTCGCGTTTTGACGAATTTCGACCAAATTATCACTTAAGATTTGTAAAGTGAGTGGGCTGAGTTCGGTGCTGATGATCTTGCCATCCACTAAAACTCGGTTCTGAACTTGTGGGCTATAGGCTCCAGCACCCGTTGCCTCAAGTACTAGAGAAGTCAGTACTGGTGAAGTTTTTTGGATAACCGCATCTTGGGTAATTTCCAATTGCGCAAAGCTTAAACCAGCTGCTGAATTTGCCGCCGCCACCGCTTGGCAATTACCAGCTAGCGCACAACCTGCAGTTGAAACTTTTACTTTCACATTGTTGGTATTAATGGATTGTGAAATCACACCGGCGTTGGTGGTGTTAATTTGCATTGCCGCAGCTTCGACTTTCCAAGTACCGACATTACCTGTCGTTCCTCGAACAGCTGCTTTCACTTCTGCAGTATTGCCAATCTCAACCTGACCATTGGAAGTGGTGTTGATCACTCCGCCATTACCAGATTGTTTGCCACCTTGTGCAAGCAGTGTTCCGTTGATGGTGGTTTTTTCATCTGCGTGAATGTTGATTGTGCCAGCATCACCTGCTTGGGTTGCTGAGACACTGACTTTGGCAGTGGCTTCAACAGTGGCAGTTTTGGTGGCGTTGATTTCAACATGGCCACCACCGGCTGGACCGCGTGCAACGGTTTGTGATCCAGCTTCTAATTTGACTGTGTTTGCAGTCAGTAAAATACGACCCCCTTTGTTGGTGATGGTATTGGCATCCGCAGAAGCAGATAGTGTGCCGCTTTGTTTAATGACACCTGCGACGAGTGTGTTCACAGCTTTGGCTGAGAGGATGATTAATCCACCGGGTGCTTTGACCGCACTGCGGTTTTCAATTAATGCATCGATGGTGCTTGGGGTTGCGGTGATACTAGCTAAGTGACGGCTAGGATCGAAATTGAGGGTGATGCGTTCACCAGCTGCTAAAACCACAGTCCCCATTTGGGCAACAATGACACCTGAGTTTCTAACCTCTGGTGCAAGTAGTGCAACGTAACCACCGAGGGCAGTTTTGATATTACCTTCGTTAATCACTTTGCCAGTTGCGCCATTACGGTCATAAGTGGCTTTACCTGCCATGTAGTCTGCGTTGCTAATATCATGAGAAGTGGCAACCACTGCACCAACATCGAGGTTAGCACTTGGCGTGAAGTAAACGCCAGATTGGTTAACGAGGATAACTTCACCTGGGGCGTTAATTTTGCCCATGATTTTGCTTGGGCTACCTGAGGTGATTTTATTGAGGGTTGAAGCTTGGGCGTTTGGTTGATTAAAGTTAACAGTCGCTGCTGAACCAACATCAAACTTGTCCCAACTCACCACAGCACGTTGGCTGGTTTGATTGATATTGAGTACTGGGGCTGCTGATGTGCCGGCAGCGGCAATGTGTGCATCACCTGAGACTACTTGACCGCCAGTGGGTAAGGCGTTAACCGCAACTTCTTCAGCATAAGCATTGACTACAAACATACTTAACACGCATAGCAAAGCAGTGATGTTAAACATCACGCCTTTTTTACTATGTTGGTTAAGTACTTTATTCATGTAATTTCGTTGTTAATTTTTCGTTTTATAAAAGCTATAGGCAAAATTCCCCATTAGCTTTATACCGCAACGATTTCAACAAAAATTACAAATTATTACGTAATTTATTAAAATTAATAAAAATAACAATTAAATCATTAGCTTAGATGGATATTGAAAATTTAAATTTTTTGAAAAATTTTGGAGGTTAACTACGTCGGAAATCAGAGGAAATGTATTTCAAAATGCACTCAAAAAGGTGTGGAAATTAATCATAAAAAAGCCCGCAATTTGCGGGCTTTTTTGAATTAACTTAAAGATGATGTTTAGAACGCGATACCGCCACTGAGCCAGAGCACATGGCGACGCAAGCTACCATCTTGGTCGTTTCTTTTCTCTTCGCCGGCTGGATTTGGATTTTCACCCATACGTGTCGCATAAGTCGCCTTGATGCTAGAGTTATAAGGACCGCTCCAACCAATCGTGGCACCATACCCTTTGAGGCGATACTCGTTAGGCGCTTCTTCTAGCAAAGGATCACCGTTATCGTTACGGTATTTATTTTCATACTGCCTTACTTTGCCCTCATCCATAAACAAGGAAACATTAAAGTTATAAGGCAAGTATTTACGAAGCTCTAGCTTGAACATATAGCCTTCGCTACCCGCACCCTCACTGGTTGGATAAGCCCTAACACCGTTGATACCTCCAAGGTAAAACTTCTCAGAAGAATCAAGGTTACGATTCGCCCATTGCCCAGAACCCTCTAAAGAAAGCACAAGTGAATCAGTTAAGAACTGATTACGGCTAATATTCAGGCGGGTACGTTTGTAGTGCCCTTGGGTTTTATCTGCTTCGAAATCATCTGTTTTATTAGCAGAACCATTAAGATTGACGTGACCCATACCAAAGTCGAGTGAGGCATTATTAATCGCGCCTGCTAAGAAGCTATCGTTATGGCTACCTGACAATATCATCGAATAAACATCAACACGATAATCACTAGAATCGATATAAGAAGAGCCATCGATACGCTTATTCACAAACTTCTTGCGATCGTAATTGGCTTCAATATTGAGGTTAGTGGTTTTAGATGAATATAGCGGATAGCTAAGATCCACGCCATAAACCATAGAGTTACCCTTAGGCTTAATCTCATCAATGCCGTTGTCTTTAATGATGACATCGTATGCTAAGTAACTTCCATTTACGCCAAGCTTAAGACCGTGACTTCCTAATGGGATGCTATATGCAGCACGCCCATAATTGACGCCTTTAGCCTCTAACATAGTAAGGTTAATGGCATCACCAAAGCCAAATGGACTCGCAAAATTAAGCGTAGCGGTTTGTTTATCCCGGCCTGTTGAGCGGCCGCCCGTATTGTCCGCTAAGAGACTGCCAGACAATAATGGTTGATCCTTAATCTTAACGAGCAAATCTGTTGAACCTGCAACACTGCCAGCTTGGTAACTTGGTGTGATATTGAAACCCACCATTTTCTGCAACACGGCTAAACCACGATCGAGTTTATTTTGATCTAATGACTGACCCTTAGTCGCTGATGCATTGACCACGCGCTCAATGACTGAAGGACGAACACGTTTGTAATCTTTACCATACTCACCATCGACCTTTACGTCACCAAACACTGCCTCAACAATATTGATGATCACAACACCTTCGGTGATATCTTGCTCAGGTAAGGTCGCTGTCGCCAAGAATCCTTTTTCACGATAAAAGGCAGCAATTAAATCAACCGCACCTTTTAGCTGGGCAATCGAAATTTCATGGTTGGTTAAAGCTTCAAGAGCACCCTCAAGTTCGGCTGCGGTGAGTACTTTATTACCTTCAAACTTGAACTGTTTGACGACCACTTTAGGGCCTTGATCTTCTGGCTCTGGGGGCGCTTGCTCAATCACTGGCTGCGCTGGAAGTGGAGTGACAATTGAATCGCGTTCAATCTGTTGTAGGATTTGACCTGCATTTGGAACAGGAATTGTTGGCTCGGTAGCCGGTGCAGCAAGCGCAGCGACTGGAACTATAGCTGCCAAAGCGCTAAATACTGATAGATGTAGTTTTTTATTAATGCGATTCATTCAAAGTTCTTGTTTTTTTGTTTATTTTACTTTTCACATTTTACTGCAAAAGTGAATCAAATTCTAATTTCGCCTTTATACAGCAAGCTTTTTGAGGAATATTACATTAAATTACATTAAACCAATTTAACGAGGGCACCCAGCTGATAGCCTTCTTTATGCACAGATTTAATGGCATTCATTTCAGCGCCTGCTTGTACCATTTTTTTCTTAAGTCGATGCACCTGCACGCCAAGCGCGATCTTGTTCTTATCACTAGGCTCTTTTTCAATCAGTTCCATCAATCGCCAATAATCAAGGCGCTGATTGGGGGCTTCTATCAGGCCTTTGAGGATGGACAATTCAAATGTGCCCAAATGCACAGAAGCTTGCTGGCCTATCAATTGCATTTTTTGTACATCTAAAGACAGTGACAATGCTGTTTGACGATGTTGCGCGATGCGGCGTTCGATACTTGAAATCGCTGCTGTCACTTCAATTGGAGAGGCAGGCTTAGTGAGGTAAATATCTGCACCGCTTTCATAGCCAAGCGCTTTGTCTTTTTCACTGGTTTTGGCTGTTAGCATGACGATGTAAAGACTAGGCTGTGCTTCTCTCAAGCGCTTTGCAATATCAATGCCACTCTCACCCGGAAGATTAAGGTCAAGCACCAAAATATCAACGCGATGCCCCACTAACAGGTCATCTAAATCTTCTGCACAACCAACTCCTTGGACGAAATAACCCTCTCTTTGCAAGTGATCCACCATGAGATCTTGCAGGCTGAGGTTATCTTCAACAACAACTATACTGATGCTTTTAGACATAATTCAAAATTCACTTGTTGATCTTGAGGGAGGTAATGAATTTCACCGCCTAGTATTTTTGCGAGCTGCGAAATTAAATAAAGGCCAAGCCCTGATCCAACTTGCTCATGCGCCCATTCTGCACGATAGTACTTAGTGAATACCAGTTGAGGGTCTGGCATACGGGCTTTATGAGCTTGGTTACTCACCACAATACGCACCATGCCATCATTAGCATGAGCAGCGACATTCACTTTAGTTTTGGTAGCGCCATACTTAATGGCATTATCAATGAGGTTAGCAAAAATAATTTTAAGTAGTTTTAAATCAGATTTGATGATCAAATTTTGATCACAATTTAACAAAACTCTGCTTGGCTCGCGGCTTCGCTCAATCACTTCGCCTAATAAGGCACTCAAATCACACTCGCTCCGTTCGATTGCAATCTGATGATCAGCCAAGGCTTGCACTTGACCACAACGTTCGATTACATCATTCATGCCCTGAATCGCTTGCTCAGCGTAAGCGGCTTCTTTAGAACCTATTTTTGCAGTGCCAATCGCCATGCGAAGTACCGCCAATGAAGTTTTAAACTCATGGGTCAACATCTCTAAAAAGTGACCTTGCTCCTCACGCTGCTTTTTCTCGTTCAATGCTTCTTGGTGGGCAATTGCAACTTCAATCAAGCTTTTTTGTTGGATGCGTTTTGATCGATACATGAGCATCATGAGTAATGCTAGACCTGTTACTACGCCGTGTACCAATACGCTGTGTGGTGCTAACTCGGTTGCCGCACCAAGCCCTAAAGATGGAATCGCCACTAACACGACAATCACCACGTAAATCACATGAAAGAAAATCATCGCTGGACGTGGTAATACATTAACTTTATCTTTCAATTGCTCCCAACGGATACCAAACAAAGCAATAAGGAGCATGTAAATTGGCACCATCAATATCACTGCCATATTGATTTCTAAAGCCTGAGTTAAATACCCTGACCCCATCATGATGAGCTCTATTAGAAATGAAATTGCAAATATTGCAAAACCAAGCTTTAACCAACGATTAAGCTGATAGTCTCTAAAGAACTCGATATGGAACCAGATGGCAGTCGCGCTGCTAAGAATCACTAGTGCACTCAAACTTTTGTCTAAGAAGTCTGGGCTAAATTGCTCAGGTAATAACACCCTAAAGTAGCCAACATAGCTGGCAAAAAACAGAATGGCGGTCAATTGTCGAACAAAGAAAACCCCTACCACTCGTTCTCTAAACATCAACCAGTGAATCGCTGACCAAATTAAGAAAATAAGCAGTGCTGAAATCACCGCAATCGAAAATGTTTCATAGACTTGATCTGAGATTTTTGCACCTTTGGTATCCAGCACACGCA
>JACCDQ010829977.1_pt1 | contig 12088 bp, 11 predicted proteins | sample 7446031 | NCBI WGS metagenome assembly JACCDQ01 (sample SAMN15323442, study PRJNA562643) | freshwater metagenome | isolation source: river surface water | place: USA:Blue River Watershed | collected 2017-08-17
AGGAGTGTGTGTTGTGTTAGCTAAGAAGTATGTGCTACGCACCGCTGGGTTTGTGTTAGCTGATGTGTTAGCACTGATAGCAATCTCGCTGATGCCACTCTGACTTGCTGTATGAACTTGAACATTAACCCCTGTTTCGGCGTAGGCACTAGTACCATTTACGTTGGTTACTACAATTCTTAAGTTAGCAACACTGCGAACACTAGCTTGATTAATTGCCACTGTCAGGTTACCAGCATTGTAAGCTGACACATTGCCTGTACCTGCAATAGGTGTGCCACTGGCTAGCATTGGACTACTTACGTTACTTAGATTCACATAAGCGTGTGTATTAGCAAGGATAACATTACCACTTGATCCTTCTTTGACTGTGCCCGTGACTACAAATGCTACGTTAGCTGTGTTGTTCCAGGTTTGTCCAATCCAACTATTGATTGTAACATTTTGCCACCATAGTTGCGGGCTACCTGTGTTGAAGTATGGTATGCCAGAAATATATCTGTATGTGCCTGGTGCTTTAATTGCTAAGGTACCTGCTGTAACTGTTGGAACGCTAGTTACATCATCTTTAACAAATTCAACATTAGCAACAACGCCTGTGCTACTGTGATTCATACCAAAGCGATTAATACCTACCGGTATGAAATCTCCGCGTGCTACTACATTAGCTCTAAAGCCCCAATAGTACCCAGGATAGTATGTTGAACTAGCAAAGGTTGTACCTACACCAGCTGATGTTAATAACCAATAGTCACTAAATCCAAGTATGCCAAGATTACCTGTGATAGTTGGCGATGTTGTTGCGGCTATGTTAGCATTGCCTTGCACTGCACCATTGACTACTGCCTGCAAGTATCCAATGTTTGCACTCCAAGTAAAACTTGAACTTACATTACCCGAGTTAGCTGATATTAGTGTTGACCCTGTTGCTATAGTTCTGCTTACACTTGCGTTAGCGGCTAACGCTGTTCCACCGGTATTGTCTGTAGCACCACTGGCTAAGGTTGCATTACTACCAACACTGCCTGTAAATGTCAATGTTTTAGTGTTTAGTCCTGCTGGAGGGCTTACACTATTGCCATAAACTTTAAGAGTTGTAGCAGTGTATCTTGGTAAAATGGCCGGGTTTGTAATGTCGCTGGTTAGCAAGGCTAGGTTAACTGATAGTGTACCTGTGCCTGTGTTTGTAACATACGTCTTGTTAGCATACGGTCCTTGAGCACCACCTGCTGATGAGTTATTTGGTATGTTAGCATACGTACCATCACCCCAGTTAACACTCCAAGTAACTGCGGTAGCTGTATTAGTATTAGTTGTTGAGTTTTGTAGGTAAATTACATTACCTTGGATACTGTAAAGATCATTACCACTAAGTGGAGCAGAGCTAACATTGGCTCTAAACAAGCCAAGTCCCATTGCAGGGTCAGCGGCATAAATTGTAATATAGTTTGTGCGAACAGCGTTAGCAATATTACTTGGGCTAGCACCATTTGTGTTTGTAGCATTTACAATAACTGTAAATGGTGTACCTACGTTCGTAGCATAAGTGTGAGTAGCAGTTGAACTACTTGTAGTTGTATTAGCACTACCATCGCCCCATTGGATAACATACTGATTAACATTACCTTGCGGCACCATTGTTAATAAGATAGTCTGCCCTACACCGCCAGCAGTTGTGTTGCTTGAGAAGCTAACACTACGAACAAAAGTATTAGTGAATAAGTTTTGCGTTACACTATTAAGAATATCAATAGCATCAGTAACCGTTGTGCTAGTTGTGAACCCTTGGTAAGCAGCATTATTTCCAGATAGGTTACCATCTGATGCAGTCCCTAGCGGAATTAAATTGCCTAAGTTAGTGCCTATTACTTGTTCATCAACGTAGGCTTTAGTTGCTGCATCAGTGTTGTCGATTGGTTCGCCAACATTGATAATTCTGTTATTACCTGCATCAATATTACCGCTAATAAAAACATTACCGATGTTAATATTAGCTACAATTAAGTTACCGCTAACTGTTAGGTTTTGCAGCACACCTACGTTTGTGATATTGGGTTGATTAGCAGTTTGAATAGTTCCATTCAATCCGTCGGCATATACATTGCGCCATTGGTTTGATATACTACCAATATCAAACTGTAAGTTAGCACCCGAATAGATATGCCCGTTGCCTGCTAGGATGTTACCATTAACATGCAATTCTTGTTGTGGAGCATCTGTGTTAATACCTACACGATAATTAACTACGTCCCAATATTGTAGAGTTAGGCCAGATGAGGTTAGACTAAGGTCTGTACCTTGACGGTCTAGGTTTGCTAGAAGTGAATAACCGGGAACTCGACTAATTGCCATTAAAATAATCCAACCTTTACACTATTTATCTGGATTATTAGGCTAGTGTCGAAACTGTGCTTGCGAATCCGCTGATGACTGTTATTGCGGCGCCGTTACTTGGCGCTGAACTAAACAGGATATTTCCTGTGCCATCAAAAGTATAGTTGGTTGTAGGTATTTGATAAACTGTGCCTGCATGAACTATGACTTTATTTTCATCACCTGATTGAAAATTAGTGCCCAATGGCCAAAATTGTTGAGCTACGCCGTTGCCCGTAAAACTATCTTTGGTAATAACCACATTACCTTCACGACTAACTGCATTCCAGCTTGGTGTGCCCGTAATGTTAGCGTAAAATTCAAGTTTATTTGTAGTTGTATTAAAACGTGTTTGACCGTTTACAGGACTTGCTGGCCCAACACTGCTAGTTCCGTTAGGAACACCTAACGCATAACTACCGCTCTTAAATACGGTATTTTTTAGCATGTGTCCCATATTAGATTCCTACATAATTTACTGTAGCTGTTACTGTGCCACCGGTATTAGCTTTTAATTGATCACCATTGGCTAATACTAGTTTTTCCATATCTACCACAAAAGTATCTGCGGCAGCAATTTGCACTTCTCGATAGATAAGAGATGCAGTTGATGCAACACTATTACCGTTAGCCAATGCCCAAACATTTAAGTTAGCTGATGATGCGCCATAATTGCAAAAATACATTGTGCTAATAACAGTGTTTCCAGAACTAACATAAATGTTAGCTGGTGCAAGAGTAAGAGTAGCATTAGATATTGCCATATTAAATCCTATAATAATAACGAAAAGCCAAATGCTCTTCTTTTTGTAACTAATTCTTCGTTTGTGCTAGCTTGATTTACAACATATAATCCAGCAGCTCCTGAATTAGGTGTGCTAGCATATACTACTGTTGTATTATTTACTAAGTCGGGTGCTACTACTGTATTATTTAATTGTAAATTCCCCGATAATATAACATTAGTGTTAGCGTAAATTGTTTGACCATCTGTATTTAAATTACCACCTAAGACCGGTGCTTTATCATCAAATACGCTAGTTAATCCAGATGAGCTATTACCTTGTAATAAAAATTTGTATGTCGTTCCATCATTAGTAGCCTGCCATGCAGTTGAGGCTTCGTTGTATCTAATTTCTACATTAGGGAAACCACCTCGGTCAATCACCACCCCAGCATTACCTTTAGTAATACCATTGCCTGTCTCACCGGCATTTAATACAATAATATTATCTAAGATATTAGTATCAGTGGTAGTAATGCTTACTGTATTGCCTAATACTTCCAAGTTACCGTTAATAATCACCCAGTCGGTGTTAACAATAACGTTACTTGCTTTAGGCGTTTGTATTGTATAACCGCCGCTAAGATTTTTTACTGTTGCCATTTATTTTAATCCAGTTTCTATTATTTATCACAGATTGCAGAGATAAAAAAATAGCACCATAAAGGTGCTATTTTAGTCTAATTAAAAATTAGTTTGTAGCTACGTTACCGTATGTTGCATCAGCAGCACGTTGGATATCGTAAACATATTTGTTACCATTCCAATCTGTTACTGTTTTGCTAGTAATTGATTTAGCATAGAATTGATATGTTGCATTACCATAAGCTACGACCCATCCTGTATTAGCTGTTAGATTAGCAATATTACCATCTACACTGTTTACTAAAGTAATTGTTGTATTACCTGTAAGTGATGTAGAATCAGTTACATCAAATCTGTTTTTGTTGCGTTGTTTATATGCAAAACCGTTTGCATGTGTTGTTCCAGTTGCGTCTGCATATTGGAAATCAATTGTGTATACGCCTGATCTAGCCTGGTTAGGTCCGATAGTACCACCAATGCCTGAAGCATATCCGGTGTCAACTGTTGATGATTCTGTTCTTTTAATTGGTCTTCCCATTTGGTTGGTCTCCTTAAAAATGGTAGCGTTCTAGGCTCTACGCGGTGGGTACCGCATAAGTTCTTGTGAACAAATATATTTATCTAAAATGGTTGACAACCTGCTTATATCTGTGTATTATAACAGTATTGCAGTTGAAGCTGATCGAATAGCAAGAGCCTCTAAAACTCCTGGTAACGGGTTTGACTCCCGTCAACTGCACCACAGCTAAATATTATTTTAAGGAGAAGTATAATGTTATAGATTGAATATCAATGTAAGGACTTAGTGTTTCATTTTAACAAAGGACACTTATCAGACCCAACAATTCCTATGTGGGTTATCAAAGCACATGGTGTTACATTTTATGTAAATCATGTATCAGCAGAAATTCCGTGGTCAACTAAAGAAACTCCCAACAACGACCATACTAAAGGCAGTTTAAAATTTAAGAAGTGTAAACTTGTTATTGATCAAGATAACAATGCTACTATCTCTAAACTTAGATTATTAGATCGCAACTTACCACATCCTAAAGTAGTACATGCTCGTATTATTGCCAACAGTGGCGGCGAATTTCATCAGGCTCTACAACGAGATGAATTTAAATACAGTCCTATTAAACGTATCTTGGGTGGTTGTGGCACGAGTTTTATTGTCTGTGATTTATTAGACAAGAACGAAGTATTGATTGCGGCTATGAAGTATAGTATGAAGTTTCGTATCATGAGTCCAAATGAAGCTTATTATCAAGACTACGAAAAGCAAGGCGATTACATAGAAATGCGCTACGATGAGGAAGATGATGATGATTGGTATGAGGAAGATTAACAGCCAACAAAAAAGCCCCTTGCGGGGCTTTTTTTTATCGTTACCTTTAAGGTTTTAATCTTATTGGAATGATAGGTTAGAAACACCAATTGTTTCTAAGTAATCAGCTGCATTACCTAGAGATGAAGCAGTGTTTGTAAGTTCAGCATAACCATAACGTGTCATGAAACCTACTACTGGTTCAAATGTGTTTGGATCTAACACAACACCGCTAGACATTAGAGGTACGTATGGGCAGTAGAACGCAGCTGCATCAGCTTCGCTAGAACCTTTGTAACCTACTAACACTGAAGTACCTGTGCCAGCGTAGCTGTCAACATAGATCTTCATAGCGTTGTTTAAAGTACCAACTAATTTAGTGTTAGTTGGAGCTTCGAAAGTACCTTCTGTTGTGCGAGCAAAAGCTGAAGTAGTTGCAGATTGCAATACTGTAAGAGCTTCTGAACTTACAACTGCCCAGTTTGCAGCACCACGACGTGTGCGTTGAGCGATCAAGTTAGCTGCGCGGTTAATTAAAACAGCAAGAGCAGCGTGCTCGTCACCAACGAATGTAGCAGTACCAGATACTGTAGCTTGGTTATAGTTGTATGTGTTGCCAGCTAAAGAACGTAGACTAGCTAAAATCTCTTGGTCGATTTCAACTGTGATTTCTTGAGCTAAAGCAGCCATGATTTCAGCTTCAACATCTAAACCGTGCATAGCTTGAGCATCTTGAGCTGCCTCAAATGTCCAGCGTGCGCTTAGTTTACGTGTTTTAGCTTCAACAACTTGTTTCAAGATTTGAACGTTGATACGGTTACCTGGTGTGCCTTCTAAAGTGCTTGTTGAAGCAGCTTTACCAGCTGTTGTACCAGAGTAAGCAGTTGCAATCTTGAATGGGCTCAATGCTTCGTCACCACCTACTGTGCTGTCGCCACTTGTTGCTGTCACTTGGTCAGCGTAACGTACACGTAGAGTGTGGATTTGTGCTACTGGGCCAGTCATTGGTTGAACGCCAACGATTTCGTTAGCGATAACTGTTGGCATTACACGACGAATCACTGGAAGAATCACGCGGTTTAATGTAGCAACGTTACCTACTGCTGTTGCGCCACTAGTTGCAGTTTCCATCAAGTGCTTCTTAGTGTTTTCTAAAATTACAGCCATTGTAGTTCTTTTAGAACCTTGTAGACCTTCTAACAGGGCGTCTTTGGTCTCTGTCCAACGGCTTTCTAATAGTTGGGTTGTCATTTCTTATTTTCCTTAAAAAAATTTACTACTATTTTAGCCCTGCTAAACGTTTGATATCAACGACATTGTCGGCGATTTCAGTTACGTCAGTTTTAGCAGATTTATCACCTGTCACTTCTTTACGACTTTCAGCGATCATCACTTTTTCAGCTTTGACTGCCGGAGCATTGTTAAGAACTGCTGGTAGATACTTGTCGTATGCAGTTTGTAGTCTTTCTGTCTGCACACCTTCGAGTAGGCTGGTCATTACTTCAGCTTTCTCTTTGTTTAATGGTTTTAGTAATTCATTCATCTTCTCTTTACGAGCGATGCTTTCTGAAATTACTCGAACTTCACGGTTTTTAGATTCAACTAAAGCTTCTTTTTCAGCAATTACTTGTTTGCTTTCTGCAATAACAGCATCTTTCTCTGCTAAGGCAGCTTGCAATTTAGCAACTTCTTTGTTCTCATTTAAATGAGTAACAGCGAATTCGCTAGCAAATGCTTCAAATAAGCGACGACCAAACATGTTCTCACGAGCAGCTTGGATGTCTTCTTTAAGTTGAGTCAATTCTGACCCTAGGTTTTGAGTTACTGCTTCTTTCACAAGAGCTGCACTGCGTTTTACGAATTGTTGTTGAAGTTCAGCTAATTTACCTTTAGCTTCAGCAACTAGTCTAACTTTCGTTTCAACTACAGCTTGTTTGTCTTGTTCAAACTCTTTGATCTCTTCAGCTAGTGCATGGATAACAAATTTTTCAAGTTTAGCAACTGCTTCACTTTGAACTTTCTTATCAGCACGCAACTCTTTGATCTCTTCAGCTAATTTAGTAACCATAAAGTCATTAAATTTTGCTGAGCTTTCTACCATGTGACGTTTAAATTTCACGCGGTCTTCTGCTAGAGCTTGTTTCTCATCGGCGAACTCTTTAAGTTCAGCGGTAAGACTTTCAGTAACCATTTTGTCTAGAGCTTCAACCATTACAGCTTTGTCATGTGAATAACGGTTCGCAAACTCTTCACGCAATTCAGCGCGAATAGATTCACGTGCTTCATTAATTTGTGATTCCCATGCTTCATTCAAAGCAGTTTGAGTATCTTCATTAATGATACCGCTTTCCAACAATGGTTTGATAGCGTCTAACATTACGATCTCCTATTTAATTTTAAGATCTTTGATTAAGCGTGTTACTTGCTCTCTCAAATACTTCTGCACTTTTTGATCTGCACTGGCCTCTTTTGCCATTTCGAATACCTTTTGTCCACCACGCATATTCATCAAGCCCTCATAGATTGCTGTAGGATATGCGTTAGGAGCACTAGGTTGTGCAACTACATCTACTGTGACTATTTCAAAGTCACTTACTTTGCCATCAGCCTCGTTAACGTTACCGCTACCGCGACTAGATACGCCTAGTTTTACACCTGATTCCAACATAGTCTGAACTAACTGACCCATTGGAGTAGGTAAAATCTTTAATTTACCAAAGCCATTAGGACCATCCATCCACATATCTGTAATCATGTGGCTAACACGGTCTAAGTTAATTTTCAAATCATCAGGGTGATCTACTTCGCCTAAAACGCTGTAGCCACCCTTGATTTGTTCATTTAACGTAGAAACGGCTTTTTCAATTTCATTTACTGGGTATACACGCTCATTGTGATTACGCACACCACCTTGAATGAATATACCTTTCATATAACATGACTTACCTTTGCCGTCAGCTGAACTCTCTGTTAAGAATTCAATTCTAGCAGCATCGTATGTCAAGTTTTCTTTAAGGTATAAAGCCATTATAGTTTCCTAATTATTTTGCAACTGGGCTTTTTGCATTTACACTAGTTTCACCAGTTTTAGCTGATTCTTTAGATTTAAATGCTGTTTTGCCAGCGTTAGCACCTGGTTTGTTTTGTGGGTTGCTTACTAGTGTACCTTTTGGTTTTTCACTAGCTGCAGGACGGTTACCGTTTTGATCTTGGTTACCACCATGTGATGTTACTGCTGAACCACCCATGTCGTTTTTACCAGCTACTGTTGATTTAGTATTAACTGATACGCTTTTACCTGTACCAACTGCTGCACCTTCTGAATTAGCAGGAGCTGCAACTTTTTCAACGTATTCACGAACAATAGACTCATCCATTTCTTCTTCTTCGTCTTCTTCTTCGCTGTCACATTCTTCAGCTTCGTAGAATTCTTCAGGAGCACCAACTTCTTCAGCGCCATCGTCGCTGTGGATGCCAGGGAATTGTTCTTCTTCAGCTTCTTCGCCAGCCATTAACTGATCAAATTCAGCTTTTAGTTCATCAAGCGCATCTTCTAGATCCATAACACGATCTTCTAATGCTTCTTCGCCGCCTACATCAGCGTGGTGATCAAATTCTTCACCATCATCGCCTTCTTCAGCGCCAAATTCCATTTCTTCCTCTTCTTCAGAGATACCTTCTTCGTCTAATGATACTTCGTCTACTAATTCTTCAACTTCGTTACCACCAATTGTTTCTTCTAAATCTTCTTCTGCTACTAAGCTCTCATAGATGTCACGTGATTTCTCAACGCAAATCTCATGGAATAATTCACGAGCCTTGTCGCTTTCATCATTAATGATGAACTCAACTAATTGTTCGTATTTGTTCATTATGAACTCCTTTAAGTCTAATATAAGTTTCGAAACTTACATCACGAGGATGTATTATGTTTATATATTTAATAAATTTGTAAAAAAGTGGGGTTATATGTGTGTTTTTTGAGCCAAAATAGGGAGATAATTATGCAGGTGCTTGCTCTGCAGGGGGTGCTTTATATTGTGATTGTATTGCTTCAATCTTCTTTTCGTGCTCTAATTTGCGCACATCATTCATAATTCTTAAACGATTAAGCTGTTTAATAGTTAATTTAGTCTTGCGGAGGTCATGAAGTTTGACAACTGTATTGTCGTCTTTTTCATTATAGTAGCCGCTAGGCATAGGTTCAAAGATTTCTAGCAAGTTCATACTGTTATTTACCAAAAAGATTACAAACCTGCTGCACCCGTTGGTGCTGCCGCAGTAGCTGGTTGCCCCGTTGGTGCTCCTGCTGTTTCAGGAGCTGTTCCAGGTTCGGTCATGGCTCCTGCTTCTGGTGGTGGAGCAAATGTATCCGTATCCTGTTGTAGACCTGCGTTAGTTACACCAACAGCACGTAATCCAGCTTCGGGCGCATCAGTATCTGCCACAACACCGTTCTCTTGTGCCCATAACTCGTCATTACGTTGCATTTCTTCTTCGCTTAGGTCTAAATATCTTTCCATTAAGAAACGTTTGCTCATGTAAGGGATTTGTTCTAGTGATGTGAATGAGTTAATACGCACTACATCAACTTCAGCTTGGCGATATTTTGCAAAGTTTTGTGGCTCATTAAAGCGTAATTCAAATAGCGCATTGTCAATGTTTACACCTCTCCAGCGCATAAACATCTTAAATTCTTGATCTAGTTTTTCAACTATCAATGTTTGTAGACGTTTACAGTATTGATTGAATCGCCATTCTTGAATCAGTGCTGTGGTTGTTTTACCGTCACTATATGTTCGTTCGCTTTCATCTGTGCCTGTTGGCAAGTATGAGCTAGGTATGCGCAGACCTCGGAACATCTTGTTAGTAAAGTAGCGCAAATCAGTGATTTCACCTAAATTTTGACCGCCTGGGAATACTTCAACACTAGATCCACGACCATCTGCCGTAACAGGGAAGAAGTAGTCTTCGTTTGTTGACAACGGATTGTATGTAGCGTCCATCATATTTTGGCCTCCACCTGTTTGTGTAGGAATACGTCGTTGATGTATTTCATTCTTAACACGATCAACATAGGCCATAGCCATGTGTGTAGGCATATTACCTACGTCAATTTTGAAAATACGACGTTCTGGAGCACGTTGTATACGATAGATAATAATAGCATCTTCTAGTAGTTCTTTTTGTTTAAAGATCTTAAAGATACTTTCTAATACGCTAGTGCCAAACGGCCAGTTCAAGTCTAGGCCTTCTGTTAGACTAACATGAACTACGTGCTCAGCATCAATAACTGCTTCATTTTTAGCATGACTAAAACGACTGCCGCCACTGTATGGTGTCTGTGGCTGGATATATGCACCGCTAGGACCACCAACCTGTGGATGATTAATATATGTATCACTAGAACTTAAAGCTGTAGCTGTCAGGTTTTGAAAATTAATGTTTAGATCTTTGATAACATACTGCTCTGGCTTCTTACCTTCTGCTTCGTTAACAATAACTTTAACTACTTTAAACATTTCTGTCCAATATAGTTTAAAGTTTTCAGGATCACGCAGAAATACTTGATCGCCATATTTAATAGTATTACGCACTAGTTTAAATAGACGTTTGTTTAAGTCGTTTAGTGTTACCCATTGTTGCAGTTGATCTTTAAGAATCTTAACTTCGTTATCCGTTGGATCATCTTTGAAGAACAAATCAAACCCAGTCCCGTTTTCAATGTTAGGCTGAGTCATAAACTCTGCCAGAATATCTAATGCAGCATTAACTTCGCTGTCCATATCCATTTGTTCGTATTGATTATATCGTTCAGTGCGATTAGGATGGCCAATGTACACTTCGGGCAGTTGACTAGCAAAATTACGATATCCGGCATCTGGTAGATTACCACCGCCATTACCTACTGGGCTCATTATACCGCTAGTGTTAGCAGTCTTAAAGTATTTTTTCCACGCCATATTTGTTTAACCTAGGTTGTATTTATTATATTTAACTGTTTTACACCGTTGCAGTAAATTTTAATTAGTGTTTAGTGCCACTCTAGTAGTTTGTGACACATTGACTTTCATTAATTGAACTAATTCAGAAAGCAATCCGTTAGTTTCATTAGCACTAGCGCGACTAACTGGTGCATCATCATCTGTCATAGCCGCTTTAGTTTTGGCCATATCTGACATTTCTGGTCGTTTAGACAGTTCTGACTGTAATTGTTCTATTCCAAATCCTTCAAATCCTTTTAATTTACTAGACATTAGCTCTTTAAGGGCTCCCGATGACGTAACAGATTTAAGTATACCGTCATCACCTGTCATAGTCCCTGACATAAGTTTTAGGGTATTAATAGCATCTAACAATTCAGCAGTATCTACTCTACTTAATACACTACTTGGTCCACCAATAAGCTCAGGTCCATATTCGCCCGCAATACCTATCTGCCCTGCGCCTAAACTACCACCACGATCAAATTTTGGTGCTCCGGGTAGTTTATCAAATAGTATACCTAAATTTTTGCCATCTGGTCCAAAAAATACACCACCAGGATTGCGTGTGATACCTTGACTTTTTAACCACTCTTGTTGATTGATATGTCGAAGTGCCGCTTCATCAGACATTCCAATCATGCCCCCAGGGCTAGATTTTCTAGCGGCTGCTACTCGGCCTTTGTCTGCTTCAGACATCCCACCAGCACCAGCAATGGCTCCCATTATTCTACCTTGGGTTTCGTCATTGGTTTGTTTTAATAACTCAATATACTTAGGCATATGAGTATTAATTAACGACTCCATTTGCACTTGATATTGTTTAGTGTTAGAATACAGTGTAGCTGTTGTTGCGGCTAGCTTATCTTGTGATGTAGCCATATCTTCAGCTTGTTTGCCTGATTGTTCAACCTGTTTAGCACTTACACCAGTAACCCCTAATAGGCCACTTTCAAATTTAGCACTAGCACTTGCAGCCGCTGCTTCTCCTCGAGTTAAAATTTGTGCTCTACTCATTGCTCCGCTCTTGGCACT
>JACCDQ010905597.1_pt1 | contig 12085 bp, 18 predicted proteins | sample 7446031 | NCBI WGS metagenome assembly JACCDQ01 (sample SAMN15323442, study PRJNA562643) | freshwater metagenome | isolation source: river surface water | place: USA:Blue River Watershed | collected 2017-08-17
ATGCTCGCAAACTGTCGGCGATCGAAAAACTTAAACTGATTCGTATCCTAGCCGAAGATTTAGATACTGCTGAAAATATTGCCCCCTTAGAACCATTCAAAACCTATGATTTGCCGACTCCCTATAATAACTTTGGGGCAGGAGCGATTTTAATGCAAACTCTTAAACAAGACACAGGCAATGATTAAACTATGCTATTCAAATATTCAACCACAAGCCCAACTCAAAATGAATTTGATAGCCTACCAAGAATTACGCTAAAATTAAAACGAGATAATCAACAGATTGAAGCCATTGGTCTAGTAGATAGTGGAGCAACCGTCAACATTCTTCCCTCTCGCTTAGAATTTGAAATAAAACCTACATCACAAGGGCGATCGCGGTTTTGGGTCAGGGTTAAGAAGGCGATCGCGGTTTTCAATGGATAATGAAGAATTGACAATGGATAATTATCAACTATTCATTATCAACTATTAATTAATAAGGCGACCTGCTACAATAGCAGTAAAAATAGATTGATAGTCTTGCCATCTATGCAATTTGAATGGGATCAACAAAAAGCACAATCTAACCTTGTAAAACATGGTATTCCCTTTGAAGAAGCCCAAACCGTTTTTGATGATCCTCTCTATGTTGACTTTTATGATCCCGATCATTCAGAAAGCGAAAATCGTTATATTATAATAGGGGCTTCATTAATGAATCGTGTATTATTAGTTTCCTATACCGAAAGAGGAGATATAATTAGGATTATCAGTGCTAGACAGGTTACAAGACAAGAATTTAAAACCTATCAAGAGGGTTAAAATCATGGAAGATGAACTTAGAAGTGAATACGACTTAAAAACATTAAAAGTTAGAAAAATGGGAGCCGATCGCCGAAAATTTGGCGATACATTTGTTCGGCTGGATGCAGATGTTGCCGAAATTTTTACCAGTGCGGAATCAGTCAATGAAGCCCTCCGCTTTTTAATCACTATTACTAAAGATAATCAAAATAAAATTCAGGATTTATTGATAAAGTAACAATTAGAAAATATGATAGCGTTTTAAAATTAATAACTATCAATTAAACTGCGATCACCTTTTCAACTTAAACTATCAACTATTCATTATCAACTGTCAATTATCAACTATCCATTAATCAGCTATTACGATTGATGTTTAACATAAGTTCGTAATACATCGTTAATAAGAGCCTGATAACCCTTTTCTTGAGCATGACTCCTAAACCAATCAAGAATTTCTGTCTCCAAATGAATACTAATCTGCTCTGTTTGGGGGCTTACCTTAAGCAATTTAGCACTCTTGAAAAATTCATCATCAAGCGGAGCAATATCCGAATAATCAATATCCTCATCGGACATTTCTAAGAATTTCTTTTGTCGCTCCTCAAGAGACATCTCAGATGAAAAATTATTGTTGCTCATAACGTTTCCTCTCCCGTTCATTAGCTTTTCTGGCTGATATGAGACGAATTACTTGATTTCTTTGGGTATGGACAACCACAATGATCACATTCTTGTCTTGGCTGATGAGCGTTATTTGCCCTATTGAAATCCATCTCGTTTCTCCATAATTGAATCGGACATCCTCAAAAGTTAGAACCCACATTCCGTACTAATTGATAAATCCCAATTGATTGAAATTGACTACGCTATATGTAGAAAATTTTGTCAGACAAAACGCTATTTATGGGCATCATTGCAATGACGACAAATAGTACACAGTGTAATTATTTTGTCCTAATTGTGTGAGGCGGCATTTTGATTAATATAAAGTATAATCCTTGAAACCTTTGCAGAATAATGCTTCTGAGAGGGTTAATCTCTGATTTCATTTATTGCATTATTGACCGTTCTCTATTTGTGTGCCAAATGTGGACTGAAATATTCATAAATGACAAAGGGTCTACTGAACAACCAAAAAACGAATATAAATACTATAAAAACGAAAAATGGCGATATTCAGAGAGCTATTTCCAATTTCCCCCACCTTTTTTAACTGAAGTGCATGGATTTGGAGCCTCCAAATGTCATATTCTTGCACTTTATTGTTTTCAAAACCACTAAAAGTCTTACTTTGCAATAATTTTACATTCATTTAGCAAAGCATAAATACTTTCTAGTTTATCCATAGAAGTGAGAACTTAATTATTTTTAGTTTAGCTACAGTCCGTCTTTAAAATAGCATATTGTCTTTATTTTGAAGACAAACTAAAATCAAAAGCACAGTTGTAAATCTCCCTGCCCAAAACCAACAGAAGTCATTATGATTCAACTCCGCCCCTCCGAAGCTAGAGGTCGTAGCCGACTGGATTGGCTAAACAGTTATTTCAGCTTTTCTTTTGCCCAGTATTACGATCCCACCCACATGAATTTTTCGGAACTCCGGGTCATTAATGAGGATTACATTGCCCCTAATCAAGGTTTTGCTACCCATGGTCATCAAGATATGGAAATTGTGACCTATGTTCTGGAAGGCACACTGGAGCATAAAGACAGTATCGGCAATGGCTCCATTATTCGCCCTGGGGATGTCCAACGGATGAGTGCCGGCAAAGGCATTCTCCATAGTGAATTTAATCCTTCTGTTGATACTCCCGTCCATCTTTTGCAAATTTGGATTACCCCCAATCAATTTGGGGTTGAACCTAGTTACGAACAGAAATTTTTCTCCCCAGAGGAAAAAAGAGGCCGATTAAAATTGGTGGCTTCGCCGGATGGTCAGAATGCTTCCATCACCATTCATCAAGATGCTTATCTCTATGCGTCGGTCTTGGCTGAGGGGGAAACTGTTACCCATAGCCTACCCAATCGTCGGGCGTGGCTCCAAATGACGAAGGGCAGTCTATTACTCAATGGAACAGCCCTGAAGGCCGGAGATGGTGTAGGGATTACTCAGGAGGAAAAGATTACCGGTATTAGTCAAGCCAGTGAAACGGAATTTTTGCTCTTTGACTTACCGTAACCCTCTGCAATATTGACAGTTTATTGGCTCTCTTGGATTAATGGTGTCAGTTGTTAAATTCGATGCTTTTGGGCGAAAGCCTTTCGCCCCTACGATCCCCTAAAACTCTTCTGTAGAGGCGAGTTGTGTTCGTCCTTGGACTACATAAGATGAACCTCACCCCAAGTCTCAGAAAGCCTAGGTTTCAAGCTAGACTGGGTTTATCTGGAAAAAAAGGAATCCTTTCGCGTAAATCTGGTTTAATTTAATCAGTATTTGAGCCAAATTGATGAGAAAACTCTACTTTTTGCTACCTGGAACGACGAGTAAATTTTTCTGTGGAGGCTTGTGGGCGGAATTAAAAACCTTCAAACTGGCCCAACAGGTTTGTTCTGCGGAAATCGTTACCTATCGTCAACGAGAAAAGGAGCATTTATGGCTGGAGGATTTATTACAAGCAAATAATGTGGCTCAAGCCTTAAAAGAGGTTATTTTTGTGATGTGTTGGGGCTTTGATGTTGCAAAATTGGCTCCTAAACTAAAATCTTTTAATGCCATTTATCATGCCCATAGTGCAGGTTACGGTTTTCATTTACCCGCTCACATCCCAATTATTACCGTTAGTCGCAACACCTTAGGCTATTGGGGACAGCGATCGCCCCATGCTTTACTCTATTATCTACCGAATGAAATTTCCGATCAGTTCCAGAATCATAACGGCGATCGGGATATTGATGTATTAGTAATGGCGCGTAAATCATCTCACTATTTAATGAAACAATTAATTCCAGCGTTGCAAGGGCGTTGTCGTTTGGAAGTCGTAGATTATTATGTAGAGGATTTATCGGTTCTCTTTAATCGGGCCAAGATTTATCTCTACGATTCGGCCGAATATTGGGCTATTCAGGGAATCAGTGAAGGCTTTGGATTACAACCGATGGAAGCTTTGGCCTGCGGTTGTCAAGTTTTTTCCAGCATTAATCATGGGTTATCGGATTATCTTGATCCAGCATTTAACTGTTATAAGATTGCAGGCTATGCCACCGGATTTGACGTACAACGAATTTTGCAAGCTGTTCAATCCTTTGATTCATCTCCATTGGTCTTATCTCCTCAGGTTTTAGCAGAATACCGTTCAGACAATATTATTCGACGTTTAGCAGTAATTTTGCAAGACTTAAACGAATTTTTTGATTATAAGCAATCCCAGGCGAGTGATATTCCTGATTTAAATCCTTGGCAAATTACTAAACGGCGATCGCAAAGAGTTGTAAAGAAATTAAAAAAATTCCTCCCTTTCTTGCCCGGCTAAGTTGCTTTTACGTTGTATTGAAGTTGCATTAATCAAACCCATCTTTTTAAGCGTGTAAGGTCTTGATGCGGACACGACCGAAACGATAGGACATTTTAGAAGAATGCCAGTAAATATGTTGTCGTCGCCCAGCCCAGGTTGGGGAGAGAGCCGCCTCAGCCGGAAGCACTTCGGAGGCAGGGTCAGAAACCCAATCAGGACTCTCGGTTAATAATGCCGGTTCAGCAACGAGCGGTGTTACACTGAGGGGAGCTGGTGGAGAAGTTAAGACGCGATCGGGAAGCATTTCTGCTTCGGGATAAGGAATACGCCAAACTTGATAGATCAAGTGATTTAATTTTTCTAAAAAGGGATGGAGAGAAGTTTGCAAAGTCATCACCAAAATCATCAGCCCTGAAGGAGATAAGCAACAGTAATTAGGATAGAGAAGATTACCCCTTTCATTTTTACTGCAACGGGAGGAACCCCTACAAGAGGAAAAACTCCCCAAGGTCAGGAAAACATAACTTGTATTTTCGAGAAATTTCTATAGATTTGGCAAACGTTTATATTAGTTTATATGCTATATGCTCCCTACCATATAAGCTATTTAGGGTCTGCTAAACAAATGTAGAATTTTTGCTGGATAATGCTTTCAGCAATTTTGAGAACGATAAAGTAGAAGAATATGACATTTTGAGGATTAAAATCCATATACTCCAGTTTAAAAAAGTGGGGTAAAATTGGAAACTGATCTCCGAGTGTCACCATTTTTCGCCTTCTGTGGCATCTAGGTTCACCTTGTGGACTTATTCAGCAGACCCTAAATAGTTCTCCGTTTTTACACTATACTTCTAAGATTTTAGGAATGCCCCTTGTGAAAATGGCTATCCTACCAATGCACTTACCCTATTTCTGAGGGCTTTGGTAGAAATAAAAATTAAATAAATCAAACCCGCCTCCCACTAACGCGCAGATAATCCCAATCAAAATAATTCCCCCCAATGGCGAACCATTGCCAAACGTACTCAAAAAACCTATTAAACGTATTAAAGTATCATGGGCGATCGCCGTTAAAAGCGGAACCGAACTTAATAACCAAAGACTCCCCCAACTACTACTCACCAACAGAATGGGAATAGTAAAACACACCAGGGCAGATAGAAGCAGAGAGAAAAATAACCTAGACACGACCGGATACCTCACAATCGTTGAGACCACTCCACCAAAGCAAGTGATCCAGGGACATCTTAACCTTAAGCCCTTTTTGCGAAATTCGGGAAAACAGTTATAAATCTTAAATCTTTATTAAAACGTTTAATGATGAAAAATCAAGAGTTGTAAAAAAAATCGCGTTTTCGAGAAAAATTATCACAAAATATAAACAAATGATGCAAAATATGCTGTTTTTTATAGATTTGTTACAGACTCTCCCCGTCTTCACACTTTTTGGCCGTCCCTGGATTACCACCGGCGACTGACCTTAACCTTTATTTTACAATGCAATAACCGCTAACATCGCCCAAATTCCCCTTCTTTACTGACTTTTGGGAAAATTATCCATGAAAATTCTGTTAGTTGACGATGAAACTGCTCTGACCAATCCCCTCTGTCAAGTTCTGCACCATGAAGGCTATCAGGTTGATGTGGCCCAGGATGGTCTTCAGGGAAAAACCTTAGCCCTCACCCAAAACTATGACCTGTTAATTTTGGATTGGATGTTACCCGGTCTATCGGGAATCGAACTTTGTCGCTCTTTGCGTTCCCAGGGTCAACGAGTGCCGGTTCTTTTTTTAACCGCGAAAGATACCCTCGATGACCGGGTGATGGGGTTAGATGCCGGAGCCGATGATTACCTGATTAAACCCTTTGAACTGCGGGAACTCTTGGCCAGGGTTAGAGCTATTTTTCGTCGTCAATCCCAGGATCAGAGCCTTTCCGTCCAACGACTCAAGGTCGGCGATCTGGAATTAGATCAAGACAATCAAATTGCCTACCGTCAAACCCGCATTATTAACCTTTCCGATAAAGAAACCCGCTTGTTAGCCCTGTTAATGCAATACCCTGGCCAACTTTTGACCCATGATCAGATTTATCATGATCTGTGGACAGACACGGAAACCCCTGGCAGTAACGTAGTCGCCGCGTTAATCCGGTTATTGCGTCGAAAAATTGAGACGGGGGATGAAAGTCCTCTGATTCATACGGTCTATGGCAAGGGGTATCGTTTAGGAGAAGGAGACAGTTAACCATGGTCAACATTACCGCGTTAGGGTTAGATGTGGGTCGCAAACGGATTGGCGTGGCCGGCTGCGATCGCCTAGGATTATTGGCCACGGGCTTAACGACTATTCACCGTACTGCCTTTCAGCAGGATGTCGAACAAATTCAAGCCATCATCAAAGTTAGGGACATTACCATTTTAGTGGTGGGTCTCCCCTACCAAATGAACGGCGAGCTAGGCTTTCAGGCCAAACAAGTGCAAAAATTTAGCCACCGTTTAAGCAAAATCCTCCAACTGCCCATTGACTATGTGGATGAACGACTCACCTCCGTCGAAGCCGAACAGCAACTTAAAGCTCAAAAACGCTTTTCCACCTACAACAAAGGCTTAATAGACCAACAGGCCGCCCAAATTATTCTGCAACAATGGCTCGATCAAAGGCAATCGCCGGCCCAAACGCCGGGACTCACTCCCTAAAAGATTGTTAATTTCTTCCTCAAAATTGGGAGCCGGGGGGCAAAACTCACAAAATTGGGGGCTGGGGCGAAAACAAGCGTTTTTAAGGGATTTACCCCCTAAAAGATTGACTGATTTCTCCCCCAAAATTGGGGGCCGGGGGGCAAACAGAGACAAAATGTAAAGCTACCAGGTTACTTTTCCCTGTAACTTCATTAACGTGCTGTCTCGTACTCCCTTCACCCGTTTTAAATCTTCCAAAGACGTAAAAGGCTGTTGTTGTCGGGCTTCTATGATGCGCGTGGCCAACTTTGCACCAATACCGGGTAAACTTTCCAACTCACTTTGACTAGCCGTATTCAGATTAATTAACCCCGTAAATACCTCAAGGGACGGTTGCACTGTTGGCTGTTGGGATGGAGCCAAACAGTCTTTTTCCTGCTGTTGAATCTTATCCTTGAGCCATGATGGTAAACCCCGTTGAGCCGTTTGATACAGTTGCTCAAATTCCCGTTGATAATGGGCCGCAATCGCGGGATTCTCTAATACCAAAAGCGTTTCATCATTGCGATAATTAGCCGCCGGCGACCAATTATGGGAACCCGTAATTACCCAACGTTGATCAACGATCCCAAATTTATGATGCAATTTGTCGCCCTGGGGTAACGCCGGCACTCCCACCTCGGCGGGACTAATCCATGGCTGATTGCCCTCTTCAACTCGACATTTTTCTTTAAGGGAAACCCCCAATAAATCCAATCCCTCACTGTAGGGACGATAGGCAAAACCGAGATCAATTAAAACTTTAACGTCTCTGCCATACTGATGCAAAACCTGTAAAACATTCGCTAAAGACTGTTCACTAAATACAAATAACGCTAAATTCACCTCCCCTGTTGCTTTGCCCAGGGTTTGGCCAATTAAACCATTACTACTCTGATCTTCGCCCCCTCTTAATGGCTTCTTCGGCTGTGAATCGGGGGAAAATTTAACCGTTACCTGGGTTGCTCCCAACGGAAGAGTTTTAGGCGATCTTGACGGCTTTTTACTCCCAAATAAACTATCTTTTTTTCCTCCGACTCCATCCCCCCACATAATATTAAATTCTTCCGTAAAAATTTGCGCTAACTCCGGCGATTTCATAACCAATAAATTATTGGCATTGCCCCTGGTTTGAGGATTGCTATAGTCACCATGGTAATCACTCAAAGTAAAATTAGCCGAGGTAACAATCACCGTTTGATGATCAATCACCATGAATTTATGGTGCATTAAACCGGTGCCTTTGCTACCATCTTCCGTATCATCAATAATCGGAATATTTGCCTGCCGTAAAATCTGTACCGCATCCCACTGTTGACTTTCTTCAGAACTGATAATGCCATCTCTATTTCGATCCACTAGGGCAAGATAATCTGTCCCCCGCGAGGTTTCTTTCTCCGATTGTGGTGTATTCTCCTGCCCCCCCAATTCGGCGATCGCCCGATTATAGGTATTTTCCAGAATGATCCGTACCTTCACCCCAGATTGCTGTTTTTTAACCAAAGCCTGGGCGATTAAGGGTAAGCGAAATTCCTGCACCGCCAGATCAATACTCTCTTGGGCTTGATCAATATTATCTAAAACAATTTGCTCGAAATTATCCCCAGGACGTTGAATGTGACGGTAGGGATCTTGATAGTTGGCTCCCTGGGCTACATTATGATTAAAATAAACTTGAATCAAAGCATCCTGGGGTAAAGCGGGGGGCCTTTGACTCCGAGCCCGTTGGTGGGCTAATAAAATTAATCCCCCTACGGCGATCGCCAATACAACTAACCACGCCCCTGGAAAAAATTTAGCTTTTGTAGCCATTTTGCCGATTTAATGCTCTAAGGCAGAACGTCCCTGTTTTCCTAAACGAAAAATCAAAAAAGAAAGAAAATAAATAACATAAATGATGAGGCCAATCACGCCTAAAAATCCGACAAAACCGGGCGTTGCTTTCATGTGCATGAATGCTTTATAGTGCCAAGGAGCCTGAAACCAGACTTGACAAAACAGAGTCTCGGTTGCGCCAGGAGTAAAGCTACAGGACAGAAATGGAGTCAGAGCCAACACCCCTAAACTACAATAAACCGTGACCGCCCACCGCCAGGATGTGACCACTAATTTAAAAACCGATGCTGGAGAATCTTTAATTTCATCATTGACATCCACCCAAAACCATAGGGCGATCGGAATTAAGACCTTCGCCGCTAACCCCGTTAAAAAAGCCACCGGCCAACTGGGAACCATTAAATAAATGGTAATTAAAAAAAGACTGGCTACCCGCCAATAAATAATTAATAATCGTTCTACTGCCTCGGCTTTACGGGCCAACGACCAAATGATTAAAACGAGGGGAACAATAAATAACAGTAAAATCGCCAGACGATAATCCAACCAAACTAATGGGCGGAACCACACTTGTTCCATAAGTATAAAAGTAGTTGTAAAAGTAATGGCCAACCCTAAAAAAGCAGTGAAAATCCTAGGAGAAAGTCTCACTGCCCCTTTGGAAAGTTCCTAAAGAAAAAGAGAATGGCGTTAAGCGTACTTGTTTAGTCCTCATAGAGGCGACATTCCGCCGCATCGGGGTTGTCCGCACAATATTGCTGGAAGGAATTGAGCTTCGGTTGCTTTTCTTCCTGATGGGCCGCTTCGGCTTGAAGTTCTTCAACGGCATCCCAGGCCGCCGCACATTGGCCCGCAGTGGCTCCTTCGGTGCTACACACCTCTCTGGCGAGGGCCCGTTCTTGTTCGATTTTTTCTTGGATATTGCTCATAAAATAAAGACTGTCTAAATGACCTAAACAGTATAAAGCTAATTCATGCTAACGGATTACCCGCGTTTTGGGTAGCGGCTCTACTCTTTAGGAGAGAGGAAATTCCTGGGTTAAGTCCCTAGCCATCAGGTTTTGGACAGCGATTTGCGGGGTAATTTGACCCAACAGCAGGGCATTAACCTGGTAGGTGATGGGAACTGACAGCGATCGCCGTTGGGCAATATCCATTAAAACGCCGGTGGTATTAATCCCTTCTGCCGTGCCATCACTTTCTGCGAGGATTTGTTCTAGGCTTTTGCCTTGGGCTAATTTATAGCCCACTTGATAATTGCGGGAAAGGGGACTATTACAAGTGGCCAGTAAATCCCCCAGCCCGGACAGCCCAAAAAAGGTTTCTGCTTTGGCCCCTAGAGCGACTCCGACCCGGATCATTTCCGGTAACGCCCTGGTTAATAAAGCCGCCTTAGCATTGGTTCCTAATTGCAGACCGTCACAGACTCCCGCCGCGATCGCCATCACATTTTTTAAGGTTCCCCCCAATTCTGTCCCTAGGGGATCGCCATTAACATAGACTCGTAACTGGTCAGAAGCAAACAGAGCCTGAACTTTCGCCGCCGCTAAGGGATTAAAACTAGCAACCGTTGTCGCAGTGGGCAAACCTTGATGGATTTCCTTCGCTAAATTTGGCCCCGATAAAACAGCGATCGCCTGATGGGGAAAAGCTTGGCTCCAGAGTTGCGTCGGAGTCTGGAGCGTTTGCGGATCGAGTCCCTTCGTCGCTGTCACAATAATCGTATCAGGAGACAGATCAAGGCCCTGCATCTGTTCAATCGTGGGAGGAACCCCCCGCATCGAAATCGCCGAAACAATCACCGTTGACCCCCGGCAAGCCTCCGCAAGGGACATTGACCCCTGACGTGACCAAATCATCACCCCAGCCGCATTTTTCTGGGCCAAACGAGCCAATTCTGTGCCCCATCGTCCTGCGCCCAAAATCGTGATTTGGGAATCATGATTGTCCATCGTGCCGAGCATCCCAAGTGAAAATGACTGTCCCTAAAACCGCTAGGATAAAAAGAGGAATTACGACTCAAGTTATTATGACATTTCGGAACCCGGCCCCAACGGTTGACATGATTATTGAAATGATTGATCAACCGAAGCGTCCTATTCTACTCATCGAACGACGCAATCCCCCCTTTGGTTGGGCGTTACCCGGCGGTTTTGTGGATTACGGAGAACGAGTCGAATCAGCCGCCATCCGGGAAGCCAAGGAAGAAGTCGGCATAGATATCCAACTAATCGAACAGTTTTATGTCTATTCCGATCCCCAACGGGATGAGCGTCAACATACCCTAAGTGTTGTTTTTATCGCCGCCGGTATTGGTCTTCCTAGAGCCGCCGATGATGCCAAAAAAGTCGGTATTTTTGATTTATGGGAATTACCCAATCAACTCTGTTTTGATCACGAGCAAATTTTAGCGGATTACCTACGGTATCGTTACTATAAAATACGCCCCCGTTGTTACTAATTCCCAAAGTCACTAACGCCGAAAACCATACTCTAGGGTAAAAAACTGAGGATTGATGGAGGCCATCGGTTCCCGCAATTTGTCCAACTCTGAAGCCGGCCCATGCACTTCTAAGCGGAGTAAATCCGCAATCTTGAGGGCTTCTTCCAACAAGCTTCCCACATTCTCTAAATGGGCCAGGACTCCCTCCGCATCTTCATATCCTTCACGACAATGGACGCGATCGCCCTCACAACTAAACCCGTAATAAAGACATTTCGGTTCCGTTTGAGTTTTCGCCAAAAATTCCTCACAAAGAACCTTAAACGCCGACATTTGGCCACTATGAACCTGAAAATAGGGAGCAAGAGAACAACAAACATCCTGAGTCGCCATGAAAAAACTCCTAGAAAAAGTTCAAAACAAAGAAAAGTAATCCCATTCTAAAAGACGAAGGAGCCTCTCGCTAGGGCGAGCCAGAACGAGCTATTTCCTCGAATCACCCAGCAAAAAGCACCCCCTATTTCGAGAGAGTACCTTTGCTTAACTATTCAATTTTTTAACTTCAGGAATTACCCATGAATCGCAGGAGCCGTTAACGCTACAGGAGCCTGTTCGCCACTTGCTAAATCTAAGGGGAAGTTGTGAGCATTACGCTCGTGCATTACTTCAAAACCAATGTTGGCTCGGTTTAACACATCCGCCCAAGTGCTGATGACTCGACCTTGAGAATCCAAAATGGACTGGTTGAAGTTAAAACCATTCAAGTTGAACGCCATCGTGCTTACACCCATCGCCGTAAACCAGATCCCAATTACGGGCCAAGCTCCTAAGAAAAAGTGTAAAG
>JACCDQ011015739.1_pt1 | contig 12085 bp, 12 predicted proteins | sample 7446031 | NCBI WGS metagenome assembly JACCDQ01 (sample SAMN15323442, study PRJNA562643) | freshwater metagenome | isolation source: river surface water | place: USA:Blue River Watershed | collected 2017-08-17
ATGCCCCTCGGCGATCAGCGCGGCGGCGGCAGCGGCGGCAGCCGTGGCGGCCTTGGTGCGGACCTCCTCGATCGCAGCGCGCTCGGCGGCGGCGATCTTGTCCTTGGCCATGCGCGTGCGGCGCTCGACCAGAGCGGCTGCGTCGGCCTCGGCCTTGGCGACAATCGCGGCGGCCTCTTCCTCGGCATGGATCAGGATGGCGCGGGCATCGCGCGCCGCGGCCTTGGCCTTGGCCTCATACTCGGCCTTGAGCGCCTCGGCCTCGGCGCGCAGCGCAGAGGCTTCCTCGAGCTGCTGGCGAATGGTCGCGATCTTGCGATCAAGCGCGCCGCCGATCGCCGACGGCACCTTCTTCCACAGCATGATGCCGATCACGGCAAGCATCGCGAGCGACACCCACGCGGTGGCGTTCAGCCCCAGCGCGGCCGGGTCGACATGGTGCGCCTCGGCGGGAACTTCGGTGGTGGCGGTGGTTTCAGTGGCCATTATTCAGCTCCTCAACCGTTCGCCAGCGCGGCCTTGACGGCCTTGGCTGCCACGGCCTTGGTGACCTTGGCACCCGCGACCTTGGCGACGATGTCCTGCGCGGCCTCGACGGCAACGTCCTCGACGCCGGCCAGCGCCTTGGCGCGGGCAGCGGCGAGGTCGGCCTCGGCCTTTTCGGTCTTGGCGTCGAGCTTCTTCTCGGCGGCCTTGACCTGCTTTTCGGCGGCGGCCTGAGCCTTCGCCTTGGCGTCCTGAGCGGCCTTGAGCGCCACGGCGCGGGCCTCGGCGATCTTGGCGTTATAAGTCGCCTCGATCGTGTCGGCCGACGTGCGCGCGGCAGCAGCCTCGGCAAGATCGTCGGCGATCTTGCGATCGCGCGCCTCGACGGTCGAGGTCACCTTGGGCAGCATGCCGTGACCGACCGTGATGTAAATCAGGCCGAAGACGACGAGCAGCCAGAAGATCTGCGACGCGTAGGTTTCGAGGATCTGTGCGATCTGAGGCATGGGACTCACTCAGTCAGAAATAAGCGAGGCGGCGCGACGAAGGATTCCGTCGCGCCGACCCGGAAAGGATGTGTCAGGCGACGAACAGCAGGATCATCGCGATGACGAAGGCCAGAAGGCCCAGAAGCTCGGCCGCGGCGAAGCCGATGAACAGGCGACCCTGCTGGCTGTCAGCAGCCGACGGGTTGCGAAGCGCGCCGTCGAGGAAGGCGCCGAAAACGTTACCAACGCCGAGGGCGGCGAGGCCGAGACCGATCGCGGCGAGACCGGCACCAATGAGCTTAGCAGCAGCTGCGTCCATGATTTAACTCCCTTTTGAAATCTGTTGGTTGAACTCAGTGAAGATTGATCGCGTCGTTGAGATAGAGCGAAGTGAGCAACGCGAAGACATAGGCCTGGATCGCACACACCAGCAGCTCGAGCAGCGTGATGCCGATCATCAGGATGAAGGTCGGGAAGCTGACGATCGCCGCGATGCCGGCGCCGGCGTTCAGGCCGTTGATCACGAAGCCGGCCAGCACCTTGAGCAGGATATGGCCCGCGGTCATCGCGACGAACAGTCGCAGGCCAAGGCTGAACGGGCGGATCATGAACGAGAAGAGCTCGATCACGAACAGCAGCGGGATCATCACCAGCGGCGTGCCATGCGGCACGAACAGCGAGAAGAAGTGGAGCTTGTGCTTGGCGAAGCCGACGATCAGCACCAGCGAGAAGCTGATGATCGCAAGCACGCCGGTCACGGTCAGGTGGCTGGTCACGGTGAAGGCGTGCAGGCCCGGGACGATCCCGACCGGCATCATGCCCATCAGGTTCGCGACGAGGATGAACATGAACAGCGAGAAGACATAGGGCACGAACGCCTTGCCCTTGGGGCCGATGTTCGCGTGCATCATGTCGTTGATGAAGCCGGTGCAACCTTCGACCGCAGCCTGCCAGCGACCGGGAACGAGCGATCCCTTCATGCCGCCAAGCATGAAAATCCACAGCGCGCCAAGCGTGATCGCCATCCAGAGCGCGCTGTTGGTGAAGGCGATATTGTAACCGCCGAGCGTCCAATTGGCCGTGCCGAACATCGGCTCGACCAGGAACTGGTGCATCGGATCGATCTTGCCCGCCACTTGCTCTGTCCCCCGTTGGGTCACCGTGCGAACGCCCGGGTCATTCCGGCCGTTCGTTCGAAATCCTGATTATGTTCCTGAAGGCCACCGCCATTCCGAGGAACAGCAGCACCAGCAGGAGCCAGGGGGACGTGCCGAGAAGGGTGTCGAGCACCCATCCGATCAGCGCGCCGCCCGCAAGCCCCGCGATCAGTTCGGCGAGAACGCGATTGCCCTGGGAATATCCCGTGCCGGGCTTACGCTGTTTCACGCCGGTCCTGACCTCCTCGGCATGGACCGCGGCCCTGATCCGCTCGTCGAGCGTTTCGAGCCGCTTGTCCCCTGCCGGGGCAGGGTCTTGCGCGGGATCTTTCCGGTTCATGCGGCACGGCTCCGAAAAAGACGGGCGCACGCAGGAACCGGCGAGCATGCCCGCCAAGGCGAGGCCCCTTTAGGAAGGGGGTCCGCCCGAGTCAACCGCGACTGAGGTCTATATTGCAGCGCAGCAACGCACCACCCTGCCCGCACCATCGTCCATATGGCGGACAGGTAGAGAATAGTCCCTTCAAAACAATCTGTTGAGTCGATAGACCGGCTCGCATGAGCGAGGCGGAAACCGAGTCTGCGGCCGACGATCCCAGCGGCCATCGCGCCCGGCTGCGACAGCGGCTGCTGAGCCAGGGCCCAGACGCCCTGCTCGACCATGAGGTCATCGAATATCTGCTCGCGCTGGTCGTCCGCCGCGCCGACACGAAACCGCGCGCACGCGCCTTGATCGCCGAATTTGGCGGGATCGGCCCATTGCTCGCGGCAGACAGCGAAACTCTCCAGCGCGCGGGCCTCAGCGAGTTGGCCGCGGGCGCGATCAAGATCGCCGAGGCCGCCGCCCTGCGACTGCTCAAGTCGCAGATCATCGACCGACCGATGCTCGACGGCTGGCAGGCACTGCTCGACTATCTTCATGCCGACATGGCGCACCGTCAGGTCGAACGCGTGCGCGTCCTCCATCTCGACAGCCGCAACCGCCTGATTCGTGACGAGCTGGTCAGCGAGGGGTCGATCGATCAAGCCACGATCCATGTCCGCGAGGTCATCCGGCGCGCCATCGCGCTTGGCTCGGCCTCGCTCATCCTCGTGCACAACCATCCAAGCGGCGACCCCTCGCCAAGCAAGTCCGACATCGAGCTGACGCGCGAACTGGCGCTGGCGGGCAAACCGCTGGGCATCATCGTCCACGACCATGTCATCATCGGTCGAAGCGGTCACAGCAGCCTGCGTTCGCTGGGACTGATATGACCTTATTCCTTCAGGGGAAACGACAGCGGGATGCGCTTGTAACACTTGTGTAAGCATTATAGCGTGCGCGCCATTCCAATCCGGAGAGATCTGCCATGAAAACCAAGTTGCTCTCGCTGACCGCCCTCTCGACGCTGGCGCTCCTCGGCGCCTGCGCCGACCGCACGCCGCCGGCTTCGGCGAGCGCCGTCCCGGCCGCCCAGGCGGCCCAACCCAGTGCCGATGCCCAGCTGACCCAGCTCTTCGCCGACAGCGACGAGGCCGCGCTCAAGCGCAACCCGCTCAACGCGTTGTTCCGCGGCGACATGCGCTATGCCGAACAGCTTGGCGACTATGTCAGCGACGCCTATTACGACGCCGAGCGCGCCGCCGGCGAAGACGATCTCCGCCGCCTCGGCCAGATCGACCGCGCCGCGCTGACCCCGACCAACCAGATCGCCTATGACACCTTCAAGTGGCAAACCGAAATGGCGCTCAAGGGGCTGACCCCCGATATGTTGGCGCTGACCGCGACGCGCCCGCTCGACCATTTCTTCGGCATGCACGTCGCCTATCCCGACATCGCCTCGGGGCAGGGCGCAGCCCCGTTCAAGACAATCGCCGACTATGACAACAACCTCAAGCGCAACAGCCAATATGCGGCGATGCTCGACAAGATGCTCGCGCGTTTCCGGCAAGGCATGGCGGCCGGCGTGGTCCAGCCCAAGCTGGTCGTGCGCAACATGATCGAGCAGTTCGACACCCAGATCGCACAGGGCGTCGAGGGATCGACCTTCTATGGCCCGGTCAAGGCTTTCCCGGCCGAATTCAGCGCCGACGACAAGGCGCGGCTGACCGCGGCCTATGCCGCCTCGATCCGCGACGAGATCCAGCCCGCCAACAAGCGGATGCGCGATTTCCTCAAGTCCGAATATCTGCCCGCCGCGCGCGACGGCGTCGGCCTTGTTCACATGAAGGGCGGCGATCAGGTCTATACCTATCTGATCGAGCAGAACACCACGCTGCCGCTGACCGCTGACGAGGTCCACACTCTCGGCCTGAGCGAGGTCGCCCGGATCAAGAGCGAGATGGAGGCGATCCGCAAGCAGGTCGGCTTCAAGGGCAGCCTGCGCCAGTTCTTCGACTATCTGCGCAAGGCGCCGCAGTTCAAGTACAAGTCCAAGGCCGAGATGCGCCAGCAGTTCCTCGACATCGGCAAGCGCGTCGACCAGCGCGTGGGCGAGCAGTTCTCGCTGCTGCCCAAGAGCGCCCTCGAGATCCGCCCGGTCCCCGAGTACAAGGAAAAGACCGATGCCGGCGGGTCGTACCAGCAGGGCACGCCCGATGGGTCGCGCCCCGGCATCTTCTATTTCAACGGCTATAACCTGCCGTCGCGCTCGAAGGTCGGCAGCGAGACGCTCTACCTGCACGAGGCCGTGCCGGGACATCATTTCCAGATCAGTCTCGCCCAGGAAAACGAGGCGCTGCCGAGCTTCATGCGCTTTGGCGGGACGACCGCCTTCGTCGAGGGCTGGGCACTCTATGCCGAGAGCCTCTACAAGGACCTCGGGATGGAAACCGATCCCTATCAGCGCTTCGGCGGCCTCAATGACGAGATGCTGCGCGCGATGCGCCTCGTGGTCGACACGGGGCTGCACGCCAAGGGCTGGACCCGCGAGAAGGCGATCGCCTATTTCCTCGAAAATTCGAGCCAGAGCGCCAATGATGCCCGTGCCGAGGTCGAACGCTACATCGCCATTCCGGGGCAGGCGCTGGCTTACAAGATCGGCCAGCTCACCATCCTGCGCCTCAAGGCCAAGGCCAAGGCCGAACTGGGCGACCGCTTCGACCCGCGCGCCTTCCACGCGCAGATTCTGGGCACCGGCGCGCTACCGATGGGCGTGCTCGAAGCCAAGGTCGACCGTTGGATCGCCGACCAGAAGAAGTGACCGGCCAGCAGTGAAAGAAAAAGGCCCGGGGCTTTCCCCCGGCCTTTTTTTATGCCGCCAGCGCCTCGGCGATCAGCCTGCGGGTATTCTCGATCCCGTAGAGCTGGATGAAGCTGCCCATGCGCGGGCCCTGCGCGCTGCCGAGCAGCGTCTCGTAACAGGCCTTGAACCAGTCGCGCAGCGACTCGAAGCCATGGGCCTCGACCTTGCCGATCTCATAGACCTCGTTCTGGATGTCCTCGGCCGTTGCCGTGGCGGGCATCGCCGCCAGCTTGGCGTCAAGCGCGGCCAGCGCCAGCGCCTCGTTGGGCAAGGGCGCGCGGCGCTTGAGCGTCGGGGCGATGAAATCGCGATGATAGGCAAGCGCATGACCGATCAGCGCAGCCAGCGCCGGATAACGCTCGGCCGACGCATCGGGCACATAATTGCGGACATAGCCCCACACCACCTCGGGCTCGGCGCTGCCCAGCACACCGACAAGGTTGAGCAGCAGGCCGAAGCTGATCGGCAGCGCCTCGGCCGGCGGCGGGCCGTTGTGGATATGGTGCACCGGGTTGCCGAGCCTCTGCTCGATCGGCTGACTCTCGTAATTGGTACGGAACTGCCAATAGTCGTCGATCGCGCGCGGGATCACGCCGAAATGCAGCTGCTTGGCCTTTTTGGGCTCGCGATAGGCGTAGAAGGCGAGGCTTTCCTGCGTGCCATAGGTCAGCCACTGCTCGAGGCTGAGGCCATTGCCCTTCGACTTCGAGATCTTCTCACCCTTCTCGTCGAGGAACATCTCGTAGGTGAAGCCTTCGGGCGGACGGCCGCCCAACGCACGCGCGATCTTCGACGACTGCGTCACCGAATCGATCAGGTCCTTGCCCGACATCTCGTAATCGACGCCCAGCGCGACCCAGCGCATCGCCCAGTCGACCTTCCACTGCAGCTTGGCCTTGCCGCCCAGAGCTGACTGCTCGACGACCGTACCGTCGCTATCGGTGAAGCGAATCATGCCCGCCTCGGCATCGATCACCTCGACCGGCACCTGCAGAACGACGCCCGTCGACGGGCTGACCGGCAGCACCGGCGAATAGGTCGCCTGACGCTCTTTCCGCAGCGTCGGCAGCATCACGCCCATGATCGCGTCATAGCAGCGCAACACCTGCCGCAGCGTGTCGTCGAAATGGCCCGCCTTGTACTGCTCGGTCGCCGACATGAATTCATAGTCGAAGCCGAAGCGGTCGAGGAACTCGCGCAGCATCGCGTTATTGTGGTGCGCGAAGCTCTCATATTTTCCGAACGGATCGGGAATGTCGGTCAGCGGCTTGCCGAGATTGTCGGCGAGAAGTTGCTGGTTGGGCACATTGTCGGGAACCTTGCGCAAGCCGTCCATGTCGTCGCTGAACGCGACCAGCCGCGTGGGTTGATCCGACAGCGCGTGGAATGCCTGACGCACCATTGTCGTGCGCAGCACTTCGTTGAACGTGCCGATATGCGGCAGGCCCGACGGGCCATAACCGGTCTCGAACAGCACATGCCCCTTGGCGGGCGCGCCAGCCTCGTAGCGTTTGAGCAGGCGACGCGCCTCCTCATAGGGCCAGGCCTTGGACACAAGGGCTGCCTCGCGCAGCGCGGTCGGGGTGATGTTCGCGATCATGGCGGCCCCTTTAGGGGCAAATCGGGCCCGCGTCACGGGGCTGCGGGGGGCTTTTGCCGATTGTTAACCTTGTTTTGCTCTGATAGGCGACGAGGAAGGGCCATGAACGAACATCGCAGACAGGGACGCATCGCCACGGACATGTCGGTCACGGTTGTCACCGTGCTCGATAATCGTGCCGGGCGCATCGTCGACGTTTCGGCTGGCGGCGCGCAGATCGCCGACGCCGCCTTTCCGGTCGGCACCCGGATCCAGATCGACCATGAAGACCAGACCTTCTATGGCCGCGTGATGTGGTCGGAAGACGATCGCATGGGCGTCCGCTTCGAGGTCCCGGTCCGCTCGGCGGGGCCGGTCGGCGAAATGATCGCCCGCGCCGTTCCCCCACGCGAAATGAGCGTCACGCGCCCCCAGCTTCGCGTCGGATTCGGCCGCCGCATCGCCTGATCCGCGCCTGACGCGCGAACAGCCTGTTTCCCTTTCGTTCTCGTTGCGCTAGCAAGGGCGGGTGACCGCGTCGCTTCCCTATCCTGCGCTGCATGCGACCCATGGCGGCATCTGGCTCGCCACCCCCGACGGGCAGACCCATGCCCTGTCGCGCGGCGAAGCGATCGCACGCGCGGCCGACACGCCCACCATCCTGCTCAACGCGCCGATGGTCGCCGCCCGGCTGGGCTTTGCCGACCTGTCAGGGCTGGACATTCTCGAACTGTTCGCCTTCGTCCACCCGGCCCGCTTCGTAGTGCCGACCCCGGCCGCGCTGGCGCGGTGGCTCGACATCGCCCCGCCGACCGACGACGCCGCGGCCGCCGGATTCCTGCGCCGCGCCGCCGAAACATTGCTTGACCATGTGGCCGCGGCCGACTGGGCCGAGCGCGACGGCGCATGGGCGTGCGCACAGGCGCTTGGGCGACTGCGCTGGCCATGGTCGGAGGCCCTCGACACGCACCTCAAGTCTCCCGAACGGCCTGACCGCTGGCTCTTCTCGCGCCTGCCCGAATGGGACGAGGCCGCACCTCGCCCGGCCCCGCGCAACCTGACGCCCGACCCGGCGCAAGTGACGGCCGACCTCGCCGCCTGCCTTGGCGACGGCGCCGAGATCCGCGAGGGACAGCGCGCCTATGCCGCCGCCGCGACCCAGGTCTTCGCGCCGCGCCGCGCCGATGGGCGTCCGCAACTTCTGCTGGCCGAAGCCGGGACCGGGATCGGCAAGACGCTCGGCTATCTCGCGCCGTCAGCGCGCTGGGCAAGGGATGCGAGCGGAACGGTGTGGATCTCGACCTACACCAAGGCGCTGCAACGCCAGCTCGACCGCGAGACGACGCGCCTCTGGCCCGACCCGGCGACGCGCGACCACAAGGTGGTGATCCGCAAGGGGCGCGAGAATTATCTCTGCCTTCTCAATCTCGAGGACGCGCTGCAGGGCGGCTTTCAGGGCCGCGCCGCGATCCTCGCCCAGCTGGTCGCGCGCTGGGCCGCCTATAGCCGCGACGGCGACATGGTCGGCGGCGACCTGCCCGGCTGGCTGCCCAGCCTCTTCCGCCGCGCGGGCTCGACCGCGCTGAGCGACCGACGCGGCGAGTGCGTCTATGCCGGCTGCCCGCACTACCGCAAATGCTTCATCGAACGCTCGGTCCGCGCGGCCGCCGACGCCGACATCGTCATCGCCAACCATGCGCTGGTGATGCTGCTCGCCCAGCGCGCCGAACGCGACGAGGGGGCGCTGGCGCGACTGGTGTTCGACGAGGGGCATCATCTGTTCGACGCCGCCGATTCGACCTTTTCGGCCGCGCTGACGGGGCAGGAACTGATCGAGCTGCGCCGCTGGGTCATCGGGCCCGAAAAAGCCAGCCGCGGTCGGCGGCGCGGGCTTGCCGCGCGCTTGTCCGACGTCGCCTCTTATGACGAGGCCGGTGGACAGGCGATCCTCGATGCAGCCGCTGCCGCGGCCGACCTGCCTGCCGACGGCTGGCTTGGCCGGATCGTCGAAGGCATCGCGCTGGGCCCGCTCGAACGGCTGCTGGCGGCGGTGCGCGCGACCGTCTTTGCCCGGGCGCAGGCGCAGGACGCCGGCTATGGCCTCGAAACCGAAGCGGCCGAGCTCGACGGCGCGCTGGTCGAGGCCGCAGTCCCGGCCATGGCCGCGCTCGAGGCGTTGCTGCGCCCGCTGACGCGCCTCGGCCAGCGGCTCGAGGCCGTATTGGGCGACGCGCCCGACTGGCTCGATTCGCAGGCCCGCGCGCGGGTCGAAGGCGCGATCGCCGGGCTGGCGACACGCTGCAGCCTGCTGACCTCGCTGGTCGCGCTCGTCGGACGGCTAGGCGGCGCGGCCGATCCCGATTTCGTCGACTGGCTCGCGGTCGATCGGGTCGAGGGACGCGAATATGATGTCGGCATCCACCGCCACTGGCTCGACCCGACCCGGCCGCTGGCCGAGACGGTGCTTGGCCCGGCGCATGGCGTGCTGGTGACCTCGGCCACGCTGCGCGGCGCGGGCGGATGGGACCAGGCCGACGCGCTGACCGGCGCGCGCCACCTCGAACAGGCGCCGCAGCATTTCGCGGCCCCCAGCCCGTTCGACTATGCGCGGCAGGCCGAGGTGCTGATCGTCACCGACATCAGGCGCGGCGACATGGCCGCGCTGGCGGGCGCCTATGCCCGGCTGGTCGAAGCCGCCGGCGGCGGCGTGCTGGGGCTGTTCAGCGCTATCTCGCGGCTCAAGGCAGTCCATGCCCGTATCGCCGACCGCCTCGCCCGCGCGGGGCTGCCGCTCTATGCCCAGCATGTCGACCCGGTCGACACCGGCACGCTGATCGACATTTTCCGCGACGATCCCCATGCCTCGCTGCTCGGGACCGATGCACTGCGCGACGGCGTCGACGTGCCGGGCGATTCGCTCCGCCTCGTGGTGATGGAAGGCGTGCCATGGCCGCGCCCGACCGTGCTGCACGGTGCGCGGCGCGCCTCGGGCGGCGGCGCGGCGCATGACGACCGCATCGTCCGCGCGCGCCTCGCACAGGGGTTCGGGCGCCTGATCCGGCGGGCGGGCGACAGCGGCAAGTTCGTCATTCTCTCGGCGGCGCTGCCGTCGCGTCTGCTCGATGCCTTCCCGGTCGGCGTCCCGATCCGCCGGGTTACGCTTGCCGAGGCCGCGGCAGCGATCGCGGCCGGCCCCGCGCCTTTGCCGGGGGACGGATCGACGCTTTCCTCGGACGCGGCTTTGGGGCATCAGGGCCATCACGACGCCCCGGAGACCCGATGAAAACCCTGATCCTCCTGCGCCACGCCAAGTCAGGCTGGGACGAGCCCGTCAGCCGCGATTTCGATCGGCCGATCAACGCGCGCGGGCGCCGGGGATCCGAGGCGATGGGGCGCTGGATGCGCAGCAGCGGGATCGGCTTCGACCTGATCGTCAGTTCGCCCGCGATCCGCTGCGTCGAGACGATCGAGCATCTCGCGATCGGCTATGGCGAGACCATGGCCCCGCTCTGGGACAAGCGCGTCTACCTCGCCTCGGCGGCGGGGCTGCTCGAAGTGGTTCAGGACCTGCCCGACACGGTCGATCGCGTGATCCTCGTCGGCCACAATCCCGGCTTCGAGGATTTCGTGCTGATGCTGGTCCCCGAGGCCGACGCCTCCGCCGGGCGCGATGCGATCGAAGAGAAATTTCCCACCGCCGCGCTGGCCGAAATCAGCTTCGACGTGGCGCGATGGGACGATGTCGCGCCTGCCACCGGACGACTGGCGACCTTCATGCGCCCGCGCGACCTCGACCCCTCGCTGGGGCCGGGCAGCGAATAGGTTCAGGCGTCGCCTGCCAAGGCAGCTGCAAGACGGGCGCGGATATCGCGCAACTCGGTGACGGGCACCCCGCTGGCAACAACAGGCGGCGGGGGCGACGCCACGGACGGCGGGGGAGTCGGGGACGACGGGGCAACTGTGTCGCCACGTCCTGACAGCAGCTTCTGCACGCCCTTGATCGTGTAACCGTCCTGATTGAGTAGACGGTCGATCCGCGTGACCAGCGCCACGTCTTCGGGACGGTAATAACGGCGGTTTCCCGCGCGCTGAAGCGGGCGCAGCTGGGGAAAGCGCGTTTCCCAGTAACGCAGGATATGCTGCGGGATGGCGAGCTGTTCGGAGACCTCGCTGATCGTTCTCAGCGCCCCCTCTGCCTTGCCCGCCGCCGTCATCGCCCCTTAGCCGGCCTTGACGATCTGGTCGCGCAGCAGCTGCGAAGCGCGGAAGGTCAGCACGCGGCGCGGCGCGATCGGCACCTCGATCCCGGTCTTGGGATTGCGACCGATGCGTTCGCCTTTGTCGCGCAGGATGAAACTGCCAAAGCCCGAGATCTTGACGTTCTCGCCCTGCTCGAGCGCGTCGGTCATGTTCGCGAGAATCTGTTCGACCATGTCAGCCGAATCGGCGCGGGAAAGCCCCACCTCGCGGTGGATGGCCTCGGCCAGATCGGATCGGGTCAGCGTTCCTGCTTGAGTCATAGTCTCTCCCCCGCAGCCGGGATGATTCCCCGGTCAGTCGCACGACAGAGTAGCGCCACTTGCGCTTTTTACAAGCAAGAGCAAAAGGCTAGAGGCGAACGACCGCCGCGCCCCAGGTGAAGCCGCCGCCCATCGCCTCGAAGACGACGAGATCGCCGGCCTTGATGCGCCCGTCGCGCATTGCCGCGTCGAACGCGAGCGGCACCGAGGCCGCCGAGGTATTGGCATGTTCGTCGACGGTGACGATCACCTTTTCGGGCGCGAGGCCGAGCTTGCGCGCAGTCGCGTCGAGAATCCGGCGGTTGGCCTGATGCGGTACCACCCAGTCGATCTGGTCGGTGGCGAGGCCCGCCTTGCCCATCACCTCGCCCAGCACCGACGCAAGGTTGGTGACGGCGTGCTTGAACACCTCCGACCCCTTCATGCGCAGCTTGCCGACCGTCCGTGTGCTCGACGGCCCGCCGTCGACATAAAGCAGCTCGTTGTGGCGACCATCGGCATGCAGCCGGGTCGACAGGATGCCGCGCCCGCCCGCCTCGTCGCTGTCCTGCGCCTCCAGCACGATCGCGCCGGCGCCGTCGCCGAAGCGGACGCAGGTGGTGCGGTCCTCCCAGTCGAGCATGCGGCTGAA
>JACCDQ011457364.1_pt1 | contig 12085 bp, 9 predicted proteins | sample 7446031 | NCBI WGS metagenome assembly JACCDQ01 (sample SAMN15323442, study PRJNA562643) | freshwater metagenome | isolation source: river surface water | place: USA:Blue River Watershed | collected 2017-08-17
ACCGCTTGTGCCGTGGCTCTGCGCGGTTTGCGTTTGCTGGGCGCGAAGCAGGTGAGTTACATCGTTCCTGATCGCGTGGTCGATGGCTATGGCCTCACGCCGCCGATTGCCGAGCGCGTCAAAGCCAGTGGCGCAGATGTGCTCATCACCGTGGACAACGGCATTGCCAGCGTCGAGGGCGTGGCCACGGCGCGCAAGTTGGGTTTGCAAGTCTTGGTGACAGACCACCATTTGCCCGCCGCTGTGTTGCCCGAGGCCGACGCCATCGTCAACCCCAATCAACCCGGCTGCACGTTTGAAAGCAAAGCACTCGCGGGTGTGGGTGTGATGTTTTATGTGTTGCTCGTGTTGCGTGCGGAGTTGCGCAAGCGTGGCGTGTTCACTGCAGAACAACAACCGAAGCTAGATACCTTGTTGCCCCTCGTGGCATTGGGCACAGTGGCCGACGTGGTCAAGCTCGATGCCAACAACCGCCGCTTAGTGGCCCAAGGTTTGGCGCGTGTGCGTAAGGGCCAAATGCCTGCGGGCATGACGGCGCTGTTTGCCGCCGCAGGTCGCACCAGTGAGAAGTGCACCTCGCAAGATTTTGGTTTCGCCGTGGGGCCGCGCATCAACGCAGCAGGCCGTTTGTCCGACATGACGCTGGGCATTGAATGTCTCACCACCGACGACGTGGGCCGCGCCACCGAGTTGGCCACGCAACTTGACCGCATCAACCGCGAACGCCGAGAGATCGAAGGCGACATGCGCGAGCAAGCCCTAGAGCTCGCGCAAGAAATGTTCGACCCCGAAGAAGAACCGCCCTCAGCCCTGTGCGTGTTTGACCCCGACTTTCACGAAGGCGTGGTGGGCATCGTGGCGGCCAAGCTCAAAGACTTGCACCACCGCCCCACCTTTGTGTTTGCGCCCAGCCAAGCAGCGGGCAAGGGGCATGAGTTGAAAGGTTCGGGTCGCTCCATTCCCGGCTTTCATTTGCGTGATGCACTCGACCTTGTGGCCAAGCGCCACCCTGGTGTGTTGCTGCGCTTTGGCGGTCATGCCATGGCGGCAGGCTGCACCTTGGAGGAAGACAACCTCGCCACCTTTGAAGAAGCCCTGCAACAAGTCGCGCAAGAGTGGTTGGACGAAGCCACCTTGCAACGCCGTTTAGAAACCGATGGCCCACTGCTGCCCGAATACCGTCGCCCCGAGTTGGCCGACACCTTGGCGCGTGAAGTGTGGGGCCAAGGCTTTGCGCCACCCACGTTCAGTGAAGAGGTGGAGGTGTTGGGCCAGCGCTTGGTGGGTGAAAAACATTTGGCTCTCAAACTGCGCCACCACGGCCAACCTGTGGATGGCATTTGGTTTGGCCGTGTGGACCCCTTGCCGCCGCTGGCACATTTGGCGTTCCGTCTAGAAGCGGATGAATGGCAGGGCAACAAGCGCGTGCGCTTTGTGGTCGAAGGCATGGCTGGATAAAAAACATAAGCATAAGCAACGCAATGGCAACCAAGAAAAAACTCGAACTCCCAGAAGTCAATTTCTCTGACTACGGCGACACCCGCTACCTGCACCTCGGCACGCCATGGGTGCAAGGCTCGATGAACATCGAAAAGCCTTTTGACATCGACCTTGAATACGTGCAACGCATGATGGCGTGGCTCTTGTTTGTGGACATCGACAAAGTGGGCAAGCTGCACGCCATGCAGCTGGGTTTGGGGGCCGCGTCGCTCACCAAGTTTTCATTCAAGCACTTGCGCATGAAAACCACCGCGATTGAATTGAACCCGCAAGTGGTGGCTGCGTGTCGCCTGTGGTTCAAGCTGCCGGCTGACAGCGCCAAGCTGCAAGTGGTGTTGGGCGATGCGGCCGAGGTGGCCAAGCACGACCACTGGCGCGGACAGATCGACGCGCTGCAAGTGGATTTGTACGACCATGAGGCCGCGTCCCCTGTGCTAGACAGTGCTGAGTTTTATGCCGACTGCCGCCAGCTACTGACGGACGAGGGCTGCATGACCGTCAACTTGTTTGGCCGCAGCTCCAGCTTTGCGCAAAGCGTGGAGAAGATGGCCAAGGCGTTTGGCGAAGATGCCTTGTGGGCTTTCAAGCCCACGCGCGAAGGCAACACGGTGGTGTTGGCGCAGCGCACACCCAGCCATCCAAAGCGTGCCGAATTGATGGCACATGCCGAGGCCATTCAAGCGCGTTGGCCGCTGCCTGCGACCAAATGGCTGCGCGTGTTCAAGCCTCTGAAAGCCTTATGAAGCAAGGGTTTACCCCTGATTTTTCTGCTTCAAAAATAGGTGGAACCCACATCGGATTAGGCCCCTCTGCAACTCCATAATTCAGCGCATATTTGCTTTTTGGATAGAGGAGAAGAAATGATCAAAAGTCAAAAAGACTTTTTCTCCGGCCTGATGTTTACATTGGTCGGTGCAGGTTTCGCTTGGGGCGCAACCAACTACAACGTGGGAACGGGTGCTCGCATGGGCCCAGGTTACTTCCCATTGCTGCTCGGCATCTTTTTGGCCGTGTTGGGTGCTTTCATCACGTTTTACTCATTGGTGGAGCACACCGAAGACGGCGAGCCAGTGGGCGCATTTGCTTGGAAGCCCATCGTTTACATCTTGGGTTCCAACGTGGTGTTTGGTATTTTGTTGGCAGGTTTGCCCAGCTTTGGCGTTCCAGCCATGGGCTTGATCGCTGCGATCTACGCCTTGGTCATCATTGCCAGCAAAGCCGGTGAGACCTTTGTGTTCAAAGACGTCCTCGTCTTGGCCACCATCTTGTCTGCTGGTAGCTACTTGGCCTTCATCGTGCTGCTGAAATTGCAAATGCCTGTGTGGCCCACCTTCATCACTGGTTGAGCCGGGAGAAATAAAAAATGGATTTGATTGCAAACCTCTCACTAGGTTTTGGTGTGGCCTTCACACCGATTAACCTGATGTACGCCTTGGTCGGTTGTATCTTGGGCACGCTGATTGGCGTGTTGCCAGGCATTGGCCCAGTGGCGACCATCGCCATGTTGCTGCCTGCCACCTACGCGCTGCCCCCTGTATCCGCGCTGATCATGTTGGCCGGTATTTACTACGGTGCTCAATACGGTGGTTCAACCACTGCGATTTTGGTGAACTTGCCTGGTGAATCGTCTTCGGTGGTGACTACCATCGACGGTTACCAAATGGCTCGCAAAGGCCGTGCAGGTCCCGCACTCGCCGCTGCTGGTTTGGGTTCGTTCTTCGCCGGTTCTGTGGGTACCTTGATCTTGGCGGCCTTCGCGCCTCCTTTGACAGAACTCGCGTTCAAGTTCGGTCCTGCCGAATACTTCTCGCTCATGATCTTGGGCTTGGTCGGCGCAGTGGTGTTGGCTTCGGGCTCCTTGCTCAAAGCGATTGCCATGATCGTGTTGGGCCTCTTGATGGGCTTGATCGGTACCGACGTCAACTCAGGCGTGGCACGTTTCAGCTTTGACATCCCTGAACTCACCGACGGTGTGGGCTTTGTGGTGGTGGCGATGGGCGTGTTCGGTTACGGCGAGATCATCTCGAACTTGTCGCGCCCCGAAGAAGACCGCGAAGTGTTCACAGCCAAGGTGGAAGGTTTGTTCCCCACCAAGGAAGACTTCAAGAACATGATGCCTGCCGTGATTCGCGGTACCTCATTGGGTTCGTTGCTGGGCGTGTTGCCTGGTGGCGGTGCGTTGTTGGCTGCGTTTGCGGCTTACACCATCGAGAAGAAAACCAAGCTGCGTCCAGGCGAAGTGCCTTTTGGTCAAGGCAACATCCGCGGTGTGGCAGCGCCTGAAGCCGCGAACAACGCGGGTGCACAAACTTCGTTCATCCCATTGCTCACTTTGGGTATCCCTCCCAACGCTGTGATGGCTTTGATGGTGGGTGCGATGACCATTCACAACATCCAACCCGGCCCACAGGTGATGACCAGCAACCCCGAGTTGTTCTGGGGTCTGATTGCCTCGATGTGGATTGGTAACTTGATGCTCGTGATCTTGAACTTGCCTTTGATCGGCATGTGGATCAAGTTGTTGTCTGTGCCTTACCGCTTCTTGTTCCCCGCCATCGTGTTGTTCTGCGCGATCGGTGTGTACTCGACCAACAACAACACCTTCGACATCTGGATGGTGGCTGGCTTTGGCTTGATTGGTTACCTCTTCATGAAGTTGGGTGTAGAGCCTGCGCCTTTGTTGCTCGGCTTCATCCTAGGCCCCATGATGGAAGAAAACCTGCGTCGCGCCTTGTTGCTGTCACGCGGTGACTGGACTGTGTTCGGTACACGTCCTCTGTCGGCTGGTTTGTTGGCTGCTGCTGCGCTGCTCTTGGTGGTGGTGCTGTTGCCATCGATCAAGTCCAAACGCGAAGAAGCCTTCGTGGAAGAGTAATTCAGTTCAAACTGTTTTGACCTTCAAACGGCACCTTCGGGTGCCGTTTTTCGTTGGGGCATGATTTGGCTTCGCTTATATTGAAGGTTGAACGAGTTTTCTTGGAAATACCGCGATGATCGACCACCTCCAACGCTTGGCCCTGCACAACGAAGTGCACGCACGCCCCCCAGAGCCCATGCAAGCCCCCCAGGTGATTTCGCGTGTGGTCATGTGGGTGGACCGAGCCAGTGCGCAGGCGAGTCGCGACCACTTGGCGCAGTTGCTGCACGATCACCATTTACCCGCGCCTGATGCCCAGACCAACCATGTGCGTATGGATTTGGGCTCGTTTCGCATGCGCTGGGAACTGCACACCGAGTTTGTGTCATGGACCTTCATGCGCCCCGTGGGGGCTGATGTGTTTGCCCATGGCGACCCCATGACCGCGATGCAAGCGGTGCCGCAACATTGGTTGGCCCAGTTGCCGGGTGCATGCTTGGCCCGTTTGCATTTGTGGTTGCTGCCATCGTCCACGCAAGACATCCATGCCGACATGCACAAGGTGCTGCATGACGACACCTTGGTGGCCTCTACCGTGGCCGAAGGCCATGGCGAGGTGTACACCGACTTTCAGCTGCACCCCGATGGTTTTTCGCGCATGGTGTTGTTGACCGGCTCGCTCACGCCGCGCCGTCAAGGCCGGTTGGTGCAGCAGTTGTTGGAGATTGAAACCTACCGCATGGCGGCCCTGTTGGGCGTGCCCGCCGCTCGTGAAGCCTCGCATGTGTTGGCCGATGCCGAACGTGAATTGGCTGAGCTGGCCCATGCCATTCGCCATGCCAAGCGTGCCGATGAAGCGGGGTTGTTGGACCGTTTGACGCGTCTCGCGGGTGAGGTCGAAGGGCAGTACGCTGCCACCCATTCACGCTTCTCGGCCACGCGTGCTTACTTTGAGTTGGTGGACCGCCGCATCCGTGACATTGCCGAATCGCGCATGCCCGGCATGCAAACCATTGCTGAATTCATGGAGCGTCGTTTGTCGCCCGCACGCAGCACCTGTGACTGGGCGTCGCGTCGTCAAAACGCATTGTCTGAACGCGTCTCACGCATGAGCAACTTGTTGCGCACACGGGTCGACTTTGAGCAACAACAAAGCAGCCAAGCCTTGCTCACCACCATGAACCAACGCCAAGACTTGCAACTCAAAATGCAGTCCACGGTGGAGGGCTTGTCCGTGGCGGCGATCACCTATTACTTCACGGGCTTGGTGAGCTACTTGGCCAAGGGCGCCGAGAAAATAGGTTGGCCTTTTTCGTCTGATGTCACCGCAGCTTGCGCTTTGCCTTTTGTGGGCTTGGTCGTTTGGTGGTCGATGCGCCGTTTACACAACAAGGTGTTCAAAAAATGAATTTTGATTTTTCTAACCCCTACACCTCCACGCGTTTGCCGGTGTTTGCGCGTAACGTGGTGTCCACATCGCACCCACTTGCAGCCCAAGCGGGTTTGCGCATGTTGTGGCAAGGTGGCAATGCGGTCGATGCAGCCATTGCGGCCGCAGCCGCCATCACCCTGACCGAGCCCGTGAGTTGTGGCTTGGGGTCGGATGCGTTTTGTATTTTGTGGGATGGCCAAGAATTGCATGGGCTCAATGCCTCGGGCCACGCACCGCAAACGTGGACGCCTGAGTACTTCAAACGCAAATACGGCAACGATGCGCAAACGCCGCCCAAGCGCGGCATGGATTCCGTCACCGTGCCAGGCGCTGTGGCTTCGTGGGTGGCGATGAGCGAACGCTTTGGTAAATTGCCCTTTGAAGACCTGTTGCAACCGGCGATTGAGATTGCAGAACGTGGTTATTTGTTGCCCGTGGTGGTGCAACAAAAATGGGCGGCTGCGACGCCGGAGTTACACATGCAACCCGGCTTTGCGCAAAACTTTTTGCCGTGGGGACGTGCGCCTAAGGTGGGTGAGCTGTTCACATTTCCTGCGGCTGCCAAAGGTTTGCGTGCCATTGCCAAAAGCAAAGGCCAAGCCTTGTATGGCGGCGAGATTGCGCAAGCGATTGAACGTTTCTCAGCCGAACACGGTGGCAGCATCACGGCGCGTGACTTTGCCAACTACAAGGCAGAGTGGGTGACACCTCTTGCACAAAACTACCGCGGCTACACGCTGCATGAAATTCCACCGAACGGTCAAGGCATTGCCGCACTCATCGCTTTGGGCATCTTGGAAAACTTCGACATGGCGAGCTTGAAGGTGGATGGCGTGGATTCGCAACATCTGCAGATTGAAGCCATGAAGCTGGCATTTGCCGATGTGTACCGCTACGTGGCCGAGCCCAGCGCGATGGACGTCACACCCGCACAAATGCTGGACCCGTCTTACCTCAAGAGCCGCGCCCGATTGATCGACATGAAGCGCGCCCAAGACTTTGGTGCAGGCAACCCCGTCAAGGGCGGCACGATTTACCTCAGCACAGCGGATGAGAACGGCATGATGGTCAGCTTCATCCAAAGCAATTACATGGGCTTTGGTTCGGGCTGTGTCGAACCCAACTTTGGCATCAGCTTGCAAAACCGTGGGCACGGTTTCAGTTTGAACGCGCAGGGTTTGAACCCCGCCAATTTGGTGGCACCTGGCAAGCGACCATTCCACACCATCATCCCAGCCTTCCTCAGCAAAGACGGTCAGCCCGTGATGAGCTACGGCGTGATGGGCGCCAACATGCAACCGCAAGGCCACATGCAAACGCTGGTGCGCATGTTGGATTACCAACAAAACCCGCAAGCTGCATGTGATGCGCCGCGTTGGCGCTACAACGCCGGCTTAGAGATCAATGTCGAGGCGTCGCTCAACCACGACACAGCCCAGGGCTTGCAGGCGCTTGGCCACCAAGTGGGGGTCATCAACGACAGCTACCAAGATTTTGGCGCGGGTCAATTCATCTGGCGTGCAGGCGATCCCAAGGTCGAAGGCTACGTCGCTGCCAGCGATGCGCGGCGCGATGGTTTGGTGGCAGGCTTTTAAACCGTGGGTGCGCAAGACAACGTGCGTTTGAAACGTGGTGCTGTGCTGGCCGTGGTGTTGGCCTTGTTGGCCGCATGTGCGGTACCGCCTGGTGGGTGGACATCGCCCAGCGCTGTCAGTGGTGCGCCGCTGCAGCCCGAAATCGCCACAGGCTTCACGCGCAAAGCCGATGTCGTGACCCAAAAATTTGCAGTGGCGGCGGCCAACCCCTTGGCCACACAAGCAGGCTTTGAGATGTTGAAAGCTGGCGGCTCGGCGGTCGATGCTGCCATTGCCGTGCAAATGGTGTTGGGCTTGGTCGAGCCGCAATCCAGTGGCCTGGGTGGTGGTGCATTTTTGCTGCACAGCACAGCGGGTGATGGCGCAACTACAAATGCCAAAGTGCAGGCCTTTGATGGCCGCGAAACTGCCCCTGCAGCGGCTACCGAAGACATGCTGCTCAATGCCGAGGGGCAGCCTCTTGCGTTTCACGCGGCAGTGGTGGGTGGTCGCTCGGTGGGCACACCCGGCATGTTGCGCATGTTGGCGCAAGCGCACGTCCAGCACGGCAAACTGCCATGGGCCAAATTGTTTGAGCCTGCCATTGCGCTTGCGAATCAAGGCTTTGCCATCAGCCCGCGTTTGCACACGCAGCTCAAGGCGGATGCGTATTTGCGTTTGGACGCATCAGCGCGCGCCTATTTCTACCAAGCCAATGGCGAGCCTCACGCGATCGGCCATGTGTTGCGCAACCCAGAGCTAGCCGCTGTGTTGCAACGCATCGCCGTCGAGGGCGTGCAAGCGTTTTACAGCGGAGAGGTGGCCGAGGCCGTGGTGCGCAAAGTGCAGCAGCACCCCAGCAATCCAGGACGCTTGGCATTGAGCGACTTGGCCAACTACCAAGCCAAAGAGCGCACGCCTGTGTGTTTTGACCATGCCGCGGCAAGCCGTGTGTACCGCGTGTGTGGTTTTCCACCACCCAGTTCGGGCGCGATTGCCATTGGCCAAATACTGGGCATGTTGCAGCACACACCCGCATCATTGATGTCGCCCCCGACTGAGGCTGTGGATGGCACACCCGACCCGCGTTGGTTGCATCTGTATACCGAGGCCTCGCGCTTGGCCTTTGCCGACCGTGCCTTGTATGTGGCCGACCCCGACTTTGCGCCGGCCCCTAGCGGCGAATGGCAAAGCTTGCTGGCCCCTGCGTATCTGCGCGAGCGCGCCAAACTCATTCGCCCCACGGCCATGCCGCAAGCCTTGCCTGGTGTGCCCGTGCGTGCGCAACGCAGCAGCTTTGCGCCCATGGTGGAGCAGCCTGAGTACGGCACCTCACACATCAGCATCGTTGATGGATACGGCAATGCGCTGGCCATGACCACCACCATCGAAGACGCATTTGGTTCGCGACAAATGGTGAAAGGTTTTTTGCTCAACAACGAGCTGACCGATTTCAGCTTTGCCCCGCGTGATGCGCAGGGTCGCCTTGTGGCCAATCGTGTGCAGCCCAACAAACGCCCGCGTTCGTCCATGTCACCCACCTTGGTGTTTGACAAAGCCACGGGTCAATTGGTGATGAGTGTGGGCAGCCCCGGCGGCGCGATGATCATTCACTTCACCGCTAAAACTTTGGTGGGTGTGTTGAACTGGGGCCTGAGCCCGCAACAAGCCATTGCGTTGCCCAACTTTGGCAGCGTGGGTGGCCCACTGGTGTTGGAAGGCGGGCGCTTTGCGCCTGCTACCCTTGCGGCCTTGCGCGAGCGCGGTCACGAGGTGAGGGAACTTGCATTGACCAGCGGCTTGCAAGCCGTGGTCAAACAAAATAGAAATGAAAAATTCGTGTGGGTGAGCGGCGCTGACCCACGACGTGAAGGCGAGGTGATGGGTGAATAAATTGATTCGTATTGCATTGGCTTTGATGATCGTCGCGCTGTCGGCGTTCTTTTCCTACAAAGGGTCGCACAGTTCATCGAACACGGCGTCGCATGAAAAAGCCAAGTCAGTGGCCGTGGCGCAAGAGGCTATGCCTCAAACCACACGTACGGCTGAGGCTGCACTGCCTGCCAGCAACTCCCCCATTGATTTCAAACACATCATCGGTGCCGACTACAAACGCCACACCGGCGAACCCACAGGCGGCCACACCTTGCTCAATGGCGATGTGCGCGTGATAGAGGGCACAGCTTCTGCCCCAGATGCCACAGGTGTGTACCGCGCCCAAGTGCAAATGGCAGACCCCAAACACCCAGGCCAGTGGCTTACCAAAACCGACCGCAACGGCAACCCGATGCCCAACACCATGTTCCCCAAAGATTGGACCGCAGAGCAAGTGGTGAGCGAGGTGAATGCCGCTTGGTTCAGCCCTACCAAAACCATTCGTGGTGAGAAGTGGAGCGCGCTCACGCCCAGCGGTGTGCGTGTGGAAGGTTACTTAGAACCACGCATCACGGCGTATCCCGTGTACAGCAAACGCCACTGATCCATGTCACTGCGTTGCTTCATCCAAACACAAGCGCCTGTGCCCGGCAGCGCTGCACAGTCCGTGCACTATCCCGCGTGCGAGTGGGTGTGTGACGACGGCACGGTAGACCACCAACATCCACTCAATCGATTGGTGTGCAGTTGGCTGACCAGTGACATGGCTGACGTGGCGCACTGCGATGAGGTGCTGCACGCGATGACGCAAATCGAAGATGGCGCGCGAGAAAAATGGTTTGTAGATGGCAATGCGTTCAACGTTGACATGGCCATCACCGGCGTGCAGTTCAATCAGAGCAATGTGGATTCAGATGACTTGGCGTATTGGAACCAGCCCGAAGGTCGATTCACTTGGCTTGAGGTGAAAGCGCTGCTGTGTGCGTGGCGTGATTTCCTAGCTGCACCTGCGCAGCATTGAGCGACAACGCGTATCAGCGCGGCTCGGATTCCCCTAGCCCCTCTTTGTGCTTCAGCACATCACGCATCAGCGCGTAGCGCGTCATACGCTGTCCTTGCACCAAACGAATCACGCGTTTGAGGGGAATGCCAATGTGGGCCAAGGTTTGGCTGGCGAGCATGAGGCTGCCTTCGATCACTTCGGGCACCACTTCAGCGGCACCTGCTGCGCGTAGGTCTTCGAGGTGTTCGTCGTCATGGGTGCGCACGATCACAGGTACATGCGGTGCATGTTCTTTGACCCATGCCAACACCTTGAGCGCCGAGGGCAAGTCGGGGTAAGTCACGGCCACCGCAGAGGCGCGCACCAAACCTGCGGACATGAGGCTTGAGAAACGGGTGGCGTCGCCCAGCTCCACATGGTGGCCATGGTCGCGGCCCATTTGCACTTGGTCAGGATCGGAGTCGAGTGCCACGTAGGGAATGTTTTCGAGCTTGAGCAAGTCCACCAAGTTGTGGCCGCTGCGACCATAGCCGCACACGATGACGTGGTTCTCTACCTTGAGTGATCGCTGAGCCATGCCAGTGAGGGCCAGCGATTGCAGCAGCCAGTCATTGCTGATGAGGCGGTTGACGATGCGGTCGGCGTTCATCACCAAGAAGGGCGTGGCAATCATCGACAACACCATCGACGCCAAGATGGGGCTCATCCACGCAGCGGGGATGAGCGAGTTTTGCAGCCCCAGTGTCAACAGCACAAAACCGAATTCACCCGCTTGCGCCAAATACAGCGAGGTGCGCAGGCTCACGCCCGCAGGCGCGCCGGTGATGCGGGCCAACACAAACACCAAACCTGCTTTGAGGAACAAAGGCACGATGGACAGCAGCAGCACCCAGCCCCAGCTGTCAATCAACACTTCCCAATCGAGCTTCATGCCGATGGTGATGAAGAACAAGCCCAACAACACATCGTGGAAGGGCCGAATATCTGCCTCCACCTTGTGTTTGAAATCGGTTTCGGCAATCAACATACCGGCTAAGAAGGCGCCCATGGCCAGCGACAAACCGGCCAGCTCGGTGAGCCATGCCAAACCCAGCGTCATGAACAAGAGGTTGAGCATGAACAGCTCATCGCTCTTGCGGCGCGCCACCAAGTGCAACCAACTGCGCATCACACGTTGGCCACCCCACAACAGCAAACCCACCAACACCGCAGCTTTGAGCATGGCGATGGACAACACTTTCCACAGGTTGTGTTCACCCATGTCGGCCAGTGCGGGGATGAGCACCAGCAGCGGCACCACAGCCAAATCTTGAAACAGCAGCACGCCCATCACGCGTTGGCCGTGAGGCGACTCCAGCTCCACACGATCTGCCATGAGTTTGACCACGATGGCCGTGCTGGACATGGCCAACGCACTGCCCAGTGCCAAAGCTGCTTGCCAGCTCAAACGCCAGATGTAGCCCAACTCTTTGAGTGCAAAGCCCACGGCGATGTTGAACAACAAGGCGCCCACCAGCGTGAGCACCACTTGACCAAGGCCCAAACCAAACACCAACTTGCGCATGCGCATGAGCTTGGGCAGGTTGAATTCCAGCCCAATGACGAACATCAAAAACACCACGCCAAATTCGGCCAAGTGTTCGACAGCGGCTGAATCGTTGGCCAGCGCCAAAGCGTTGGGGCCAATCACCACGCCCGCAAACAAATAGCCCAACATGGCAGGCAAATGCAAGAGACGACACCCCACCACGCTGACCACGGCAGCGCACAAATACAGCAGGGTGAGTTCAAGGGATGACATACCCCCCAATGGTACCGAGCGTTTGTGACACGCCCGTGCTTAT
>JACCDQ010290178.1_pt1 | contig 12082 bp, 12 predicted proteins | sample 7446031 | NCBI WGS metagenome assembly JACCDQ01 (sample SAMN15323442, study PRJNA562643) | freshwater metagenome | isolation source: river surface water | place: USA:Blue River Watershed | collected 2017-08-17
AAACCCGTTCACCGCCGCGTTTTATTTGCTCAGCATGAACTTTCAAACACGCATGATAAACCTTATAAAAAATCAGCCCGTGTTGTTGGTGACGTAATCGGTAAATACCATCCACATGGTGACAGCGCAGTTTACGAAACGATGGTTCGTATGGCGCAAGATTTTTCTTTGCGCTACCCGTTGATTGATGGTCAAGGAAATTTCGGTTCTGTCGATGGAGACTCGGCGGCTGCTTCTCGTTATACCGAAGTTCGTATGACTCGTTTGGCGGAAGAACTCCTTGCTGATATCGAAAAAGAAACAGTTCCTTTTGGACCGAACTATGATGACTCTTTAGAAATTCCGTTGGTTTTACCTGCTAAATTTCCAAATCTTTTAGTAAATGGTTCTTCGGGTATTGCGGTTGGTATGGCGACAAATATTCCGCCACACAACTTGGGTGAAGTGATCGATGGTTGCATTCACTTGATTCAAAATCCTGACTGTGGAATCGAAGAATTGATCGAAAGAATTCCGGGCCCTGACTTCCCGACTGCTGGTCAGATCGCGGGTAAAGAAGGTATTCTTCAAGCTTACCGTAAAGGTCGCGGAATCATCACGATCAAAGCAAAAACTGAAATCGAAACTAAAAAAGATCACGAAGAAATCGTAATCACTGAAATTCCTTATCAAGTGAATAAAGCGAAGCTTGTTGAAAGTATTGCTGACCTTGTTAAGGAAAAAACCGTTGAAGGTATTGCGGACATCCGTGATGAATCTTCTCGTGAAGGTATGCGTATTTTAGTTGTTTTGAAGCGTGGTGAAAACGCCTCTGTTGTTTTGAATAAACTTTTCAAGTTTACTCAATTGCAAGTGAGCTTTGGTATTATCATGTTGGCGTTGGATGCGAAAAACCAACCGGTTACATTCAACTTAAAACAAATGCTTGAGGCCTTTGTTGAACACAGACGTGATATCGTTACTAAACGTTGTATTTTCGAATTGAAAAAGGCTCAAGAGCGCGCGCATATATTAGAAGGTTTGAAAAAGGCTTTAGATCACATTGATGAAGTTATCGCGACAATTAAAGCGTCGAAAGAAGCAAGTGCTGCACGTGAAGCCTTGATGTCAAAATTCAGCTTCTCTGAAAGACAAGCGGTTGCGATTCTTGAAATGCGTTTACAACGCTTAACAGGTCTTGAGCGCCAAAAAATCATCGATGAACTAACTGAACTTCAAAAACAAATCGAATGGTTGAACTTTGTTTTAGCTGACGTTCGTGAGATCTACAAAATTATCGTAGCTGAACTTGAAGACATCAGAAAACGTTACGGTGACAAACGCCGCACAGAAATCACTGGCGATATGTCTGATATCGAAGATGAAGATTTAATCGCTGATGAGCAAGTGGTTGTGACAATCACAAACACAGGCTACATCAAGCGTATTTCGACTGAAGAATACCGCGTACAAAAACGTGGAGGCAAAGGTTTAAAAGGTATGGAAACACGTGAAGAAGATTACGTGACCGATATCTTCACCGCTTCTACTAAAACAATGCTTCTTGTTTTCACTGATAAGGGTAAAGTTTATTGGTGTAAAGTGCACAAGCTTCCTGTTGGAAGCCGCACTTCAAAAGGTAAAGCAATTGCCAACGTGGTTCAATTAGCAGCGGGTGAAAAAGTTCGTGCGATTTTACCAGTAAATGAATTTACTGAAAACAAATCAGTCGTGATGTTAACCGAACAAGGTATTATCAAGAAAACATCTTTAGATGCGTTCTCGAACCCTCGTCAGGCCGGCATCATTGCATTGACCACAGATTTAGATGACCAAGTTGTTTCGGCTAAAATTTCTGATGGCCAAAGCGATATCTTCATTGCAACTAAAGAAGGTATGTCGATTCGTTTCAATGAAGATGACGTGCGCGTAATGGGTCGTTCGGCTCGTGGCGTGAAAGGTATTACGCTTGCGAAAGAAGACATCGTTGTAGCGATGGAAGTTCTTGAGAAAAACACGAAAGACACAATCTTGATGGTGACTTCAAAAGGATACGGTAAACGTTCTGAAACTGAAGAATACCGCGTACAAAGCCGTGGTGGTGTAGGTATTATCACTCAGAAAACAACTGATAAAGTTGGTAACGTTGTAGGAACTAAAAAAGTTTCTCCGATCCAAGAGTTGATCTTATCGACAGATCAAGGCCAAGTTATTCGTATGAAAATTTCTGACATCTCAGTCCTTGGACGTAATACTCAAGGTGTTCGTTTGATTAATTTGGATGATAAGCAAGAGTTTGTAAAAGGTATCGCGGTTGTCGATGATGAAGACAAAGCTGGCGAAGAGGTTCACTAACTCAGTGAACCTTAAAAAGCTTTTCTTTATTGCTGGGGCTGTGCTGCTTTTCAATGGCTGCACTCCTCAATCTGAAAAGCTGTACACAGAAGCTTATTCTGAAATTGAAAGCGGTCATTTTCGGATCGCTTTAGATCTTCTTGAAAAATCTGCGGCGATCGAAAAAGATGATAAAAAAAGAACAAAAGCGCTGGTTGAAGCTGCTCGAATTGCCAGATTTGAAGTTCAAGAATATGAAAGAGCTTTGCGTATCAATCGCCAGATCATTTTAAAATCTGAAGATCCGAAACAAAGACTTTTGGCTCAAGAAACGTTAGCTGAAATATATTTTGAAAACCTACAAAACTATTCTCAGTCATTGAACGAGCTTTTGATTTTAGAGCAACTTACTTCGGAGGCAGAGGCAAAAGAAAAGCTTCGCTTTAAAATTGCTCAGGCCTATTTTTTAACAGGGAATCCCTTGGCGGCTTTTGAATATATAGAGGCCTCATTAAAGTCACCGGCGGCCGATAGAAAGCATTTTTTAAAATTGAAAGCGCAAATTCTGGTTTCGCAAAAAAGACACGACGAAGCCTTGGCTGTTTATGAAGAAATACGCAAACTTGATTCGGATTTTTTTGCGAAAGAAAATTTATATATAGCGACGTCGACCGTTTTTGAAGAAAAGGAAGATTACGCATCAGCGCTGGCCTATCTTGAAAAATATCAAAGCTTTGTGAACGACAAAGTCTATTTAGAACTTCGTTTTAAAAGGCTAAAAGAAAGATTGACGAATAAGCCGCTTTTTAAAGGCCGAAGAAAGTAGCAGGAATAAGATATGAAAAAAAATAAATATATCGTCTTTGCTAGTATTGGATTTGAATTAATCGGCCTGCTTATCGTTGCAATTTGGTTGGGAAAATACCTGACCGAAAAGGGCTACGGAACCGCGGCTCAAGCCTTTTGTGTTTTAGGCGCCTTCTTTGTTTGGTTTATCAGCCTGATTATGAAGCTGAAATCACTAAAAACTCCGGAAACCCCTGAAGATAGCCCAAAAAATGATTAAATTTACAGCAATATCTAGCTTTGTAGCCTCGGTTATCTTTTCGATCGCTTTGTATTTTACTACGGGTTTTGAAAGCGCAATCAGCTGCATGTTTGGCGGCACTGTCATGGTTGTGAATCTCTTCGGGCTTTGGTTCTTGTGGAAGTTGATCTTTTCCAAAAAATCTATTGCGTTAGCGGTTTTGATTATTATATTTAAATACCTAATTTTAGGACTGATATTGTGGAACTTAAACCAGATTCAGTGGATTAGACCCATGGGTTTTGTTTTGGGCTTAAGTTCACTACTGATTGGCGTAGTCTGCACAGCGATTTTTAAAGATAAAATTGAAAATCATAAATCCTAAAAAGTTTTTAAAATTTAAAGCGAGGATCTGTATGCATTTTAACTGGACTCAACTAATTCCTGGAGTTGGACATCAATATGTTCACGTAGCAACTTTGTTGATCGTATCATTGTTGATCATGGCGATGGGTTTGATCGCACGAGCTTCTTTGGGTTCAGGGCAATCAGCAGTGATCCCAACTGGAAAATTTTCTTTGCGCGGAATTTTTGAAGTTTTCACTGAGTACATCGGTGGATTAACTGAACAAGTAATCGGTCATCACGGTCGTGTGTTTGCACCATACTTTGCGGCGATCTTTACTTTCATTCTTTTCAACAACCTAGTTGGTTTGATCCCGGGAATGACTCCTGCAACTCAAAACTTTAATACAACTTTTGCGTTCGGTGTTTTCTCTTTCTTGGCTTATAACGTAATCGGTTTAAAACACGGTGGCTTCGGATACTTAAAACATTTCTTGGGGCCAGTCATGTGGTTAGCTCCATTGATGTTAATCATCGAAATTATTTCTCACGTTATTCGTCCACTCACATTAGGTTTGCGTCTAGCAAATGTAATGACAGGTGATCATACCGTTCTATCAGTGTTCTTGGGCTTGTTACCAATCGGCCCTGCGATTCCGTTCTATGCGATGGGCTTGTTGGTCTGCACGATCCAAGCTTTCGTGTTCACATTATTATCAATGGTCTACGTGGCTCTTGCTACAGCCGACGACCACTAATTAACTCCAGGAAAACTGGAAGGAGACTCACATGAAAAAGGCATTATTGTTTGCCGCAACTTTATTTGCATCTGCAGCAGCTTTTGCTCAAGAAGCAGCAGCAACTGCAACAACTCACGCTGGTAACTCAAACTCAGGTTTAGTTGCGCTTTCTGCAGCTATTGCTATCGGTTTAGCAGTTTATGGTGGAACTTCAGCTCAAGGTAAAGCAGCTTCTGCAGCTTTAGAAGGTATCGCTCGCAACCCTGCAGCTGGCGACAAATTATTCACGCCACTTATCTTATCTTTGGCTCTTATCGAGTCTTTAGTTATCTTGGCGTTCCTAGTTGCTTTCATCAAAATCCCAGCAGCTAGCTTCGGTTTCTAATTTTAGTTTTTCTAAAAAAAGATAATAAAAAAGCCGGTTTTGACACCGGCTTTTTTATTTTATACGACTTTCAAATGAATTTATCTTTAAAATTTCAACTACTTCTTCACAAGACTCGGAAGAAAAATTCCTCCCAATAGAAGAACCCCGATCAAGATCGCTAGAAACGTGTAACGACGTTTTTGAATATCTTCGAATTTCAAAATAAACTCGCCATTTTTTTTTTGGATCTGCCAAGCCTTGCCACCTTTGTGCAAGATCGTAAGTTTTTCGTTTGTACCTTGAAGCTGCAATAAAGCTTGTCTGTTAGTGTCGCCCTGAATAAATGAGCTTCCTTTAAAAGAGTCTTTTAATACTTGGCCGTTATCTAAAGAGTACTGAGCGTTAAATTGGCCGTTAATTAATTGGTTGGCACTTGTAACGGTACCGTGCGAAGTCTCAAAAGAATCTTTTGTGGGTGGTTTTAAAACGAAAATAGCTATTGCGCAAAAACCTGCAAAAAAAAGTCGAATATTTCTTAGTTTTGTAGAATCCACTGCCGCCCCTATTTTTAATAATGGAGCAGCCTTTTATGCAGAGCTGTTAGTGAACCTATAAGTATTGGTTCACCACATCCATTACTGATTTTTCAATTCGCTTCATTCCAGCTTCGCTTGTTGATTCGAAACGTACAACTAAAACTGGTTGTGTATTCGAAGCTCGGGCCAAAGCCCAGCCGTCTTCGAAGCTAATGCGAATTCCATCAATCAGGTTAACTTTGATTTTTGAATCAGAAGCATTTGAAAACTTCTCTTTAACTTTTTCGACGATTAAAACTTTTTTCTCTTCAGTCGTATCGATGCGAATCTCTGGAGTATTGAAAGCCACTGGTAAGCCCTCTAATAACTGCGGAATGTTCTTTCCTGTCTTTGCTAAAATTTCACAAAGACGAAGACCTGCATAAGGGGCATCGTCATATCCGTAGTTGCGATCGGCGAAGAAAATATGGCCACTCATTTCGCCACCGAAAGGGGCTTTTTCTGTTTTGATTTTTTCTTTAACCAAGCTATGGCCTGTTTTCCACATGACCGGCGTACCGCCGCTTTTTGCGATGTCTGCGTACATACGATCAGAACACTTCACATCTCCAACGATTTTTGCGCCTTGGTTTTTTGTTAAAACATCGCGCGAGAAAATTGTCATAAGTTCATCACCGTAAAGCATTTTGCCAGTATGATCGACTACCCCAATACGGTCGGCATCACCGTCGAAGCCAATTCCGCAAATAGCGCCGTGTTGCTGAACGGCTTTCGCAAGATCTTTTAAGTTTTCTTCGACAGTTGGATCTGGATGATGATTTGGGAAACGTCCATCTGGCTCTTCAAATAAAATAACAGGCTCTAATCCAACAGTGTTGAAAAGCTTGCGGACAACCGAACCAGCCGCCCCGTTACCACAATCTAAAACAACTTTAATCGGCTTGATTTGGCCGAATTCTTTTTTATAACGAGCTAAGTAAGAAGGAAAGATGTCATATTTTTCTGAAGAACCAACACCATTCACGTAATCTTTATCTTGAATGATGTCTTTTAGTTTTAAAATTTCTTCGCCAAAGATAGTTGTTTTGCCAAATGAAATTTTAAAACCATTGTATTCTGGAGGGTTATGACTTCCCGTCACCATAATTCCGCCATCAAGATCTAGATCAAAAGTTGAATAATAAGAAATCGGAGAAGTAACTAAGCCTAGCAAATAAACTTGAGCGCCTGATTCCATCATTCCTTTGCAAAGCTGTTCTGTAATAGCCACCGAAGATTGGCGTGCATCGTATCCCAGCGAAAGTCGAAAGTTTTTCTTTCCGGTGTGTTTTGCAACGTAGCTCGAAAAAGAACGACCTAAATTGTATGCAAATTCTAAATTGAATTGTTCGTTGTAAACTCCGCGAATATCATACTCTCTGAAAATAACTGGATTAAACATCTTAAGACCTCTTTAAAAGTTTTAAATTGAAACGAATAGCATCTAACATTGAGGCTGGATTGGCCATGTTTTTATTAAAAATATCGAAAGCCGTTCCGTGATCTACGCTTGTGCGCACAAAAGGAAGCCCCAAAGTAACATGTACACCAGAGTCTTGCCCGTGGTGCATCTTAAATGGAATCAAGCCTTGATCGTGATATAAACAAACAAACAAAGCGTAGTGATTCCAATTTTTTTTCAGAAAAGCCGCGTCAGGCACGAGTGGTCCGACAAAAGGTTTTTTCAAGGAAGATAAAATCTTTTTCTCTGTTGAGCCTAAAATTCCATTTTCACCTGCGTGAGGATTAAGCCCCAGAACCGCAATACTTTTTTTAGAACCCAGAGCTGTTTGTAAAACGCGGGCAGATCCGAGCGCCTGAGCCAAGGACTTTTTAGTCAAAGCGGCCGGAACTTTTTCTAGAGAAATATGATCTGTTGCAAGCATCACAGAAAAATCTTGTCCGATAAATCCCATGTGCATTGGTTGATTCGGAAACAACGAACGGAAAATTCCGGTGTGTCCGATCTGTTTATAGCCCACCTTTTTTATTAAGGTTTTTGAAAGAGGAGCCGTTACTATAGAATCTAGATTTTTTTCACGACAAGCATGTGCGGTTTCAAAAACCCAATCGGCCGCTGAAGTTGTTAAACTAAGATCAATTAAAAGTTTTTTCTTGAAAAGATCAGCTGAAGAAACCGTTTTTGCAAAAGCTAATGCCACATCTAACGAATAAAAAGTAATTCGAGCCCAAGAGCGATCGATCAATTTAAACAAAGCAGGCTGCTTCTTTTCTTGTTTTGAATCACGAAAGAGAAAGAACAAAGGAAAGTCTTGAGCTGAACATGTAAACTGACTTAGCGCTTTAGCGGTTACTTCAAACCCGATTCCGTTCGGATCACCAGTTGTCAGAGCAATTTTTTTAAAGTTCTGAACTCTGGTTGTAGATGTAGGCATCTTGTTTTTTAACCTCAAACCAATTTTTCAATTGGCGCTGAAAATTTTTTTCAACCAAAGACGCTTTGATCATTTCTTTGACCTTAACAAAGTTCGGATCAAGCGTAGTCTTTTTAGACAAAACTTTTACAATGTGAAATCCCGCCGGGCTTTTGATTACCCCAGAGACTTCGTTGGCAGACAAGCTTCCGACGGCCCGTTCAATTTCAGGCATAAATTCGCCAGAACGAAAAGTACCCAAGAAGCCATCTTTATTAGCTCCAGGAGTTTCGTTTAGTTGATTTGCCAACACATCAAACGACTCACCAGAAATAATTCGAGAAGAAACCGCATTTGCGCGATCTAGAGCTCCTTGTGCACCACCCTTTTTTGGAGAAAAGAAAATTTGTGAAATTTTGAATTCATTGATGTTAGGTTTATAATTTGGATTTTTTGATTGGAACTCGCCGTAGGCGTCCTCATCAGTGATACGAAGCTTTGAAACGATTTCGCTTTCAAAAAACGATTGTCGTTCAAGGCGAGCTTTTAAGATTTCTTTATATTCTTCAACGCTAAAGCCTTGACGTGCGATAAATTTATTAAAGTCAGGGCGCGAAAGGTTTGCTCGTTTAGCCAAATTATTCATTTCATTTTCGACACGTTCATCGGTTACTGAAAAATTTTGACGTTTAATTTCTGATTCAACAAGTTTTTCGCGAATTAGAAAATCAATCTGAGCTTTGCGATTATTTTTTAATGAATCAATTTTTTCACCAAGCAAAAGAGTGTCATCAATAGCGCCAGGCTTTTGTATGCGGCTTTGAAGCTTCTTCAGGTCTGAAAGCAAAACCGTTTCCGTGTTTACAACAACGAGAACTTTATTAACTAGCTCTTTGGCAGCAAAGGAACTTAAGCCAGAAAGCAAAAGTATTGAAATAATAATTAAGCGCATAAAACCTCTAGAAATTCATATTTCGTGCATTAGCGTGTTTCAACATAGATTGAATCAATAACTACTACATTTTTATAGACCTTATATCTCTTGATTTGCTCGTCGAGCCAAGCAGAAAACCGAGCTGTCTCGCGTAAAGCAAGAACTTCGCTGCGGACTTGCTCTTTACATTCTGCAAATAGCTTTGTGCGAGCAACTCTCTTTTGTTCGATTTTAAAAATGTGCAATCCATCAGACAGCTTGTATGGGCCAACGACTTCACCCACTTTACCCTTGTAGATACGATCAAACTCATTTGGCATTGATTCGCGCTCGATCCATCCATAAACGCCATTGTAAGAAACGTCAGAAGCCATTGAAAACTTCTTAACTAGTTCTATGAAGTTTTGCTTTTTTATGAGTTTCATGACGATATCAGCCTGATTTTCGTCTGCCACCACAATATGCGAAACAGAAACAGCGTCTTTAAGCATGAAGCGCATTTTGTTGTTTTGATAGTAAGACTCGAGTTCGGACTCGGTCGGTGGAGGCATCTGACTTGTTAGCATTTCGAAAATTTTTTTTCTTTTGAGTCCGGTTTCGATTTTTCCTCGCCACTGAACAAAAGTGATTCCTTCTTCACTGAGAGCTTCGCGAAAACTAGCGTCATCAGGGTACCCACCGATCAACTTTTTTGTTTCCAAACTAACCTCGTCTGAAGTTAGTTTTAATTGCTGCTCATCAAACCAAAGCAATAAAAAAGATTCGACAATAAAATCAGAAATTATTTTCTCTTTAAACTGGCTAATCACCTTAGGGTCTTTTGCGCTTAATGCATCAAGCGTTTTCAGTCGTGAGGCTAAAGCTTTCGAAAGATCTTGGGTTGTCATCTTGTAGTTTCCAATTGAAACAACAACCTGACTTAAAAGTTGATTCGAAAAAAGATCACAACTCGAAATATAAAAGAAAGAAAGAGAAATAAGGCTAAGCTTGAAAAGCTTAGCACATTTGAAATACCGGCTACTCAACCAATTTTGAGTTAACATTGATTTGATACTGCTTTTTTAAACCGTTAAAAAAGTTGTCGAACACAACTTTACGTTTTTCGTCGAATACGGCCATACGAATTTCACGCTTTGTCGCCTCTTCGAAGCTGCGTCGGCCAGTTAATTTAATAATATGAAATCCAAATGGAGTTTCTACTAAGCTTGTAGAGACTTCATTCACTTTCAATGCGTTTGCGGCATTGTAATATGAAGGAACTAAAGTGACGCGCGACTGCCAACCCACATCCCCACCCAAGGCTTTTGTCGTTGTATCATCAGAGTAAAGACGAACTAATTCTTCGAATGCACGCTTTGACTTTTTAACCTCGTCTAAAATTTCGCCACCGCGTTTTTTCGCTTCAGCTCTTTGTTCGGGCGTTGCGCCTGGTTTTACTTCGATTAAGATATCTGAAAGACGAATCTGAGGGTTTTTTGCGTACCATGCTTTCATTTCGGCCTCAGAAACTTTGCTTTCTTCAACCTTGCTTCCCAATTCTTTTTCAAGGAAGGCTTTGTACATCTCTTGATTAAACCGATCTAAAACGATTGGGTCTTTATCAAAACCTCGTTTTTTTGCTTCTTGAACGCCAATCTCATAGCGAACCAAATCTTCTAGAAAAACTTTTTTGCTTGGAGGATTCGATAAAACTTGTGAAGTCACATCTTTGTACTTTTTATTGAACTCATCTAAAGTAATTTTCTTCGAGCCCACAGTCGCTAAAACATCAGTTGGCTTGCCTTGGGCAAATACCAAATTTGATGCAAAAATTACGGGAAGAAAAATCCATTTCATATGTCGCCTATCCTTTGCTGAAAGTTCTATATTAAATGGTACAGTTCGGTGACTTAGGCGCCAAACACTTTGGCCGCATGCTGTTGCGCAGCAAAGAGTTGATTTTGTAGGGCTTTCGCCAATTCTGGCGATCTTGGATCGTTGGCCTTGGTAATTGGTCCAGTTGGGCCTAGCCAAACAAACTGTATTTTTGCAAAAGGCTTCGGAAGATAGGTTTTATTCCACGCATTCGGAAAGTGCCATGCACGATCACAACAAACTCCAGCAGACCAGATTTCTGATTTCATTAAGCGCGACAATTCGAAAACCCCAGGCTTAACTTCATGCAAAGGGCCCTTTGGGCCGTCGACTGCAAAGCTTGAGTTCGCGCCATTTCTACAAATTTCGATAAGACCCTTAAGTGCTGCAACCGCCCCGCGAGTAGAAGATCCGCGTGAAGTTTTTCCTCCGAGCAAATGAATCACTGTTGTCATCAGTTCACCATCTTTGCTGGTCGAAGTGATTGTCGCAATTTTATAGCGCGGAGTTAAGCTGACCAAAGCCAGCTCATCACCGTGAAAATGTGCAAATATCATGGGAATTTTTTCGGCCAGATTGCGTTTCATTGCATCGGGCTCTTCGATTTTGATTCTCCAGGTTAACGACAGCGATCTGTAGATAACCCAGATGATAAATCCTAAAAACAAACCGCGAATGCGGTTGAAAGAAAACTTCATTAGCTAATATTTTAGTGTTGAAGAATTTTTTTTAATTCTTCAGTCAACTTAGGAACGATTTCAAATGCATCGCCTACTATGCCGTAAGTTGCTTTTTGAAAGATCGGAGCATTAGGATCATTGTTAATTGCAACTATGACTTTGCTGCCGCTCATTCCAGCTAAATGCTGAATCGCGCCTGAAATACCAACCGCAATGTACAACGAAGGCGCCACAGTTTTACCTGTTTGACCAACTTGCATTGAGTGTCCTACCCAGCCCGCATCAACAACAGCACGAGAAGCTCCGACAGTGGCCCCTAGAACGGCTGCCAGGTCGTTTAACAATTTAAAGTTACTAGCTTCTTTCAAACCACGACCACCCGAAACCACAACGTTCGCTTCAGTTAAATCTAGTTTCTCTGAAGTTCCTTTAACGATCTCTTTGATGATTGTTTTAAGGCTTGGTTTTGCAAAACCGTGTTCAGTAATCGTCGCTGATTTTGAAGTATCGGCTGCTGCAACCGGAAGTTGATTTGCGCGCATCAAAACAATTTTTACCTGGGCATTTTCAAACGTTCCTGTCGCAAAACATTTTGCAGAGTACAAAGGCTTTTTAACTTTGATATCATCACCAGAAATCGTGATTTCAGTACCATCAGAGATAACGCCCGCTCCAACTTTAGCGGCTACGCGCGGAAATAAATCTTTTCCAGTCGAAGAAGCAGAAGCTAGAACGATTGTGGCGCCCACTTTTTGAATTGCTTCTGCAACAGTGGCTGCAAAAAGTTCTGGGTTGTAAGCATCAAAGCCTGCATCTTTTGAAAGAAGAACTTCGTTGGCACCGTAGTGGCCAGCCTGAGCCGCGCCAGCACC
>JACCDQ011012224.1_pt1 | contig 12082 bp, 8 predicted proteins | sample 7446031 | NCBI WGS metagenome assembly JACCDQ01 (sample SAMN15323442, study PRJNA562643) | freshwater metagenome | isolation source: river surface water | place: USA:Blue River Watershed | collected 2017-08-17
AACACCTTTTGCAAGCGACGTGAATCGCCTACTTCGACCGTGAAGGTCATCCAAGCCAAGTCCTTCACCGATTGGGTTTTCACCCCGACCACATTCATCTTCTCTTTGGCAAACACCTCGGATATATCGCGCAACAAACCTTGACGGTCGGCAGCTTCGATATTCACATCCACGGGATACACCAAAGCCTGTGCCGCAGCCGACTGTCCCCAGTCCACATCAATCACACGGTCAGCGTCACGCAAAGCGATCTGTTTGAAGTTGGCACAGTCCGCACGATGAATACTCACCCCCTTGCCACGGGTCACAAAGCCACGGATGTCATCTGGCGGCGCAGGCTTGCAACACTTGCTCAACTGCGTCAACAAGGAATCGATGCCCACCACCAACACGCCGCTTTTGGTGGCTTTGTCGGACTGACGGGATTTCTTGAGCAACACGTAGTCATCGGGGGCCATTGCAGCCGCGGGCGGGTTGAGCAAGGTCTCGATGTTGCGCAAGGAAAACTCGTCTTTGCCCACCACTTCAAACAAGGCATCTGCCGACTTAAACCCCAGTTGCGACGCGAGGTCGTCCAACTTGATCGACGTCTTGCCTTCGCGCTGCAACAGTTTTTCAACGGCCTCTCGTCCCTTGGCCACGGTCTCTTGCATGGCTTGGGCATTGAACCAAGCCCGAACCTTCGATCGTGCGCGTGAGCTGGCTAAAAAGCCGAGCTCAGGATTGAGCCAATCACGCGAGGGGCCGCCCTCTTTGATAGCAACCACTTCGACGGTTTGCCCATTCTTCAGCTGCGTATTCAAAGGCACCATCGCCCCATCCACACGCGCCCCACGGCAACGATGACCCAAGTTGGTGTGCAAGGTGTAGGCGAAATCAATCGGCGTCGCCCCCTGCGGCAATTCCACCACCGCTGCATCAGGCGTGAGCACATAAATGCGATCGCTCAACGCATCGGTAGTCGCCTGACTTTGCGCATCGGCAGACAACTCGCGCTCCCAGGCCAACAGTTGGCGCAACACAGCAATTTTGGCGTCGTAGTCGCTCGACGCACTGACACCGGCATAGCCTTTGGCGCCGGCTTCTTTGTAAGCCCAATGCGCTGCCACACCATGCTCAGCGTGCTCGTGCATGTCCTGGGTGCGCATTTGTATTTCAATGGCGCGTCCCTGCGCATCACGCACCACTGTGTGCAAAGACTGATAACCATTTGACTTGGGCTTGGCAATGTAATCGTCAAACTCCGCCTCGATCGGTGAGAAGTTGGCGTGCACCCAGCTCAGTGCGGCATAGCAATCGGGCACGTTCTTCACCACCACACGCAAAGCGCGGACATCAAACACGCGTGAAAAATCAAGCGACTTACCGCGCATCTTTTTGACGATGCTGTAAATGTGTTTGGGGCGCCCGGCCACTTGTGCGTCAATGCCTTGGGCTTTCAGCTCGGTCTCGAAACGCTCACGAAGCTGCGTCATGTAGTTCTCACGTTCGACACGTTTTTCGTCGAGCAGCTTGGCCACTTCTTTGTAGGTCTCTGGCTCTAGGAAACGGAACGCCAGATCTTCCATTTCCCACTTGATTTGCCAAATGCCAAGACGGTTGGCCAAGGGCGCAAACACATGCAATGACTCATAGGCCAAGCTGTGCGGCACGGGCTTTTTGCTGGCCGCGTAGTAACGCAAGGTTTGCAAGCGTGAGGCCAAGCGCAACAAGACCACGCGCAAATCACGCGAGAACGCCAGCAACATTTTGCGAACGTTCTCTGTTTGCATCGCCGCGATTTGCGACTCTGCCACCGCCGCGCGGGCTTGGCGCTGCACCCGAATCAGGCGCGTGGTCTCCACCGCAAGCTCGGCGTAACTCGCACCAAACGCTTTGGTAATCACCTCTTCAGGCTTTTGCAAATGCTCAGCCGCGTAGACCAAATACGCTGCAGCCTGCATCGCTTCTGAGCCGCCAATGTGTTGCAAGATGGCCGCCGATGCATCCGCATGGCTCAGAATTTCTTCGCCGGTGTCTAGCTCCGCCCCCATCAGCAGCGGCTGCGCAAAGGCCCGGGCGCGGGTCAACGCCTCGGGCTGGTCAGGCAAGTCTTGCAAAGAGGCGCTCAACAGCGCCGCACCTTGCATTTCTCCGTTGTGTTTCATGTAAGCCGGTCAACCGCATAATGTCATTAGGTTTCTCATCGTAATGGATCTGGAGTATTGAAATGTCAGAACGCACCCTCGTCGGTAAAACAGCACTCGTCACCGGCTCAACCAGTGGCATTGGTTTGGGCATTGCCAAAGCGTTGGCTCGCCAAGGCGCGAACGTCATCCTGAATGGTTTTGGCGACACCGAAGGCCCCAAAGCCGAAGTGGCTGCTCTGGGCGTGAAAGTGGGTTATCACGGTGCCGACATGAGCAAACCTGCGGACATCGAAGCGATGATGCAATACGCCGCCAGCACCTTTGGAGGTGCAGACATCTTGGTCAACAACGCGGGCATCCAGCATGTGGCTTCAGTGGAAGAGTTTCCCGTCGAACGTTGGGACGCCATCATCGCCATCAACTTGACCAGCGCCTTCCACACCTCGCGTTTGGCGTTGCCACACATGAAGAAAACCAACTGGGGTCGCATCATCAACGTGGCGTCGATTCACGGCTTGGTGGGCTCGGTTCAAAAATCGGCCTACGTTGCTGCCAAACACGGCATCGTTGGTCTGACCAAAGTCACCGCGCTTGAAAATGCCACCACTGGCGTGACATGCAACGCCATTTGCCCCGGTTGGGTATTGACCCCCTTGGTCCAAAAACAAGTGGATGCCAAAGCTGCAGCACTCAACATATCCAACGACGAAGCGACCAAATTGCTGTTGGGCGAAAAAGAACCGTCGATGCAATTCACCACGCCTGAAGAGCTGGGTGAGTTGGCCGTGTTCTTTTGTTCTGCCGCAGGCGCGAACGTGCGCGGCGTGGCTTGGAACATGGATGGCGGCTGGACTGCGCAGTAAATCTCTAAAAATTTGACCTTTTTGGTGTATTTATTAAATTGCTTACACACTTTTTAATCAAATATTAATACAAAGGGTCAAATTTAATTTATCTTTGGGGCATGACAAAAATCTACCCCAAAGAGACCAGCAAATTTGCAGACCGCTTCCGTGCCGCATTGAAAGATGCCGGCGTTCGCGTCTCTGCCACGGTGGTCGCCAATGAGTTCAATTTGCGTTACTGGGGTGAGGGCATTTCCTCACACGCAGCACGCAACTGGCTGATGGGCGTGTCGATTCCTAAACAAGACAAGCTGCTGGTCTTGTCCAAGTGGCTCAAAATTTCACCAGAAGGCTTGCTCTTTGGAACCCCACCACCTCGCCCGAGCGTGGATACCCAAAAAGATGAACGCATCAACTTGGTCGATCAGCAACTGATTTCGCGTTATTTTTCACTTGAGCCAGAACATCGGCGCGTGATTCGTGAGGTCGTAGACGGCCTTGCGGCGTTGAGTCCCAAAACCCAATAAAGGGGTCTCAGTAAATCAGGGCAACCGCCCGCGCTTCCATGCTTTGGCCCTGTCCCACAGGGCCAATTTTTTCGGCTGTCTTCGCCTTCACATTCACACGCGACACCTCCACATCCAAGGCCTGTGCAATCCGCTGGCACATGGCGGGCATGAAAGACGCCAGTTTGGGCGCTTGCGCCACCACCGTGCAATCGACATTGCCAATTTGGTAGCCCGCGTCACGCACCAAGGCAGCCGCTTTTTGCAACAACACCCACGAGTCGGCGTTTTTGTATGCTGCATCGGTATCTGAAAAATGACGACCAATATCGCCCAAGGCCGCAGCGCCCAACAAGGCATCGGTCACGGCATGCAACAAGACATCGGCATCTGAATGGCCCAACAAGCCGTGCGTGTATGGCACCTGCACGCCGCCCAACATCAAGGGCCGGCCTTCCACCAAAGCATGGACATCCCAGCCTTCACCGATTCGAAATGAGGGAGCGGTCATAGCGCGTCTTTCAAGCGTGAATTGAAAATAGCCTCCGCCAAAGCGAAGTCCTCGGGGTAGGTGACCTTGAAGTTTTGCGCATTGCCCGCGACCAAGCGCGGAGACTGCCCCAGCAACTCCATGGCACTCGACTCATCGGTCACGGCCTCACCGGCCTGCGCCAACGCCTTCAACAAGGCTCCCAAGCGAAACATCTGCGGCGTTTGTGCCAACCATTTGTCAGATCGGTCCACCGTGTGCGCCACTCGGCCGTCTTCGGTTTGGGTTTTCAAGGTATCGGCCAGTTTGTGTGCCAGCAAGCCACCAACGACGTCGTGCTGGCAGGCGTCGATCAAGTCATTGATCTGCGCCGGTGTCACCATGCATCGCGCGGCGTCATGCACCAGCACCCAGTCTGTGTCCTGTGCACCGAGTCGCACCAGTTCACGCAGCCCTGCACTCACGCTGTCCGCCCTGGTGGCCCCCCCCGTCTTCACAGGCGCAAACAAGGTTTGAGGGTGTGCCGCGAGCACATCATCCATGTGCAAATCCTCAGGGGCCAAGACCAGCACCCCACGGGCGAGGCGATCTACACGCGCAAACGCATTCAAGGTGTGCACCACCATCGGCAAGCCGGCAATGGGTTGGTACTGCTTGGGCAAGGGTGTGCCGGCGCGGCTACCGAAGCCCGCACACGGAATCACAACGTAGAAACGATCGGCCGAAGAAGGGGTGGATGAGGACATGAGGATAGAGCGTGGCGCACAACGGCCAGCCCCCATTCTAGAATTACGCCAATGCATCTGCCCTCATTGAGTCCCGGCAAACGTTTTGCCATGCCCCGCCCTGTCGGTTCTGCGGATGCATTGCTGCTCGCGCAACTGGGCTCGCGCGAAAAAGCCAAGCAACAGCGTGTCGCCATCATCACCGCAGACGCCGTGGATGCCCAGCGTCTGCAAGACGAAATGGCGTTCTTTGCCCCCGACTTGCGTTGCGTGCTCTTCCCCGACTGGGAAACGCTGCCCTACGACAGTTTCTCGCCCCACCAAGACCTGATCAGCGAACGCTTGGCCACCTTGTGGCGCATCTCGCAGGGCGATGCCGATGTGGTGCTGATTCCCGCCACCACCGCGCTGTACCGCTTGGCTCCGCCTGCTTTTTTGGCAGGCTACACCTTTCACTTCAAAGTCAAGCAAGCGCTCGACGAGGCGAAGCTCAAGTCGCAGCTCACGCTGGCCGGCTACACCCACGTCACGCAAGTGGTCAGCCCCGGCGAATACGCCGTGCGCGGCGGCTTGATCGACTTGTTCCCCATGGGTTCGCTGGTGCCCTACCGCGTCGATTTGTTTGACAACGAAATCGACTCCATCCGCACCTTCGACCCCGACAGCCAACGCAGCCTCTACCCTGTGCCCGAAGTGCGCTTGTTGCCAGGACGCGAGTTCCCGATGGACGATGCGGCGCGTGCACTGTTTCGCAACCGCTGGCGCGAGATGCTCGATGGTGACCCGACCAAGAGCCGGATCTACAAAGACATTGGCAACGGCGTTGCCACCGCGGGCATTGAGTACTACCTGCCCCTGTTCTTCGAAGAAACCGCCACGGTGTTTGACTACCTCGGCACCTCCGCCACCGTGGTGACGCACGGCGATTTAGAACCCGTCTTCCAACGCTTTTGGCAAGACACCCAAGACCGTTTCCGCCTGGTGCAAGGTGACCCAGAGCGCCCTGCGCTGCCCCCCGCCCATTTGTTTTTGAGCGCCGAACAGTTCTATGCGGCTGCTAACAGCTACGCGCAATTTGCGCTGCGCCCGCAGGTGACCGACATCATTGACAACGCATTTGCACAAACCCTGCCCGATCTCACGGTGGTGCGCGGCGCGACCGACCCGCTGCAAAAACTGCAAGCCCATTCAGGCACTAGCAACAACCGCTTGCTGATCTTGGCCGAGAGCGATGGCCGCCGCGAAAGCTTGCTCGACTTCTTGCGCTCGTCCAACCTCAGCCCCCCTGCGTTTGACTCACTGGCCGAGTTCGAAGCCAGCACTGAAAAAATCGGCATCGCCACTGCAGCCTTGCAAGTGGGCTTCAGTTGGACGGAAGCCGGCTTAGACCTGATCACCGAGACCGAACTCTTCGCGGTTGGCGCCACCACACGCCGCCGCAAAAAGCAAGAGCAAGTCAGCGATGTTGAAGCGCTGATCAAAGACTTATCCGAGCTCAACCTCGGCGACCCCGTGGTCCACAACGCGCACGGCATTGGTCGCTACCGTGGCCTCATCAACATGGACCTCGGCGAGAAAAACGCCGATGGTTCGCCGGCATTGCAAGAGTTCTTGCACCTGGAATACGCCGACAACGCCGTGCTGTATGTGCCCGTGAGCCAACTGCACCTGATTGGCCGCTACACCGGCGTCAGCGCCGACGAGGCACCGCTGCACAAACTCGGCTCCGCCCAATGGGACAAAGCCAAGCGCCGCGCTGCTGAACAAGTGCGCGATGCCGCGGCCGAGTTACTCAACATCTACGCCCGCCGCGCGGCGCGACAAGGCCACCCTTTCCGCTACTCGCCGCAAGACTACGAAACCTTTGCCAACGACTTTGGTTTCGAAGAAACCGCCGACCAACGTGCTGCCATCCACGCCGTCATGCAAGACATGATCAGCCCTCGACCCATGGACCGCTTGGTTTGTGGCGATGTGGGCTTTGGCAAAACCGAAGTGGCCTTGCGCGCCGCCTTTGTGGCCGTCACCGGGGGGAAACAAGTGGCCTTCTTGGCGCCCACCACACTGCTGGCCGAACAGCATTACCAAACCTTGGTGGACCGCTTCAGCAAGTGGCCCATCAAGATTGCTGAGATGAGCCGCTTTCGCTCCGCCAAAGAAATCACGGCTGCAGCCAAAGGCTTGGCCGAGGGCCAGATCGACATCGTGGTGGGCACGCACAAGTTGCTCAGCGAATCGGTCAAGTTCAAAGACTTGGGTTTGCTCATCATCGACGAAGAACACCGCTTCGGCGTGCGCCACAAAGAGGCCATGAAAGCCATGCGCGCCGAGGTCGATGTGCTGACCCTCACTGCCACGCCGATTCCGCGCACCTTGGGCATGGCGCTGGAAGGTCTGCGTGATTTGAGTGTGATCGCCACAGCCCCCCAGCGACGCCTCGCCATCAAAACCTTTGTACGCAACGAAGGCAATGGTGTCATCCGTGAGGCTGTGTTGCGTGAGCTCAAGCGCGGCGGCCAGTGCTACTTCTTGCACAACGATGTGGCCACCATCGAAAACCGCCGCGCGCAGCTGGAAGAGCTGTTGCCCGAAGCCCGCATCGCCATTGCCCACGGACAAATGCCTGAGCGTGAGCTCGAGCGCGTCATGCGCGACTTCGTGGCGCAACGTTACAACCTGTTGCTGTGCTCGACCATCATCGAGACGGGCATCGACGTGCCCAGCGCCAACACCATCATCATGAGCCGCGCCGATAAATTTGGTTTGGCGCAGCTCCACCAACTGCGTGGCCGCGTGGGCCGCAGCCACCACCAAGCCTATGCCTACCTCATGGTGCCCGACACGCAAGGCTTGACCAAACAAGCCTCACAGCGCTTGGATGCGATTCAGCAAATGGAAGAGCTCGGCTCTGGTTTCTACCTGGCCATGCACGACTTGGAAATTCGTGGTGCGGGCGAAGTGCTCGGTGAAAGCCAAAGCGGCAACATGCTCGAAGTAGGTTTCCAGCTCTACAACGAGATGCTCAGCGAGGCGGTGCGCGCGTTGAAGAATGGCGAAGAGCCGGATCTGCTCAGTCCTCTGAGTGCCACCACCGAAATCAACCTGCACGCCCCGGCCTTGCTGCCCGACGACTACTGCGGCGATGTACACCTCCGCTTGTCCTTCTACAAAAAGTTGGCCACGGCCAAGACAGCGGATCAGCTCGATCATTTGCTCGAAGAAATCGTCGACCGTTTTGGCAAGCTGCCCGTACAAGCGCAAACCTTGATCGATGTGCACCGTTTGCGCGTGCAAGCGCGCAGCTATGGCGTGACCAAGGTGGATGCCACACCGGGCGTGACCCTCATCAGCTTCAAACCCAACCCACCGTTTGATGCCATGCGCATCATCGAACTGGTGCAAAAAAACAAACACATCAAGCTGGCCGGCAACGACCGCTTGCGCATTGAGCGCGAGCTGCCTGAGCCACAAGCCCGTGCGCAAATGGTGCGCGATGTACTGCGCTCGCTCGGCACGCCAAAGGCGCCGGCCAACCCAGCCACTGAAGTGCAGGCTTGAGCACACCATGGACTTTGAAATCGGCGTTATCTTGGCTTGTTTGTTGGCATCGCTCTGGCTCAAGCCTTGGCGCATGCTGACGGGGACAGAGTTGCTCACGCCCCTGCTGGCCAGCTTGGTGTTGTTACCTTGGCTGTGGGCGCTGCCCAGCTTGCACCAAATGCCATTGCAACTGCATTGGTCGGGTGCGCCGTTGGTCACGCTCATGTTGGGGTGGCCTTTGGCAGTTTTGACGTTGATGGGCGTGGGCATCCTCACGCACCTCATTTCGGCCATGCCGATTGAAACAGCGGTCTCACTCACGGTGTGGCAAGGCTTACTGCCCGCCACCTTTGTGTTGCTGCTCGGTGCAGCGCTGCGCCGCTGGCTGGCGCACCATCCATTTGTTTATGTACTGGGCCGAGGTTTTTTGGGTTCGGTGCTGTGTATCTTTGCCTCCAGCTTGATCGCGCAATGGACAGGCCATGCACTGCCCAATGTCACCTCGGGTTTGTCGCTGATCGGCTTTTGGCTCATGGCCTGGGGCGACGCCTTCATCACTGGCATGATGTGCGCCATCTTTGTGGCCTTCAAACCGCAGTGGTTGGCCACCTGGTCAGACAGTCTGTATCTCAAGTCTTAACAATATATGCAACAAGAATTCGCTCCCGGTTTGGTGATCCAAGGCTTCACCGCCCCCCTCCAACTGCAAGACTTCAAACTCATCGCGTTTGACATGGACTCGACGCTCATCAACATCGAGTGCATCGACGAAATTGCGGATGCCGCAGGCCGCAAGGCCGAAGTGGCGGCCATCACCGAGGCGGCGATGCGCGGTGAGATCACCGATTTCAAAGACAGCTTGCGCCGCCGCGTGGCGCTGCTCAAAGGGGTGCCCGAGTCTGCGCTGCATGAGGTGTTTGAACAGCGCCTGCGTTTGAACCCCGGCGCCCAAACACTGGTGGACACCTGCAAAGCCCATGGCATGAAAGTGCTGTTGGTCAGCGGTGGCTTCACCTTCTTTGCCGACCGCGTGTGCGAAATGCTGAACATCGACTACGCCCGCAGCAACGTACTGGCAATTGACAACGGCCACCTGACGGGTGACGTGGTCACCCAAGACTGGGGTGACATTTGCGACGGCGCAGAAAAGCGCAAGATGCTGCTGCACATCTGTGCAGAGATGGGGATCAGCCCCAAACAAGCCATTGCCATGGGCGATGGCGCCAACGATTTGTTGATGATGGGCGAAGCCGGTTTGTCCGTGGCCTACCACGCCAAACCCAAGGTGCGCGAGCAAGCCATGGTGGCAATCAACGAGGGTGGTTTAGACCGACTGCTCGAAGTGGTTCGGATTTAACGGAGCCGGAGCTGCGGCCTGTCACACGCCTTCGGGCTTGATTTGCGCACGGGCAATCACCTGCTTCCAGCGGGCTTGCTCGGTTTTGATGAAGGCTTCAAACTCAGCGCCCGTGCTGCCAACGGCCTGCGCGTTGTCTGCGGCGAGTTTTTCTTTCACGTGCGCGCTACGCCCTGCTTTGACCGCCTCGAGTTCGAGTTTGGCCAAATTCGACTTGCCCCATTTGCTCGGTGCCATCAGGCCATACCACTGAGTCATCTCAAAGCCTTTGAAGCCTTGCTCAGCCACGGTGGGGACATCGGGCAACTGTGACAGGCGCGTGCTCGAGCCCGTGGCAATGCAACGCAACTTGCCCGCTTTGATGAACTGAATCAACGCAGGCGCACCCGCTGCACTGGCTTGCAAACGCCCCGCCATCAAGTCGGTCAGCATGGGGCCGGTGCCACGGTAGGGCACGTGCAACACAAAGGTTTCGGTGGCCATCTTCAAATACTCAAAGGCCAAATGGCCAGCGCTGCCGTTGCCTGCCGTGCCGTAATTCAACTGGCCCGGACGGGTCTTGACATAGGCCACAAACTCTTTGAGGTTCTTCACTGGCAGGTCCGGGTGCACCACATACAAGCTGGGCACTTTGGAGACCAAGGTGATGGGCGCAAAGTCTCGCGCCGCGTCGTTCGACAGTTTGTCGAAGATGTACGGGTTCACCGCCAAGGTACCAATGTGACCCAAGATGAGGGTGTGTTCGTCGTGGCTATTGGCCACCTCTTGCATGGCGATGTTGCCGGCACCACCCGGCTTGTTGTCGACAAACACGTTCTGTCCCAGGCCTTTGCTCATCTCAGTCGCCACCGCACGCGCCACGATTTCAGAGCTGCCACCGGGGGCAAACGGCACCACCAAACGCAAGGGTTTGCTGGGCCAAGGGCTCTGTGCCCAGGCACTTCCGCTCAACCCATGGCCCAAAGCCAAACCTGCGGTGGTGAGCCATGCGCGGCGATTGAATGTCGTCATCTGTTTCTTTCTCTTTGCCTTAACGCAAGGCGTTGTAAATGGTTTGCGCCAACTCTTCCGAGATACCTTCCACGGCACACAGGTCTTGCACGCTGGCATCGGCCACACCGCGTGCACCCCCAAAGCGTTGCAGCAACTTGGCGCGTTTCTTGGGGCCCACTCCCGGAATCTCTTCGAGCTTGCTACCCCCCACCCGCACTTTGGCACGCGCAGCGCGCATGCCGGTGATGGCAAAGCGATGAGCCTCGTCGCGTATCTGGGCCACCAACATCAAGGCCGCAGAGTCGCGACCGAGGTAGACCTTCTCACGGCCATCGGCAAACACCAGTTCTTCGAGGCCCACTTTGCGGCCCTCGCCTTTTTCTACACCGACGATGCGAGATAAATCCAAGCCGAGCGATTCAAACACCTCCCGTGCCATCGACACCTGTCCTTTGCCTCCGTCAATCAACACCAAGTCGGGTAACTTGCCCTCGCCGGCTCGCACCGCTTCGGCCAGCTTGCTGTAACGACGCACCAGTACTTGGCGCATGGCCGCGTAATCGTCACCGCCGGTGATGCCCTCAATGTTGTAGCGGCGGTATTCCGCACTCTGCATTTTGTGGTGATGGAACACCACACACGAGGCCTGCGTGGACTCGCCCGAGGTGTGCGAAATATCAAAACACTCCACACGGAACTGCTCTAAATCCTCCGGCGCTAAATCGAGCGCATCCACCAGGGCACGGGTGCGCGCTTGCTGCGAGCCTTCTTCGGCCAACAAGCGGGCCAACTGGATGTCCGCGTTTTGTTGCGCCATGTCCAGCCACGCACGGCGTTGCTCACGCGGGTTGTGCACGGCTGTGATCTTGACGCCGGTTTGCTCGGTCAGCGCTTGCAGCAGTTCTTTGTCCACCGCATGGCTGGTGATGAGCGCGGGCGGCACCGGCACGTCTAAATAGTGCTGGCTCAAAAATGCTTCCAGCACTTCGGCGGGCTCGGCATCGTCCACATGCACGGGAAAGTAAGGTCGGTCACCCAGATGGCGGCCACCACGCACCATGGCCAAGTTGACGCAGGCTTTGCCCCCCTGCACTTTGACGGCCAAGATGTCCACATCTTGGTCGCCCACGGTATCCACCGCTTGTTGGTGCAACACCTTGGAGAGTGCGCTCATTTGGTTACGCAGCTCAGCCGCTTGTTCAAACTCGAGCTTGTCGGCGTGCGCCATCATGCGGGCTTCGATGCTGGCCATCACCTCTTGCGTTTCACCGCGCAGCAGGCGCATGGCACTGTCCACATCGCGTTGGTAATCAGACACCGAGATGTGCCCCACGCACGGCCCCGAGCACCGCTTGATTTGAAACAGCAAGCACGGACGCGTGCGGTTGTTGAACACGGTGTCTTCGCAGGTACGCAAGCGAAAGACTTTTTGCAACAGCTGAATGGCTTCTCGCACCGCCCACACGCTGGGGTACGGGCCAAAATAGTCATGGCGTT
>JACCDQ010951508.1_pt1 | contig 12078 bp, 10 predicted proteins | sample 7446031 | NCBI WGS metagenome assembly JACCDQ01 (sample SAMN15323442, study PRJNA562643) | freshwater metagenome | isolation source: river surface water | place: USA:Blue River Watershed | collected 2017-08-17
GCCATCAACAAGGCTGCGAAGCCGAGGTATGGGTTGCACAATGGATCTGGGAAACGAGCTTCCACACGGCGTGCTTTATCGCTGGCCACGTTAGGAATACGGATCGAGGCAGAGCGGTTCTTGGCAGAGTAAGCCAATTTCACGGGCGCTTCGAAGTGAGGCACCAAACGCTTGTAGCTGTTCGTACCTGGGTTGGTGATCGCGTTCAAAGCACGTGCATGCTTGATGATGCCGCCGATGTAGTACAGGGCGAATTCAGACAAGCCAGCGTAGCCATTGCCAGCGAACAGGTTCTTGCCGTCTTTCCAGATGGACTGGTGGACGTGCATGCCGGAGCCGTTGTCGCCAGCGTAAGGCTTGGGCATGAAGGTGGCTGTTTTGCCGTAAGCGTTGGCCACGTTGTGGATCACGTACTTTTGCAGCAGTGTCCAGTCGGCGCGCTCAACCAGGGTCGAGAACTTGGTGCCGATTTCGCACTGACCTGCGCCAGCCACTTCGTGGTGGTGCACTTCGACCGGGATGCCCACGGATTCGAGGATCAGGGACATTTCGCTGCGCATGTCGTGCGTGCTGTCAACGGGAGGCACGGGGAAGTAGCCGCCCTTGACACGGTTGCGGTGACCGCTGTTGCCGTTGTCCATCTTGGTGCCGCTGTTCCATGGGGCTTCGGCTTCGTCGATGGCGTAGAACGTGTTGTTGGGCTCAGTGCTCCAACGCACGTCGTCGAACAAGAAGAATTCTGGCTCGGGACCAAAGTAGGCGGTGTCGCCCAGGCCCGATTGCTTGAGGTACGTCTCGGCGCGCTTGGCGATGGAGCGTGGATCGCGCTCGTAGGCCTTGCCATCGGTGGGCTCGATCACGTCGCAGATCAACACCAGGGTGACTTCTTCAAAGAAGGGGTCAATGATCGCGCTGCTCGGATCGGGGATCAGCAGCATGTCAGAGGCTTCAATGCCTTTCCAGCCAGCGATCGAAGAACCATCGAAGGCTTGACCGTCTTCAAACTTGCTTTCGTCAAACTGCGACACGGGCGCGGTAATGTGCTGCCATTTGCCACGGGTATCGGTGAAACGGAAGTCAACGAACTTGACTTCGTTCTCTTTCACCATCTTCATCACGTCTGCGACGGTCTTGGCCATCAAATTCTCCTGGTTGGAAAGGGTAGGTTGAACGTACTGTCAGGTCTTGCAGTTTCTGTGCCAACCTGACCCAGCTGCCCGACCTTGAACAACCCGTGATTGTGCCTTCGTCATGGGCCCGCCGGACAACCCTTGTGCAAAAAAGTACGCCCGACCCGTCGCCCCGTTTCACCAACACACCGCCCATCGGTCAGACTGCAGGGCAGTGACTCCCCCCGGCACACGGACATGCACCACTTTTGGATTTTAATGCACCATATTGGTGATTTTATTTTCAACGCACCATTTCGGGGCCATATTGCAAACCAAACGGCAACAAGCCATCGCGCAAGTCGCGGTAAGCGGCATCGACCTGCTCGGGCGCGCCCTTGACACCCAATTCAATGTGACGGCCCCACTGCGGGTGGTCTACGCTGGGCAAGCTGAACACTTTGACCCCCGGATGTCCGGCCTCGATCGCCTCCATCAGAGGGGTCAGGGTCGCTTCCATCGAACCGAACAAGATCACCGATTTTTCAAGCCAGGCGTTTTGCCGGAAATGGCGGGCATGGTGCGCGTCCAGCTCGGCCTCGATCATGGGCCATGCCATGACCGGAAAACCCGGCACAAAGTGAACCATGCCCTCGCCCGTACCTTGGCAACGAAAGCCCGGAATCTTGTTGTAGGGGTTGCGGATGATTTCGGCCCCTTGGGGGAACACCCCCATGTTGAGCCGATGCACGTTGTCATCCCGCTCGGGCTCATAGGGCAACCCTTGCTCACGGGCCGTATCCTGCATGCGCTCCTGAATGAGCAGCTTGGCCTCGGGGTGCAGCGCCAACGGCACCCCCAGCGCCCGCGCTGCACACCGGCGAGTGTGGTCATCCGGGGTGGCCCCGATGCCGCCGCAGCTGAACACCACATCACCCGATTCAAAGGCCCGTTTCAGGGTAGCGGTGATGCGCTCGGGCGAATCACCCACATATTCGGCCCAACCCAACGTCAGACCACGTGCTGACAGCAGCTCGATGACTTTGGGCAGGTGTTTGTCCTGGCGCTTGCCGGACATGATTTCATCGCCAATGATGACGACGCCAAAGGTGGGGGGAGATGCCAACGAAGTGCTCATGGTTGCGCTTTCAGGCCGATGGCCGCAAAGGTTGCAAGGGGTTACGGGTCAGGCTTCGCGGTGCAGGTGCCCGGCCGGGCCTGCCGTGATATCGGGCAGCGCTGCCAACCTTGTTGCGCTGTGTGGCGCGGCATTCGGGGCCATGCCAGCAGGCCAGACCTCCTGGGCCACCCCATGCCCAGATTCATCACGCAAGGCTTGCAGGGCAGCCAGCGCAAAGTGGGCAAACCACAAGGAAGAAAAAGCAAACACCAGGGTATAAATCCAGATCGCCACCGGCACCAGAATCACAAAGGCCGCCGCAAACAAAGCACCTGAGGCCCAAACCAGGCTGGGTGCTGCGCCCATCAGGCCGGTGGCCACGCCCATGCCCAGCCAGGGCAGCCGGTGGCGAGCCATCAGGGTGCGGCGCTCCTGCGCACTGGCAAATTCAGCCAGCACGTCATAAGCCATGACCCGGTAGGTCAGCCAACCCCAAATGAGTGCGGGCAGCACCATCGCCAGTGGCGGTACCAGCCACATGGGCAACGTGATCAGCAAGGCCCCCAGCGCCAGCAACACTGACAAACCGGTCCAAAACAGCCCCTGCCATGCGGTTCCGCCCTGTTTGCGCAGCAACTGGGGAAAACGCCGCTGTGCAACCAAGCGGGTCAGCGCAGGCGTCATGAAAAAAGAGACCACCAGCAAAGTGGCCAGCACCACCATCGGTGTGACTGAAAAAATCACCATGAGCGGGGCCACCACACTTTTGAGGCTGCCCAGACCCACCGCCTCGAACCAGCGCCAGACCACTTGCAGCCAGCTGGACGCATCGAGCCAATTGCGCAACCCGGCCACAGCCGCGTCCCAATACAGCCAGCCCAATCCACCGGTGACGGCCACGATGAGCACCAATGGCAGCAAAGACAACAACATCACCCGGGGATGCAGGCAATAGACGGCTGCACGCCAGAAAGAGTCAATCAGCATGTTCATGAATGAAAGCTTAGCAGCCCAGAGCTTGACCGTCGCCCTCAGGCACGGCCCACCAGCCGCAGCCAACCCAGCCGCTGTTGCGCCCAAAAGCCCGCGCCGTAGTCGCTCCCTTGCTCCACCTGATCACGCACGCCTGTGGCGTCAAAACGCAGCTGGAAATCGGCTGTACCCAACAGCATGTCCCACCAAGGCAACAGCACCCCAAAGTTGCAGCCCCCCAGCACTTTTCGACCCTCAAAGTCGGATTCGTGGCCGATGCCGATGCTGTGGTGCCTGCGGTGAAATCGTGGGCTGACCCACAAGCGCTCGCCAATGCGGCCAAACCAGATGCGGACGTTGGCGTGCTGAAAATTCTCGCTGAGCTGGCTGATGGCCACCAGCGCCATGAACTGGCCCGGCCCCACACCGATCAACACCGCGACTACCGACAAAATCAGACTGGTCAGGATGTCATCCAGCAGGTGGTTGCGGTTGTCTGTCCATTGGGTCATCTGCCGCTGCGAATGGTGCAGCGAGTGCAAAGCCCACCAGGCGTTGGACTGGTGCTGCGCCCGGTGGATCAGGTAATGCACAAAATCAAACACCACCAAGTACAGCACAAAGCTGACCAGCGCCAAATCGGTCACGCCAGGCCACAAGCCATCCAGATGGAAGGTGGGAAAGCCCATGGCCCGCAACACGCCCAGCCCTTGCTCAAACGCATAGTCAAGCGTGAAAAACATGACCAGCTTGAACAAACCCAGTCGGTGAATCAAGGTGTAGAGCACATCCACCTGCACCGCCCTGCGATCGGTCACCTCCTCGACTGGCCAGCGCCGTTGCATGGGGGCAATCACGGCCAGCATCACGGCCAGTTGCAGCAAGCCAGCCACCACCCAACCTGTGCCTTCGTAGGCTTTTTCAAGCAAATGGCCCTGCCCTGAGGCAAAAGCGATGGGTTGCACCAGCGTTTCGTAAAGCGTCTGCTGCAACCATTCAAAACTGTCGGTCAAAAAGTCCATGGGCAGATTGTCGTGAATCGGATATAGCCACAGGTGGCAGGGGTGCTCTCAGCGCGGGTGCTGCGCGATCCAGTCGCGGTAGGCCGGGTGCTCACGCAAGGTGGCAAAGCACAGCCCCCGCGCCTTCAGACCAACGATCAAAGGCTCCAGCACCGCCGGGGCCCACGGGTCCTGACGCGACCAGATGCCCAGATGCGCCATCAGAATGTCGCCTGCGCGGATGCGCTGAAGTGCTTGTTGCAGCAAGGCCGCATTGGGGTATTTGTCGCTGGGCAGTTCATCCCCCAAAAACCCGGCATCGGCCCAGCCCACATGGGCAAAACCGCAGGCGCGTGCCGCCTCGATCAAGGCACTGGACGTCTTGCCGCCCGGCGCACGAAACAAGGGCAGCACCGCAGCGCCGGTCAACTCACGCAAACGGCGCGCAGCGTGTTGCAGGTTGTCGCAATAGTCTTGGGCTGTCCAGGTCAGCGTCTGATCTGCCTGCGCCCCGGAGCTGGGACGGATGCGAAACTTTGGCGCGCCAGGCCCCGGCACATCGGCCTGCCAATACGCATGGTCCCAGGTGTGCGAGGCAAACGCATGACCCTCGGCGGCCCGGGCCTTCCACCACGAAGCCCAATGCTGGCCCAAAGTGCCATCGCCTTGCTGGGTTTTCTCATGGGCTGCAAAAAACGTGACCCGCACCTGCTGTCGCGCGAGCACTTGGGCGATCAGCGGAGCCACGCCCATGTGGCCTGTGTCAAACGTCAAGTACACCGGCTGGCTGCAAGGGGCCGCGGCCAGCGGCAGGCAGCACGCCCACACGGCGGCGGTGATCAGTGTGCGAAAACGCTCAATTGCGGGGCGCATGGTCCAGCGTCCACACCCCGTGCGGCGACTTGCCCACCGGGATCTGACGCACCACCTTGCGCGAGGCGATGTCGATCACCGTGAGCTTCTTGGCCCACCGCGAAGCCACCAGAATGAACTTGCCATCGGCCGTGATGTCCATGCAATCCGGGCCGGAAGGCCCGGGCAACTGCGCCACCACGGTCATGTTGATGTAGTCCAACTGACTGATCGAATTGGTCACCCGGTTGCTGACCATCACATGGCGCTTGTCACCCAGTGCGCGAAACGCGTGCGCGCCCTTGCCTGTGGGAATCTTCTTGACCAGCTTGGGCTGTGCCCCGGTGATGTCAAACACCTCGACCCCATCGGAGCCGGTCAAACCCACCAACAAAAACTTGTCATCGGGAGTGCCAAACACATCGGCAGGCACCGAGCCCACCGGGGTGCGTGACTTCAGGGTTTGCGTGACCAGATCAATGGCCACCACCTCATCGCTGTCTTGCATGGTCACCCAGGCCGTCTTGCTGCTGCTGTCGATCCACAGGTGGCTGGGGGTTTTGCCAGTGGGGATGCGCTTGGCCAGAGTGGCATCACGGCCATCCCAGCGGTAGATGTCCACGTGGTTCAAGCGGTTGGCCGCCGTCACCAACCACTTCATGTCGGGCGAGAACCGCAAGTGATATGGGTCCAGAATACCGGTCACCGTGCGCTGAATCTGGGCCGTGCGTGGGTCGATGAAGGTCAGCGAATCGCCCATGGCATTGGCCACAATCACCGATTTCTCATCGGGCGTCAGGTAGAGGTGGTGCGGCTCTTTGCCAGTCGGAATGCGGCGGGTCTCGGTCCAGGTGATCGGATCGATCACACTGACGTTCCCATCGAGGGAGTTGAGGACAAACACTGGAGCGGGCGCCTGGGCCAAGGCACTTGCGAAAGAGAAAATCAACACACCGCAGGCCAAAACACTGGGAAATCGGAAAAATCTGGACAAAACAATCACAAAACGCTTTCAAAATCGCGGTCAAGTGTAATCGGACCGCCTACAGGAACTCAGATGCAGATCAAACCCACTGTAAAAATAAGCATCCAAAACGTTCAGCTGGAGGTTTTGCACCTTCCAGGCGTCACCCACAACAACCAGCCAACCCTGGTGTTTCTGCACGAAGGCTTGGGCAGCATCGCCCTGTGGCGCGACTGGCCTGCCCAAGTGTGCGCCCGTCTGGGCTGCGCAGGCTTGGTGTATTCGCGCCGGGGCTACGGCCAATCCGATGCAGTGCCCGACGTACGCGGGCCTTCAGGTTCATCCAACGGACAACGCAGCGGCCGTTTGCTGCCGGATTACATGCACCACGAAGCTTTGGCGGTTTTGCCCGAGTTGCTGCAAACACTCGGTATTGAACGCCCTGTGCTGCTGGGCCACTCGGACGGCGGCACCATCGCACTGATCCACGCCAGCCGATTTGCTGTGTCAGGTTGCGTGGTCATGGCCCCGCACGTCATGGTGGAAGACATCTCCGTGCAGGCCATCACAGCCGCCCGCCAAGCGTATGAACACGGTCCCCTGCGCCAGCGCCTGGCCCCCTTCCACGCCGATGTGGACTGCGCCTTCTGGCAATGGAACGACGTCTGGCTGAGCGAGGCTTTCCGCTCATTCGACATCCGGCAAGAGCTGGCGGGCATTTCAGCGCCCTTGCTGGCCATTCAGGGCGAAACCGACCCTTACGGCACCATGGCCCAGATTGACGACATCGCCCACACCGTGCCCCATGCACAGCTGCTCAAGCTGCCCGATTGCGGCCATTCGCCCCACCGCGACCAGCCCGAGGCGGTGGCCCAGGCTGTGCAAGCCTTCATGCGCGATCTTTAAGTCGATCTGTAGGTCGTAGCTTTAGCTCCGACATGCAATCCATGCCCAAAGCACCAGTGTCAAACCTGAAGGTCACATCTACCAGACTCCGGTGAGCTGGGTCATTCACCCCTTGAGCAAAGCCAGATCTTCTTCGGTCAGCCAGCGCCATTGGCCCGGGGCGAGGTCGTTTAAAACCAGCCCCCCAATTTGCGAACGGTGTAAACCCTCCACCCGGTTGCCCACCGCCGCCAGCATGCGTTTGACCTGGTGGTATTTGCCTTCGGTCAGGGTCAGCTTCAAATGCAATTCAGCCACCACCTCACAAGCGGCAGCTTTGACGGGCTTGGGGTCATCGTCCAGCACCACGCCGGTCAGCAGTTTGTCCACCATCGCTGGCGTGATTGGGTGCTTGGTCGTCACCTCGTACACCTTGGGCACATGGTGCTTGGGTGAACTCATTTTGTGAATGAACTGGCCGTCATCGGTCAGCAGCAGCAAGCCTGTGGTGTCCTGATCGAGTCGGCCCACAGCCTGCACCCCCTGCACTGCCGCCTTTTGCGGGCGCTGGCGCAAGGGTGAGGGCAGCAGCGTGTAAATGCTCGGCCAGGTCGACGGCTTTTGCGAACACTCTGTGCCTGCGGGCTTGTGCAGCAACACATACGCACGCTCCTTGAACGGCCAATCAGTGCCCTGCACCCGAAACTGCAGCCCCTCCAACTCAAAAAATTCACCAGCATCGGTCACGGTCTCACCGTTCACCTGCACATGGCCTTGCTGCACAAGACCGGCACACACACGGCGCGTGCCAAAGCCCTGGCTGAACAAAATGTCTTCCAGGCGCATGGGTTTGAGGGGTTTGGCTTTCATGGGGCATGATTGTCGCCGCGAAACTGCCTCATTGCCCCGTCACAGCCCTGCCCCAAAGAGAGAGACCATGAGCACCGACCTGGACACCCTGACCCGCATGATCGACGCCCTGAACGCCAGCACCCGAGGCCAACTGAGCCAAACGGACATGATCCGTCAGTGGCGCAGTGGAGCGGCCAGCTTGCCCTTGCCCGAAAAGTTCGGCACCGTGCTGGGCGACTTGCTCGACCGCATCGAAGCCAGCGCCCTGTTCAGCGAAGAAAGCTGCTCATTCAGCCAAAAAGACTTGCTCGACAGCCTGCAACTGTGGGCCGATAAGGCACGCACCAAGTTGTCCAACCCGTAGGTCGGAGCTTCAGCTCCGACGCTGAGGCATTCGCAAAGCATCCTGTCGGGGCTAAAGCCGCCGACCTGCAGTCAAACCCAAACAAACGACAACGGGCCCCGAAGGGCCCGTTGTCGTTCCGCAAAGCGGCTGATTACTTCAAAGCCTTGAAGCGCACGCGCTTGGGCTTGGCACCCTCTTCGCCCAGACGGCGTTTCTTGTCGGCTTCGTATTCCTGGTAGTTGCCGTCAAAGAACACCCACTGGCTGTCGCCTTCGGCGGCCAGGATGTGGGTGGCAATGCGGTCCAGGAACCAGCGGTCGTGGCTGATGACCATGACGGAACCGGCAAACTCCAACAAAGCGTCTTCCAGGGCACGCAGGGTTTCCACGTCCAGGTCGTTGGAGGGTTCGTCCAGCAACAAGACGTTGCCGCCTTCGATCAGGGTTTTGGCCAAGTGCAGACGGCCGCGCTCACCACCGGAGAGCATGCCGACCTTCTTTTGCTGGTCGCCACCGTTGAAGTTGAAGCGGCCGCAATATGCGCGGCTGGCCATCTGGAACTTGCCCACGTTGATGATGTCCAGACCGCCCGAGACGTCTTCCCACACGGTCTTGTTGTTGTCCAGGTCGTCGCGGTTCTGGTCCACAAAGGCCATCTTCACTGTCTGGCCGATCTTCACCTCACCGCTGTCGGGCTGCTCGCGGCCCGAGATCAACTTGAACAAGGTCGACTTACCGGCACCGTTGGGGCCGATGATGCCGACGATGGCGCCCGCAGGCACTTTGAAGCTCAGGTTGTCAATCAGCATGCGGTCGCCAAAGGACTTGCTGACGTTGTTGAACTCCAGCACTTCGTTGCCCAGACGCTCGGCCACAGGGATGAAGATCTCTTGCGTTTCGTTGCGCTGCTGGTATTCGTAATCGCTCAATTCCTCAAAGCGGGCCAGACGGGCCTTGCTCTTGGCCTGACGGCCCTTGGGGTTGGCGCGGGCCCACTCCAGTTCCTTCTTCATGGCCTTGGTGCGGGCGTCTTCGGTGCGCTGTTCCTGCTCCAGACGGGCTTCTTTTTGTTCCAGCCAGGTCGAATAGTTGCCCTTGTAGGGGATGCCGTGGCCCCGGTCGAGTTCCAGAATCCATTCAGCGGCATTGTCCAGGAAGTAACGGTCGTGGGTGATGGCCACCACGGTGCCCGAGAAGCGCTGCAAAAACTGCTCCAGCCAGTCCACCGATTCGGCGTCCAAGTGGTTGGTCGGCTCGTCAAGCAGCAGCATGTCAGGGCGCGACAGCAGCAAACGGCACAACGCCACACGGCGCTTTTCACCGCCCGACAGGTTGCCGATCACGGCATCCCATGGGGGCAGGCGCAGCGCGTCGGCGGCGATTTCAAGCTGGTGGTCGGATGCATCACCAGCGGTGGCAATGATCGCTTCAAGCTTGGCCTGTTCGGCAGCCAGCGCGTCAAAGTCGGCGTCTTCTTCGGCATAGGCGGCATACACCTCTTCGAGACGGGCCTGGGCGGCCTTGATCTCGCCCATGCCGTTTTCCACCGATTGGCGCACGGTTTCATTGGGGTCGAGCTGCGGCTCTTGGGGCAAATACCCGATTTTCAGGCCCGACATGGGGATGGCTTCGCCTTCGATCTCCTTGTCGATACCGGCCATGATCTTGAGCAAGGTGGACTTGCCCGAGCCGTTGGTGCCCAGCACGCCGATCTTGGCACCGGGGAAGAAGGACAGCGAAATGTCTTTGAGAATCTGACGCTTGGGCGGCACGATCTTGCCAACCCGGTTCATCGAAAATACGTATTGAGCCATGTGTAACCCTGAAAAAATGCAAGCAACCGTGCATTATCCCAGCTTGTCGTGACACGCCCCCAATCCCCCTGCAGGAGCGGCGTCCCGTCACGACAAGCCCCCGCAGACCACGCAGAACCGCCCCGAAGGCGGTGTTTCTAAAGTTCGCGGTCGGTCTGCTGACCCGGCCGAGCCGAAAACTGCACCCGGCTGTCCATGGCTTCGAGCAGCACCCGTGCACTGCGACGGCCATACACCTCGGCCCTCAACCAGTCGCACTCGGCATCCAACAGGGCATCTGAAGCCAGGCTGCACCACCAGACACGACCCTCGCCGTCCCAGCGGTAGCCCCGGGCCTTGAGTTTGTCCTTGGCTTCAAACGGCGCGCCCGTGGCGCGCAGCTTGTAACGTGTCTGCCCGGCCCCGGCCAACAGGCGGGCCAGGCCCGTCTGGCCATCGGCCAGCGGCGAAGCCAGCACCTGCAACAAGGCATGGCAGTCGACTTGCGCCCGGTGCGCGTCGTAAAACCAGCCACGCTCGGCGGCCAGAAACTCCAATTTGGCCGAGCCACTGCCTTCTTTTTTCCAGTCAATGCCCATGAAAGAGCAATTCCAGGGTTTGGCCGCAAACACCGGCCAGCGCACCTCCACAAACGGCCGGTCAAACCCGGCGTTATGCGCCACGATCAAATCGGCCTGTTCCACCATCGCCGTTACGGCCGCGTCGTCGATGCGCAACCCCTGCACCATGCTGTCATCAATGCCGGTGATCTCGGTGATCTGAGGCGGAATTGGCTTGCCCGGGTCTTCAAATGACTCGTAAATCGTCACTGGCCCCACCGGCAAACCCGTAACTGTGTCCACCAGCACCGACAACATGGCCAGCTCGATCACTTTTTCACTCTTGCTGTCCAGCCCGGTGGTTTCGGTGTCCAGCACGATCACGCGCTGCGTGGCTTGCCCGTGCAAACCACCGTAATCGGCCACAGGCCGCAAACGCCGCAGCACGCGAAAGTCGGGGTGCTGGGCCAGCGTTTGAGCCATGTCATCGGGGTCGGTGGCCAGCGCGGCGGGCGCCGGGGAAGCAGTTGCATTCAAATCGGCCTCTGGCTGTGCCAGTGCAAGAGCAGCGGACGCCGGGACCGTTGGGGAGGGCACGGCAGGAGCCAGGGTGATGACCGGTTTCAACGCTCTGGCGGGCTTGGCCGGTTTTTCGGTGGATTCAGCCTCAAAGCCGAAAAAACTCATCTGGTCTGTCTTGTTCATGGTGTCGGAATTATTGACCAGCCGCGCCGGCCCCCAAAACAGTGCCACGGCCAGCCAACAAGCGCTTTGTCCATTTCGTGCGACAATCCCACCCGCTGAGGCCTCCAGTTGCCCCAGCATCAGCACTTCTGCTGGGGCCTGACCCAGGCAACGCTCAAAACAAGCGCCTGCGGTTTCCATGCCCACCTTAAGACTTATCGGCCAATACTGGTCACTGCCAACAGCAGTTGAATGAGCAGATACCCGCGCCGGACATGGCGCTCTGTAAAAATGAACTTTGAAGAATTGAATCTGGCCCCGGCCATCATGCAAGCTGTGCGCGAGCAAGGCTACGAGAACCCCACACCGATTCAGGCCCAGGCCATTCCCGCTGTCCTCGCAGGCCACGACCTGCTGGCCGGCGCCCAGACCGGCACCGGCAAAACCGCCGCATTCACCCTGCCCATGCTGCACAAGCTGAGCCTGAGCCAACCGGGCCAGAACCGCTTTGGCGGCAAAGCCATCCGCGCCCTGGTGCTCACCCCCACCCGCGAATTGGCCGCCCAGGTCGAAGAGTCGGTGCGCGACTATGGCAAATACCTCCAGCTCGACTCCACCGTGATCTTTGGTGGCGTGGGCATGAACCCGCAGATCAACAAGGTCAAGCGCGGTGTGGACATCCTGGTGGCCACCCCTGGTCGTTTGCTCGATCTGCAAGGTCAGGGCTTCCTCGACTTGTCGACCATCGAGATCCTGGTGCTCGACGAAGCCGACCGCATGCTGGACATGGGCTTCATCCACGACGTGAAAAAAGTGCTGGCCATGGTGCCCGGCCACAAGCAGAGCCTGTTGTTCTCCGCCACCTTCAGCGATGAAATTCGCGAACTGGCTAACAACCTGCTCAAAGACCCGCAAAGCATCCAAGTCACGCCCAGCAACAC
>JACCDQ011117272.1_pt1 | contig 12077 bp, 9 predicted proteins | sample 7446031 | NCBI WGS metagenome assembly JACCDQ01 (sample SAMN15323442, study PRJNA562643) | freshwater metagenome | isolation source: river surface water | place: USA:Blue River Watershed | collected 2017-08-17
CTCGAAAGGCCCGCGCGCATGATCCGGCTCGTGCAGCGTTTCGGTTGGCTGGCCTTCTGCGTCGCCGCCTTTCTCGCCACCGCGTGGTGGGCGCTGCGCGTATCCGCTCTCCCCAACGACGACCAGCGCCTCGTCGTTCCCGTCTCCACCGTCTGGGGCCTCCACGCCTGCACCGTCGCCATCGTCGCCGGTCTCCTCGCCCTCGCCCCGCGCGTCGTCGCGCTGCTCGGCCGCCGCCGCGCCCTCACCGCCGCCGCCGTCGCCGTCGGCGGCTACCTCCTCTGCTTCGCCGCCCCGCGCACCAGCCGCATCTTCTTCGACGAACACATCTACATGCAGATCGGCCAGACGATCGCGCACACCGGCCGCGCCGAGGGCGCCAACTACGCCCGCGTCGAATACGGCAAGTTCGAGATGTATGCGCCCTGGGTGAACAAGCAGCCCAACGGCCTGCCCTACCTCCTCTCCTGGATCTACCGCGCCGTCGGCGTATCCGAAACCGCCTCACACGCGCTCAACCGCGCCCTCACCGGCCTCACCGCCGCCGCCCTCTACCTCGGCCTCGCCGTCGTGCCGTGGACGCTCCCCGCCGGCGCCCCGCTCGCCGCCGCCCTCGCCTTCCTCTTCACCCCGCTCGTCCCGTGGTGGGGCCACACCGTCGCCGTCGAGCCCGGCGCCGCCGCCACGGTCGTCTTCGCCTTTGCCGCCGCGTGCCTCCATGCGCGCCTCCGCGACGCCGGCACCGCCCAGGGCCCGCCCGCCTCCGCCGCCCTGCTCGCCGGCACCACCGCCCTCGCCGCCTATTTCCGCCCCGAGTCGCTGCTCGTGTTTCCCCTCGTCGCCGCGGTCCTCTGGTCCACCGAGGACCGTTTCATCGAGGACCTCGCGGCCTGGGGCGCACTCGCCCTGTCCCTCGCCCTCGCCCTGCCCACGCTCATGCATCTCTGGTCGATGCGCACCGAGCCCTGGGGCGCGACCGACGGCCGCCGCTTCGCCACCGAGTTCGTCGCCAAAAACCTCGAGCACAACGGCGGCTATTTCTTCGACGGGCTCTGGTTCCCCGTCGCCGGCACGCTGCTCGCCCTGGCCGGCGCCGGCTGGTTCCTCGTCCGCGCCCGCTCGGCCGGCCTCGTCGTGTTGCTCTGGTTCGCGCTCGGCTGGGGCATCTTCATTTTCTACTACGCCGGCGGCTACTTTTACGGCGCCAGCTCCCGCTACGCCCTGCCGTCCTGTCCTCCGGTTGCGCTCGGCATGGGCGTCGGCGCCGCCGCGATCTTCGCTTGGTTGCGCCCGCGCCCGCTCGTGCTCGGCACCGTCGCCGCCCTCGCGTCGGTCAACTGGGCCGCGGCGTGGAAATTCGTGCCGACCCTGACGCGCGAGGCCTCCGAGGCCGTGGCCGACACCGCCTTCGTCGCCCGCGAGGCCCGCCGCCTGCCCGAGGGCGCCCTCGTCGTCTCGTCGGATCCGTGCCTCTGGCACCTGCAACACGTCAACGCCTCCCAATGGTTCGTCGTCGACCACCTCCTCCGCACCGAGCTCCGCGAACTTCAGCTCCAATACCCCGGCGGCATCTACGTGCACTGGGGATTCTGGCAAAACGCCGAGCCCGGGCTCGCGCGCGAGGTCGCCGACCACCTCGTCGCCCACGACGCGCGCGAGGTCGTCCGCGCCTCCAGCCAGGCCTACAAACTCGCCCTCTGGCGCCTCGACACGCCCGCCGCCGTGGCCCGCTTCGGCGGCAAGGGTCCCGCCGTCGCCCGCCCCGAGACCGACCTCGACGCGCAGCTCGCCCGGGCCCGCGCCGACTTCACCGCCCCGCCCGCCGCAAAACAGCCGGCCTCGCCATGAGCCGCCTCTACTCCTGGTCCCGCTTCGCCCTGCGCACCGCCGGCGCCGCCATCGAACGCTCCGCCCTGCCCTCGAAGCTCGTCTTCGTCGTCACCAAGCGCTGCCACAGCCGCTGCGTCTACTGCGACATCTGGAAGGTCAAGGACACCCCGGGCGCCCTCGACCGCGAGCTGTCACTCGACGAAGTCCGCCGGTTCGCCCGCGCCAACCCCTTTTTCCACTGGATCGACTTCACCGGCGGCGAACCCACCGACCGCCCCGACTTCGTCCCGGTCGTCCAGGCCTTCGCCGCCGCCTGCCCGGACCTCCTGCTTGTCCATTTCCCGACCAACGGCCTCGCCACCCGCCGCATCGCCGGCATCGCCGCGGACCTGCGCGCCTCCGTCCGTGCTCGTCTCGTCGTCACCGTCTCCCTCGACGGTCCGCCCGAACTCAACGACCGCCTCCGCGGCGTGCCCCGCGACTTCGCCCGCGCGATCGACACCTTCACCGCCGTCCGCCGCGTGCTCGGGGAGGACAACGTCTACGTCGGCATGACGCTCCACGGCCACCGCGCCACCACCGGCCGCACCGTCACCGAGCTGGTCGCCGCCACCTTCGCCGCCGTCAATGCCGCCCTCGCCGAACGCCGGGAGCCCTCGCTCGACTGGAGCGGCTTCCATCTCAATTTGCCGCACCTCTCCCCGCACTACTACGGCAACACCCCCGCCGGCTCCGCTCCGGCCGCCGCGACCGGCGACGCCGTGCACCGCGCCGAGATCGCCGACGCCCTCCGCTTCGCCGCCCTCCGCCCCAAGCACGGCGGCTCCTTCGCCCTGCGTGCCATCGAGCGCATCTATCGCGCCGAGGCCCTGCGCTTTCTCGCGTCCGGCCGCACCGCCATCGGCTGCTCCGCGCTCCTCTCGACCGCCTACCTGAGCGAACTCGGGGAAGTCTATCCCTGCACCGTCTGGGACAATCCCCTCGGCAACATCCGCGACCACGGCTACGCGCTCGCGCCGATCCTCGACGCCGCGCGCCGCGCCGGTATCCGCCGCGCCATCACGGAGCGGCGCTGTCCCAACTGCTGGACGCCCTGCGAGGCGTATCCCGCCATCGCCGCCTCTCCGCTCCGCGCCCTCGCCGCCCTCGCCCGCGGCTGAACGTCCGCCCCCGTTCGCCTTGCCGCTTCGCATGCCGTCCCGCGCCTCCCTCGCCCTCGCCCGCGCGCTGCCGCCCTTGCTGCTCGGCGCCGTCCCGCTGGCGGCGCTGCTGTCGTTCCTGATCCAGCCGCTCCTCGGCAAACGCCTCCTGCCGATCTACGGCGGCACCGCCGGCACCTGGCTCGGCTGCATGGTGTTTTTCCAGCTCGCCCTGCTGCTCGGCTACGGCTGGGCCGCCTGGCTCCTGCGCCGCCCGCCGCTCCGCCAGGCCGCCGGCACCGCCGCCCTCGCCCTCCTCGCGGTCGTGTCGTATCATCTTCCGTCGGACGCCGCCGTCGGCGCCGCCGGCATCGGCCGCGTGGTCGGGCGCCTCTCGCTCTCCTGCCTGCCCGCGATGGTCCTCCTCTTCAGCGTCTCGCCGCTCGCCACCGCCTGGCTGCGGCGCCGCGGCGGGGACGTCCCCTACCACATCTACGCCGTCTCCAACGGCGGCAGCCTGCTCGCCCTGCTGCTCTACCCGTTCGTCATCGAGCCCCGCCTGCGCCTCAGCGACCAATCGCTGCTGTGGCACGCGCTCCTCCTGCTCGTCGCCGCCGCCGTCGCCCTCGCCGCCTGGATCGTCTCCCGCGCCGCCGTCGACGCGCCCTCCGTCTCTCCGTCCGCCGCGGTCGCGCCGTTTCCACCCGTCTCGCACGTCGCCGCCTGGATCGGCCTGAGCGCACTCACCACGGTCGCGATGCTCGGCGCCACCTACCACATCTCCGCCGAGATCGGCGCGAGCCCGCTCGCGTGGGTCGGTCCGTTCGGCCTCTACCTGCTTGCCTTCATGGTCACTTTTTCCGGCCGCTGGCAGCGCTGGATGACCATTGCCACCGTCGCGTGGCTCCTCGTCTCGCTCACGGCCTACATGCTCGCGAAAGGCTTCGGCGCCGCCACCGTGAACTCCACCCGCGTCTGGCTGCTGCTCTCTCTCACCGCCGCCGGCAGTTTCCTCGGCCAGGCTCTGCTGCACGGCCTCCGGCCCGCCGAGCGCCCCGAACAGTTCTACCTCGGCCTCGCCGCCGGCGGCGTCCTCGGCGGCCTGCTCGCCTCGACCGTCCTGCCGGCGCTGCTCGCCCAACCGCTCGAATTTCCCCTCGCCTCCGCCACGCTGCTGGTCGTCGGCCTCGTCTGGCTCAATGCCACCCGCGCGCCCGCCGCCGTCGCCCTCACCGCCGCCACCGTCTTGCTTCCCCTTCTCGGCTTCGGCTTCCAGGCCGTCCGACCCGAACCCGGCGCCACGCTCCTCCACCTCCGCGACGTCCACGGCCACCTCATGCTCAAGCGCGACGACGCGTCCGTCGTCCTCTCCAGCGACACCACCACCCACGGCACCCAGCTGATCGCCGACGCCGCCGCCCGCCGCCGGCCCACGCAATACTACACCGAGAGCAGCGGTGTCGGCCGCGCCCTCGCGAAACTCCAGGCCCAGCGCCCGTCTCTCCGCATCGGCGTCATCGGCCTCGGCGCCGGCACCCTCGCCGCCTACGCCCGGCCGGAGGACACGATCGACTTCTGGGACATCGACCCCAAGTCCCTCCGCGTCGCCCGCGAGCACTTCACCTTCGTCGCGGACTCTCCCGGCACGGTTCACCTCCACCTCCGCGACGGCCGCCACGCGCTCGCCGCCACCGTCGCCGACTACGACCTCATCGTCCTCGATGCCTTCACCGGCGACGGCGTCCCGTCCCACCTGCTCACCCGCGAGGCGCTCGCAATCTACCTGGCCCGCCTCGCCGCCCGCGACGGGCTGCTCCTCGTCCACACCTCGACCCGCTACTCGAAACTCTTTCCCATCGTCGCCGCCACCGCCCGCACCCTCGGCCGTGGCGCCGTCTCCGTTTCCACCGTGATCGCGCGCACGCTGGAGGCCCGCGACTGGGATCCCGCTCCCAACGACTGGGTCCTCGTCGGCCGCGCCGAACGCATGGCCGACGTCGCCGGCTGGTTTCCGGCCGACGAGGAAAACGGTCGGGTGACGCGCACCGTCACCCACCACCGCTCCCCGTTTATCCCGCAGGAGTGCGTCTGGAGCGACGACCGCAACGCCGCCCTCGACGCCCTCGCGCTCGACCGCTACCTCTTCGACCACTGAGCGCGCGCCGGACCGCGTGCCGCCTCCTGCCAACCGGTCCCCGTGCGGCCCTGCTCCGCCGCGCCACCAACGCTCCTTGCCCCCGCCCCGTGCGGCCCCTTGGATCGGGGCCGAACACCCCTGTCCACCGCTGCCGCGGCGGGCCCGGTCATACCGGCCATGCGAACGCCCCTCCAAACCACGCCTGATCCGGCCATCGGGATCTATCGGCAGATCAGGATTTTCCCTAGGGCAGGGATCTTTTCCCTCGTGACGCATCCGTCGTCGGCCGTCGACCGCAGCAATTCCTCGACAACCCTCCGGCGTTCGACACCACCTCGTTCAGCTTCCCACCCATCGCGCCTGCCCTTCGACGCCTCGCCAACCCCATGACTGACACGCTCGCCTCCACCATCCGCGTCGTCCTCGTCGACGACAGCAAGTTGGTCCGCCGCGGCCTCTGCGCCGTTCTGGCCACCGAAACCGACCCCGCCATCGAAGTCGTGGCCGAAGCCGGTTCGGTCGCCGAAGCCGTCGCCGCCTGCCGCGAAGCCAAACCCGACGTCGTCATCCTCGACATCCGCTTGCCCGACGGCACCGGCTTCGACGCGTCCCGCCGGATCAGCGAAGAGCTGCCCGACACCCGGTTTCTCGTTCTCACCTCGCACTCCAACGACAACTACGTCTACGAGGCCGTGACCTCCGGTGTGCAGGGCTACCTCATGAAGGAGGTCGACCCCGCGAGCCTCATCCACGCCCTGCGCGAGATCGCTGCCGGCCGCTCCTCGCTCGATCCCGACATCACCTCCCGTGTGCTGCGCCTCCTCCGCGGCCCCGCCAAATCCGAGACCGGAACGGATCTCAGCATCCTTTCCCAGCAGGAACGCCGCGTGCTCGAACTCGTCGCCCAGGGCCTCACCAACAAACAGGTCGCCGAACAGCTCGGCCTGAGCCGCAACACGGTGAAGAATTACCTGATGAACGTGTTCGAGAAGTTGCAGATCAAGCGCCGCTCCCAGGCCGCCGTCCTTTTCGTGCAGCAAAACCAGCAGCGCGACCGCGATTCCTCCTGACCGTGCGTCCGGTTGGGCGCCCCCGCGCCGCGGCCCGCGGCCGGACCTCGGCCGTTTGAGCGAATCCTTGGTTGAGCCGCCGGGTTTTCCGGCGCCGAGTCATCGGCCGCCTCTCCGAAAGGTGCCGACCCGACAAAATAGGCCCATTTTAGCCTATCGTCATAGGCCCATTAAACGGGCCTTTCCGCCTCTAACGTCCGCCGCCGGGGTTCGGCTACTATCTCGGCGATGTTCAGCCCGTCGCTATCCCGCCGCCCCCGTCGCCCCGTCGGTTTCTCCGACGCCGCCCGTCGCGGCCGGGCCGGTTTTACGATTTTCGAGGTCGCGATTGCGGGCGCCGTGATGGCCCTCGGCATCGCCACCTCGATTATCGCGATGCAAAGCAGCTTCAAGTCGATCGACGTCGCCCGCGACACCACCCTCGCGTCCCAGATTCTCCAGAGCGAGATGGAGCGCCTCCGGCTCATGGCGTGGAACAACACCACCACTGTCGCCGTGGACAGCATCTGCGAGCTGCCGGAAAAGGAAGAGGTCAGCCTCTCCTCGATGTTTACCTCCAGCGCCGCCATCGCGTCGCGCTTCCGGGTCATCCGCACCGTCGAAACCGACGCCGACCGCCCCTCCGACGTCCGCTACATCACCATTTATGTGCAGTGGCGCACCTCGGACGGCCGCACCCAGCAACGCTCCTTCCGCTCCATGTATGCCAAGAACGGCCTGTATGATTACTATTACACCCTCGCCCATTGAGCCGCCCGCCTGCGGCCGCTCCGGCCCGCCCCGCGGGTCCGCCCGGCGAGCCCGCTCCGGCTTCACCCTCGTCGAGGTCCTCATCGGGGCGACACTCGGCACCATGATCCTCGCCGGCGTGCTCACGACCTTCCTGTTCCTCGGCCGCAGCGGCATGAACGTCCAAAACTACAACGACATGGAGTCGCAGGCCCGCAAGTCCCTCGAGCTCTTCGCCGAGGACGTCCGCCAGGCCAGCGCCATCTCCTGGTCCAGTTCCACGACCGTCACGCTCACGGTCAACACCGCGCCCGTCATCTACACCTACGAGTCCAGCTCCAGCACCTTCTTCCGCCGCGACGCCACCGGCACGCGCGCCCTCCTCACCGGCGTGACCTCCTTCACCTTCAAGGCCTACACGATCACCGGCGCCGAGATCACCGATTTCAGCACCGCTACCGCCCGCAACTCCGCCTCGAAGAACACCAAGCAGCTCCAGCTCACCCTCGAGGCCGCCCGCTCCGGCACCACCCTCGCCACCGCGACCAATACCGTGCTCTCCGCCCGGTTCATCTTGCGCAACAAAGTCATCACCGCCTGACCCGCGCGCCGTCCCCGCCATGCGTTCCTCCTCTGTCCGCCGCCGCGATCGCGGCTCTCTCCTGATCACCGCCCTGATTCTGGCCGCGGTCATCGGCATCTCGCTCGCCAGCTACATCCAGCTCGGCCGCACCAGCCTCACCATCTCCAATCGCGCGCTCTACCACAACGCCGCCATCAACCTCGCCGAGAACGGCCTCGAGGAGGCCATGTATTCCATCAACAAGGCCATCGCCGATCCGAGCTACGGCTGGACCGGCTGGTCCAACGACGGAACCGGCGCCGCCTCCAACGCCTGGCGCGAATGGGGCGGCACCACCTTCGACCAGAACTCCACCGGCGCCGTCCGCGTCTTCGTCTACAACTACAAGGGCACCGTCGCCCCCAAGATCGTCACCCGCGCCGCCATCACCCTCGGCGGCGCCGCCTCCGCCCCGATCGAGAAGTGGATCGAGGTCACCCTCCGCAAGACCTCCAAATTCTCCAACGGTCTCGTCGCCAAAAACTCCATCGTCTTCAACGGCACCAACACCTCCGTCGACAGCTGGAACTCCGACCCCGACAAGAACCCCGCCACCGCCGCCGTCCCGTTCTCCGCCGGCGTCCGCCGCGACAACGGCTCCGTCGGCTCCATCTCCGTCGGCGTCGACGCCGTCATGGTCAAACAGGCCGACATCTGGGGCTTCGTCGCCACCGGCGGCATGGATCCCACCACCACCGTCGGCACCGGCGGCTCCATCCTCGGCTCGAGCTCCGTCTACGACGCCGCCACCTGGAGCTCCGCCACCGTCGACCCGGCCCGCGTTTCCACCGACTTCGCCGCCAGCTTCGATGCCGTCGCCGCCCCCGCCAAGGCCTACATCGCCATCGGCACCATCAACGCCGACACCGTGCTCCCGCGTGCCGCCGATGTCGCCGCGTCCCTCGCCGACGCCGACGGCAATTACTACTACAGCTCCCCCGCCGTCGACCTCGTCAACGAATACCTCCGCATCAACGGCAAGGTCGTCCTCAAACTCACCACCACCGGCACCGCCATCGACGTCGGCGGCGGCAGCGGCGAGATCACCGTCGATTCCGGCTCCAGCCTGGCCATCTACGCCGAGGGCGACATCAAGATCGCCGGCCAAGGCGTCGCCAACGGGTCCGACACCAATTCCGACGGCACCGTCTCCAACAGCGAGGCCGCGCAGCCCGTGAATTTCCAGATCTGGGGCACCAAGACCTCCGGCGTGCAGGACATCAAGATCGCCGGCAAGGGCACGCTCAGCGGCCTGATCTATGCCCCGCTCGGCAATGTCACCGTCAACGGCAACGGCCACGTCTCCGGTTCCGTCGTCGCCAACAACATCACCCTCACCGGCAACGCCGCCTTCCACTACGACGAGTCCCTCGGCGACTTCGGCGGCGGCAACCCTTTCCGCATCGCCAAATGGAAAGAACTCACCACCGCCGCCGACCGCGCGGCCTACGCCAGCGCCATCAACTGGTGACCGTCGTCATGTCCGCCGCCCCCGACCGTTTGCTTTCTCCTCCGCGCCGCGGCGGCCGGCGCGCCTTCACCATTGTCGAGGTCATGGTCGCCGCCGGTGTCATGGCCCTCGTCCTCACCACCTCGATCACGACCCTGCAGAGCGCCTTCATGGCGCTCGACGCCGCACGCAACGTCACCTCGGCCGGCCAGATCATGCAGAGCGAGCTCGAGAAGATGCGCCTCAAGGATTGGTCCGTCATCAGCGGCTACGAAGCCGGCCCGACCACGATCACCATCGACTCGTCGTTCACGACCAACCCCGCCATCGGCAGCCGCTTCACGCTCACCCGCAGCGTCGCCGACGTCCACACCGACATGAAGTCGATCACGCTCACCATCGCGTGGAAGTCCTACGACGGACGCTCCCAGACCCGCTCCTACCAGACCTACTACGGCCGCAATGGGCTCTACGATTTCTTCTACAACTCCAACTGAGCCGCCCCGCCGCCGCGCCCCCCGCGCCGCCCCCGCTGCGGGCACGCGGGCCTTTTCGTTGGTCGAGCTCATCGTCGGTTCGAGCATCGCGAGCTTCGTGCTCGTCGGCGTCCTCGCCGCCTTCCTCATGCTCGGCCGCAGCGGCGTCAACATCGCCAACTACGCCGACGCCGAGGCCCAGCTCCGCCGCGGCCTCGAGGACTTCAGCCAGGACGTCCGCATGGCCAGCGGCATCGTCTGGAACTCGTCGTCGTCGATCACCCTCACCGTGCCGAACAACTACACGAGCACGTCCAACCAGGTCACCTACGCCTACGACAGCGCCACCACCGGCGCCACCGCGCGCAGCTTCTACCGCGTCCCCGGCGGCGCTTCCTCCACCGCCACCCGCTCCGTCTACGTGCGCAACATCTCCAGTTTCTCCTTCGCCCGCTACAACCGCCTCGACAGCACCGCCGCCAACGATGCCGAGACCAAACGCATCCAGATCCAGATGAATGTGCGCACCGCCAACAGCACGCTGGTCGCCGCCAACACCACCGGCGTCTCCGCGAGCTTCCTGCTGCGCAACAAAGTCGCCAATTGACCATGAACGCCGCGCCCGCCCCGACCTCCTCCACCCCGCCCCGCCGCACCCGGCCCGGCGCCGTCCGCGGCTCCGTGCTCATCACCGCCCTTCTCTTCGCCTCCCTCATCGCGATCGCCCTCACGAGCTACATCCGCCTCACCCTCACCTCGCTCGCCCTCGCCGACCGCTCGTTCTACCAGAATTCCGCCGTCAACCTCGCCGAGGTCGGCATCGAGGAGGCCCTCTACTGCTTCAACCGCCTCGACAACGTCACCCTCGCCACCTCCGCCTGGGCATCCCCCTGGTCCATCGCCTCGGACAACTCCGTCACCCGCACGCTGACCGACTTCACCCTCGGCCCGGGCGTCACCGCCGTCGTCAAGGTCTACGCCAACCACTACAATCCGTCGTCGACCACGACCCCGATCATCGTCTCGCGCTCGATCATTACCTTCGCCCGCGGCGGGCCCACGATCGAGAAATACATGGAGGTCACGCTCCGCAAACGCTCCCTCTGGGTGAACGGCCTCGTGGCCAAGGAGGGCATCACCTGGGTCGGCCACCCCGCCGCCGACAGCTGGAACTCCGACCCCGACAACAACCCCGCCACCGCCGCCGTCGCCTACTCCGCCTCGGTCCAGGGCGCCAACTGCACCGTCGCCGCCATCAGCGGCAATATTTCCCTCGGTTCCGGCGGGGACATTTTCGGCTACGCCAAGACCAGCTCCACCGGCACCACGTCCGGCGGCAGCGTCCACGGCCTCGGCACCTCCGCCAACGACCCCTCCCGCATCACCAACGACTTCTCCGCCAATCTGCCCCCGATCACCGTTCCCTCCGCCACGATCATCAACTACGTCAGCGGCACCGTCCCGACCGATTTCCCCCTCGCTACCCACCTGCCCAACACCGACGGCAAATACTACTTCTCCTTCGCCTCCGGTCGCAACATCTCCACCACCACCACCGTGGGCACGGCCATCCCCAATGCCAAGGTGGTCTTCCTGATGCTCGACCACCAGGGCACCACCGCCATCGGCTTCACCGGCACCCGCTCCCTCACCGTCAAAACCGGTTCCCAGCTGACCGTCTACACCAACGGCGACATCTCCGCCTTCGGCAACGGCATCGTCAACGGCAACACCGCCGGCGCCAACCAGGCCTCCAGCCTCACCATCTACGGCACCACCGCCTCGCCCAGCACCCAATCGATCAACATCGGCGGTAACGGCCAGCTCTACGCCGCCATCTACGCCCCGCAGGGCATCGTCGAGATGCGCGGCGGCGGCAGCTCCGGCATGGTCCTCGGTTCCATCGTCGCCAAGTCCATCAACATGAACGGCGGCACCGATTTCCACTACGACGAAGCCCTCGGCACCGTCTCCAGCGGCAATCCCTTCGGCATCGTCAAGTGGCGCGAACTCCAGTCCGCCGCCGAGCGCGCCACCTACGCCAGCCAGCTCGCCTTCTGAGCCGGCCTCCGGCTCAGGGCCAGGCACCCGCCCGCCGCCGACGCGCCTCGCTCCGCCCGCCGCCGGCCCTCCCGGCCGCTCGTCCGTCCGTCAGCGGAGCAGCCCGCCCGCCAAGCCCGCCGCCGCAATCACCGCCGGCACCGCCCAGCGCGATTTCCAAAACCACACCGTCGCGAGCGCCGCGGCCGCGATCGCCGCCGATCGCCCGTCGCCGATCGCCGCCCGCCCCAGCTCCCACGCCGTCACCGCGATGAGCCCCACCACGCCCGCGGTCACGCCCGCGAGCAGGTCCTTGAGCGGCGGATACGCCATCGCCTTCTCCAACTGCCGGAAAAACAGCAGGCCGAATCCGAACGCCGGCAGGAAAACGCCCGCGGTCATCGCCAGCGCCCCCGCCCAGCCGCCGCCCGCGAACCCCACGTAGGTCGCGAAGATGATCAGCGGCGCGGGCAGCACCCCCGCCAGCGCCACCCCGTCCAAAAATTCCCGCTCCGTCATCCACTGCCCGCGCTCCACCGCATCCGCCCGCAAAAACGGGATCGCCGTATACGCCCCGCCGAAAG
>JACCDQ010408133.1_pt1 | contig 12074 bp, 10 predicted proteins | sample 7446031 | NCBI WGS metagenome assembly JACCDQ01 (sample SAMN15323442, study PRJNA562643) | freshwater metagenome | isolation source: river surface water | place: USA:Blue River Watershed | collected 2017-08-17
GCCAATCAGCAACCACCGTGGGCACCTGTTTGCCGGCGCGCGATTGAGCGCGTGCCTGTTCAAGCCAGCGACCTGTTCGGGCATCCCATTCAGGGTTAACGCCCAGGCTATGCCACAGGGTTTGTGCGCCAATCAGATGTTCGCTAACGACCTGGTCCAGATCGTCGAGCGCATAGGCTGCATCAAAGGCAAAACGTTCGCGGGCAGCTTCCGGCCCAAAGCAAAAGCCTTCCCAGAGTTCACGTTCTTCATTCTTGGCACGGCAAAACAACAAGCTCTGTGGGGTATCGGAAACTAATAACACGAGTACGGCATCGGGTTCTTCAAACCCGGTCAGGTACCAGAAATTGCTATCGAAGCGGAAGGGGTGGTGCGTATCCCGGTTGCGAATTAATTCCGTTGAGGTGGGAATGATGGCCACGCCACGCCCGCTTTTATGCATTTCTACGAGCAGCTGTTGCCGACGCCGCACGAAAGGCGATGCGTCGAAAGCCTTTGGGGCTAGGGGTGCGAGCGGCGGAGGTAGCGAACGAATGACAGACATTGTGCAGGAATGTTAAGTGAACGACTGATCATACCCCTGCTCAGGGCTTATGAGTGTTGGCTTGCACGCAATTCGGCATCTAACGCAGCAAGCCGATCCGGGGTGCCCACGTCTTCCCAGCGCCCGACATGGTGTTCACCGCTGACGCGGCCTTCGGCCATCGCGGCACGCAGCAGAGGTGCCAGCTTGGCCGGTTCACCGCTGACCAGATCTTTGAATAGGCTCGGGCGGTAAAAACCGATGCCGGCAAAGGTGAGCGCTGGCGCCTCGTTTGTCTTGTCCGTGACCCGATGGTTCTGTAGTGTGAAATCGCCTGTTGGGTGTTGTGGTGGATTGTTCACCAGCACCAGGTGAGCCAGATCGGATTCGCGCATCGCGACCTGCGCTATTGGCCAATCGCAGTAGATATCACCATTGACCACAAGGAAGGGTGCATCGCTGCCGTTGTCTAAGTGCGGCAGTGCCTGGCAAATACCACCAGCCGTTTCTAACGCACCAGCAGGTTCGGCAGACCAGGTAATGGAGACGCCCCATTGCGACCCGTTGCCCAATGCTGCCACCAGTTGTTCGCCCAGGTGGGCGTGATTAATCACGATATCTTTGAAGCCTGCAGCCGCAAGGCGCTCCAGGTGGTAAACAATCAGGGGCTTATCCGCTGCGGGCAGCAAAGGTTTCGGGCAATGATCGGTTAGCGGACGCATCCGCTCCCCTCGACCTGCTGCCAGAATCATCGCGCGCATGCTGTCCCCTTAAAAGGTGTAACCGATCTGAAGATCGCGCGGTGATAAGCGTTCAAGAATCGGCACGAGCGGGCGTAGTTCGGCGTAGCGTTCGGCAGTGCGATAGGCGTAATTGAAGAAACGCGGCAGGTCTTCTAGGTAGTGGCCTTTGCCATCACGGTAGTTCAGGCGACAGAAGATACCCAGCACCTTTAGGTGACGTTGTAGCCCCATGAATTCATAGGCACGCCAGAAATCACCAAAATCCGGATGAACGGGTAAACCAGCTTTGCGGGCTTGTTCCCAGTAACGAATCACCCAGTCGAGTTCGCGCTCTTCGTCCCAGGAGATAAAAGCGTCACGGAACAACGAGACCACGTCATAGGTGATCGGGCCATAAACCGCATCCTGGAAGTCCAGAATCGCCGGGGTAGACGGGTCACCGGTCAGCATCATGTTGCGCGGCATGTAGTCGCGGTGAACAAACACCTGTGGTTGTGCCAGGGAGGAGGCTACAAGCGCGTCCATTACCCCATTCAGCCAGCCTTGTTCTTTTTCAGTCAGCTCGATGCCGGCGTGATGTGCTACACACCATTCCGGGAAAAGTGCTAATTCACGGCGAAGGAGTGCTTCATCGTATGCCGGCAGAATGTCTGCTTTGGAGCTGGCTTGCCATTGGACGAGCGCCTTGATGGCGCCTCGCATGAGGGTATCTGCTGTTTTTGCATCCGATGTGTGCAGGGTTTTGAGATAGCCAACGCTGCCCAGGTCATTTAGGAGCAAATAGCCATTAGTTGGGTCTGCGGCCAGAATCTTGGGAGCTACCAGGTCTGCGTCGGCCATAAGGCCGGCAACCTGGATAAATGGGCGGACATCTTCCTTGTCCGGTGGCGCGTCCATCAGAATAGCCGTTTCGCCACCAGGCCACGTAGCACGGAAGTAACGACGGAAGCTGGCATCGGCAGACGCCGGGGTCAGAACAGGCGTGCCCGGATGCAGTTGGCTTTGAGTGGCAAATTCGGTACCGGCTAGCAGGCGGGTGTCAGTCGTGGTCGTCATTGTGTTCCAGGGGAGCCTAAAGGCCTCTTTAAGGGGTAAAAATGCTAGAATTAAAGGTATTTTACCTTGTGCGGGCAGGCGACTGAAACCGGTTGCTTTTCGTGCTTTATCTGGAATTAATTGTTGTCTATTGCTGTGCCATCCCGTTTACCCAAATTTCCCCGCGAATGTCTGACCCATGGCGCACCAGCGCCTAAGGGTGTGCGCTTGCCGCTGGCCGTTTGGGTAGCCACACTGACATTGGGTGGTGCCACATGGGCTGTTAGTGCCCCAGTGTTTGCGCAAAGTAGTGTGACGCCCGTGCGCATGGAACCTTTGTTCGTAGATCCGGCGCTCTTAGGTGGCGCGCCCGCCACGCCTCCATCTAGCGCGGCCGCTTTGGGGGGCTTGCCAACATCAGTGAGTGCCAGCAAAAAAACACTCGCTAAAAAAGCCGTTCAGCAGCCCATTATTCAGGCGCCACAGCAACAACCGGTGGCGCCAGAAACGATACCGGTCGCTGAAGCGCCGACACCCGCGCCCGCACCAGTAAAGCCAAGCAAGGTGGCTGCCGCACCCGTGAAACCGGAGCCTCAGCCAGAGCCTGTAACACCCGAACCTGTTCCCGAACCGGCGCCATCGCCAACACCGGCGCCTGCACCTTCGGCACCGAGTGCGCCAACCGCACCCCGATCCCCCGCGCCCACGCAGCCGGTTGCCGAAACAACGACCAAACCGCAATCCCCTGCGCTGGCTAAAGACCAGACAGAACTATTGGCCGATGTCATCACAGGTCGTAATGATCTAGAACTCACGGCAACGGGTAATGCCGAATTGCGTCGCGATGGCACGATCCTTAATGCGGATCGTATTGTGTACAGCATCGTTGAAGACAATGTCGATGCGCAAGGCAATGTCCTCTACCGGGATCCGGCTCAGGGGACAACCATGGCGGGTACCGATGCCGACATCGTTGTGGCGGCGAGAACGGGTTATATCAATAATGCGAATTATGAAATTCGCCAGAAAAAACAGATAGCGCAGGTGAATCAGGGGCCTTGGTCGTTTAATGCGCCGCCTCTGGGTGCAACGCCTACGGCCAGTACAGGTGCCGCCGTGCCTATGGGGGGTACGAATGTGCCGACCTATGGCGTTGCAGCAAGTTCGACATTAACGCAACAGCCAGGCCAGCAGACAGCTATCAACGAGGCGGTTGCTGGCAGTGCTGACTCAGAGACACAAGCACAGGCAGCAAGTATGGGCAGCTCGGCTTTCTTGCCCGGACAGACACCGCTGGCGAAGATTGTCGAGACGATGTCACATGGGCAAGCGGCACGCATTAACCTCGAAGGCGAGAACCGCTATCGGGCAGAAGATGCCACTTACACGACGTGCCCGGCGGGCGACAGTGGCTGGTATGCGCGTGCGTCCACCTATCATCTGGATTATGAGCAGAATGAGGGTAGCGCGACCAATTCGTTGCTGTACTTCCAGAACGTGCCTTTCCTCTATATGCCGTACGCCTTTTTTCCTTTGGATCGTGGACGGCATTCGGGCTTTCTCGCACCCAGCGTAGGCTCTTCGCAACTGAATGGCTTCCAGACAATAGTTCCGTACTACTTCAATCTGGCGCCGAATTACGATGCAACTTTCGCGCCTGCCATTTACGGAAGGCGGGGTGTTTCCTTCAATACGGAGGCGCGTTATTTGGGTAATACGGGTAATAGCCCCGTGCCAACGTATACCGGTAAGGATGCATTTAATTACATGCCGAATGATCGGTTGATGAACCGGGATCGCTGGAGCTTTCTGTCGCAGCATCAACAGCAGTTCAATAACCTGTTGCCCGGCCTTTCGGGCGCATGGGATCTGCAGGGCGTTTCTGATTCCTATTACTTTACTGATTTGAATAACTCGTTAGCAGCGATGTCTCAGTCTTACCTGCCGCGTACGGGTCGGGTTAATTACGCGGCGCCTACCTGGAATGCATCGGTGGTGGCACAGGGTTACCAGACACTGAACTTTAACCCGAGCGCTTCCGTGGCAACGCCTTATCAGTTGCTGCCGCAGGTCAACTTCGCCATGAATCGTTCCCTGCTCAACGCAGCAGGGTTTAGTAATGTACGGCTCAATGAACATGATGAGTTGGAAGTGCTCTCTAGCAACGGCATGTTCGATCAACCGGCACGCATGGATGCATTGGTTTCAGCGAATAGCTCTTACTTCACGAACCAGACACAATCGTATGTGCAGGGTAATCGCCTATGGGCCTATCCGCAGTTTGTGACCAGCTGGCAATCACCTGGTATTTACGTGACGCCTAAGGCGGGTGTGCACTACACGCAATACAACACCAATGCTGGCCAGCTAACAACCTCGGGTAGCGGTAGTACAACAGGTATTAATTCGGATAATGCGTCGCGGACCTTGCCTATCCTATCGCTGGATTCCGGGATGGTGTTCGACCGTAAAACGGAGTATTTCGGCCGGACGCTGAACCAGACCCTGGAGCCGCGGCTCTATTACCTGTACGTGCCATATCGAAGCCAGACCAACTTACCATTGTTTGATACCGGTATTGCTGATGTGAGTTATGCGCAGATGTTCAGTGAAAACATTTTCACTGGCTGGGACCGCGTCTCGAATGCGAATCAGGTTACGGCGGCTGTGTCGAGCCGCTACTCGATGGATAAGACGGGTCAGCAACTCATGGGCTTTAGTGTTGGCCAGCGTATTTTCTTCCAACCACAACAAGTTAATCTTTATTCGGCGCCAGGGCTGTCGACCAGTAGTTATGGCAGTAATGACTACTTTGCCCAGGCGAATGGCATGGTGGCACCATACACCTCGATTAATGGCTTTGCACAGGTCAGCCCTTACGCGCAATCGAGCTCTACTAGTAACAGCACCAAGGTGAATCGTATCAATCGTGCAAGTATTGGCGGTCGCTTCCAGCCTAGCCGAGAAAACGTATTGAATTACGCCTACCGCTACCAGAATCAGGATTACATTCCAGGTGCGCCAACGTCGGGCGCAGCAGCTGCCGCGGTGATGCAAAATGATGTGAGCGCCGCCTGGAAAATCTGGGGGCCGCTGCGTGCAGTGGGGCGTTATACCTATTCTGCTGTCCAGTCATCACAGATCGAAAGCCTGGCAGGCATTGAGTACAACGCCTCATGCTGGACGGCGCGGGCGGTCTATCACCGCGCTATGACCTATAGTTCAACGCAGACACCATTCCTCAATACCAGTTTCTTTATACAGTTAGAGCTCAAAGGTATGGGTAGTATTGGTTCCAGTCCAATGGATATATTGCGTCGTAACGTACCGAACTACACCCGTACCTCGGATGCGGCATTCATGCCGCCGCTGACAGACCCCTACTATTGATCGATCGCAGACCATGAAGATGCCCAATCGTTTCAAAATCAGTATTGCTGCACTTTTCTTAGCCGCGCTCATGGTCGGGGTGAGTCAGGCTGCACCTGCTAATCCCGCGCCTGCTCAAAGAGTATCGCAACCACAAACGCTTGATCGCATTGTGGCCGTAGTGAATGATGGCGTGATTACACAGAACCAGCTCAATGCACGGGTGCGTTCGGCAACCATGCAGTTACATCGCCAGAAAGTACAACTACCCCCACCGGAGATTGTGCGTCAGCAGGTGCTCGATCAGATGATTACCGAACGGGCGCAGGTTCAAACCGCCAAAGAAGCCGGTATTCAGGTTGATGATTCAGATCTTGAACAAGCCTTGGTTCGCGTTGCCGCGAATCAGAAAATGACGCCACAACAGATGCGTCAGACGGTAGAGAAAGATGGCATTGCCTGGCCCGATTTCCGGGAAGAGATTCGAAGCCAGATGATGATCGCCCGCGTGCGCGAACGGGAAGTTGATGCGCGCGTCAACGTCTCGCCGGGAGAAGTGGATAACTTCCTCGCGAACCAGTCAGCTACAGGCGGTAGTGAAGAGGTGCATTTGGCACATATCATTATTCGTATTCCTGAAGGCGCTTCTCCAGAAACGCTTAATAAGTTACGCCTCAAAGCAGTATCTATCGATGAGCAGGCCAAGGCAGGCAAGGATTTTGCTCAGCTCGCGGCAACTTATTCAGAATCTAACGATGCGATGCAGGGCGGTGACCTGGGTTATCGTCCCTTAGATAGTTTGCCGCAGGTGATGAGTTCGGCGATTGCTAATCTCAAACCGGGTCAAGTGAGTGATGTGGTGCGGAGCCCGAGTGGTTTCCACATCGTTAAGCTAATCGGCCGTAAAGGTGGCGCGGCTTTGCCGCAGATTCAGCAGACGCATGCGCGCCATATCTTGATTAAAGTCACTGAAGTGACCTCTGAACCCGAGGCGCGCCAGAAAATTAATCAGGTTCATAGCCGTCTAAAAAATGGCGAAGACTTTGCAGCGCTCGCCAAGTTATATTCTCAGGATGGATCTGCCCAGAAGGGGGGCGATCTGGGTTGGCTCTATCCCGGCGATACGGTGCCTGCTTTTGATCAGGCCATGAATGCGCTCAAAATCGGCGAAATCAGTAACCCGGTTCAATCCCAGTTTGGTTTCCACATTATTCAGGTGCTTGAGCGTCGTACAACGGATGTGTCTCAAGAGCGCCAACGCCAGCGTGCCACCATGGCATTGCGCCAGCGGAAACTCGAAGAGGCTAATCAGGAATGGATTCGTCAGGTGCGAGACCGCGCCTATGTCGAGATTCGTATGGATGATCAATGACACCGGTACGCCTTGCCATTACATCGGGTGAGCCCGCAGGGATAGGCCCTGATTTGTGTTTACGGCTGGCTGAGCGTGCGTGGGCGGATGAATTGGTGGTGCTTTGCGATCAGCAATTGCTCGTAACACGTGCTACCGAAATAGGCAGTGACGTGCGGTTTCGCACGTATGATCCTAATCAACCTGTACACCCATCGCAGATCGGTGAAATTACCGTATGCGATATTAAATGCCTTGAATCGGTGGTTACGGGGCAGCTCAATGCAGCGAATAGTGCGTACGTTATTGCGCTGTTAGATCGCGCCATCGCAGGGTGTCGGTCGGATGAGTTTGCCGCCATGGTCACCGCACCTTTACACAAAGGCGTGATTAATGAAGCCGGGCGCCCATTCACTGGCCATACCGAATATCTGGCAGAACAAACAGACACACCACTGGTGGTGATGATGCTGGCGGGAGATACGCCGCACGGGCCGCTGCGCGTCGCGCTGGCCACAACCCATTTGCCGTTGGCAGATGTGCCCGTAGCCATAACGCCAGAAACCTTAAGTGCCGTACTGCGCATTCTGGATCATGACTTGCGTACCAAATTCGGGTTGGTAATGCCACGTATACTCGTCGCCGGATTGAATCCCCATGCGGGTGAAGGTGGTCACATGGGGCGTGAAGAAATCGACACCATTATTCCTGTCCTTGAGCAATTGCGTGCAGAGGGTATGCATCTGATTGGCCCTTTGCCTGCTGATACCTTGTTTACGCCACGAGTTTTGCCGCAGGGTGATGCGGTGCTTGCCATGTACCACGATCAAGGTCTGGCGCCCCTCAAGTACGCCACTTTTGGTCAGGGCATTAACATTACGTTGGGTTTGCCGATTATCCGTACATCGGTTGATCATGGTACGGCGTTAGACCTGGCTGGTCGTCGCTTAGATGGTGACGCAGCCGTGGCGGATCCGGGCAGTCTGTATGCGGCAGTAACGCTGGCTGCGCAATTGTCTCGAAAGCAGGCGCAATGAATCGACCTCTGAGCAAACTGGCACAGGAAACAGGCCACAAAGCACGTAAGCGTTTTGGGCAGAACTTTCTGATCGACCAGGGCATCATTCATGGCATTGTCGACGCGGTGAATCCCCGGCCCGGCGAGCAGGTTGTGGAAATTGGCCCCGGGCTTGGTGCGCTGACTCAACCCCTGCTCGAACGCGCGGGACATCTCCACGTCGTTGAACTGGATCGGGATCTGATCGCCCGACTGGAGAAAAAATATACGCGTGAGCAGATGACCATTCACGCGGGAGATGCCCTGGTATTTGACTTTTCAACGCTCGGTCCCGAGCTCAGAGTCGTAGGCAATCTGCCCTACAACATTTCGACGCCGATTCTGTTCCATCTGCTCGATAAAGTTGAAGCCATTCGAGATATCCACGTCATGTTGCAAAAGGAAGTGGTCGATCGTATGGTGGCGCCGCCAGGCCATTCGGATCGTAGCCGCCTCTCGGTGATGTTGCAGCGCTATTGCTATCTGGAGCCGTTGCTCGATGTGCCGCCAGAGTCATTCGACCCTGCACCTAAAGTCAATTCGGCGGTCGTTCGCATGATCCCGCGCCCTATAGCGGAGCGGTTGCCGGTAGACGAAACCGCATTACGCAATGTGGTGAATGCAGCATTTTCCCAACGCCGTAAAATGGTTAGAAATACACTCAAACCCTTGCTAACGAGTGAACAGATAGAGGCGGCGGGTGTTAATCCTACGGAACGCGCAGAACAGCTCAGCGAGGCAGACTTTGTCGCGCTGGCGAATCAGCTGGCCTGATTAAAGCGTAAAGGTCGCGACCACCGGCGTGTGGTCTGAAGGCCGCTCAAGGACGCGCGGTGATTTATCAATCACGCATTCTGTGCAACGATCAGCAAGCTGTGAGCTGGCAAGTATATGATCAATGCGCAAACCGAAATTGCGGCGGAAAGCATTCATACGATAGTCCCACCAGGAAAAGCTTTTTTCCGTCTGTTCGAATTTGCGAAATACGTCGGTTAAGCCCAGGGCTTCAAGCGCAGCAAAGGCTTCGCGCTCTGGAGGCGATACATGAATAGCTTCTTTCCAATCCGGGTGAGCATCTGCATCGGTCGGTGCAATGTTGTAATCGCCAATCACGCACAGGGATGAATGCGTATCGAGTTCGCTCTGTAGCCACGCAGTTAAGTGCTTGAGCCAATCGAGTTTATAGGCAAACTTTTCACTGCCCGGCGCCTGGCCATTCGGAAAGTAACCGTTCACAACGCGCACGCCATTGATGGTGGCGGCAATAATGCGCTGTTGGGGGTCGTTATAACCGGGAATACCCCGTTGCACATCGCTGGCAGGCGCTCGAGATAGGAGGGCAACACCATTGTAAGTTTTCTGGCCCGCAAACACGGCTTGGTAACCAGCTGCCTGAATGGCCTCCAACGGAAATTTTGCATCCTCACACTTCAGTTCCTGGAGACCGACAACATCCGGTTTGGCAGCGCTTAGCCAATCCAGAAGGTGCGGCAGACGGACATTCAGCGAGTTGACGTTCCAGGTGGCGATTTTCATAGTGGTTAGCATGGGCAGTTAGTGGCGCGCGTCAGATTCTGGGGCGGTAAAAACCCAATCGGCCTGCAAATTCGTTTGTGAAAGCGCCATATGTAATCGGGCACGCCAGCGCATCGCACCCGAAACACAAACGGGGATGCTCCCGGTGCCGACCCATTGACCGTTAGGCTGCTGCTCGAGGCGAACCCGAATAAGCCCCATATCCATGCTGTCGCCCGTCAAATCGACCCATACTGCTTCAGGTTTATTGGTCGCCAGTACTCGTTCTGGTGGGGTTAGCGTGAATGAAAGCGGGGCGCTTACAGGAATTGGATGTGGCGTAATGCTGAATGTCCAGGGTACCTCTGATGCCACAGGCGTGATGATCGGCAACGGGCAAGCACTACGATTCAGATTGCAAGGTGGGGGTGTAATTTGGGTCGAAAGTGGTGCATCAGTGACGAGGCCCACTAATTGCGTCTTAAAGTGTTGTGACAGCACAAGAGAGAGGCCGAGCAGAATCATTGCGGCCATTGGCCACCAACGACGTTTATTTTTCCAGATGCCAGACATACTTAAGTTACATCCTTCGTTGTTTCATGGGGGTGCGGGCGGTGCTGATTTCTAAGTAGCACAATGAGCGCACCCTCACCGCCATCAACTGGTTTTGCCTGACAGTAAGCCAGCACCTCATGGCGTTGCACCAGCCAGTTACGTGTGAGTGTTCGTAAAACAGCCACTTGTCCCGGTGATCTCAAGCCTCGCCCTGTGACAACACGTACGCACCGCTGCCCCTGAAGTAAACACCGATTCAGAAACTTGGAGAGGGCTTCGCGGGCTGCATCCCGTGTATGGCCGTGTAGATCAATTTCGTTCTGAATGACCCAGCGTCCGCGGCGGAGATCGCGCAAAACCTGCATCGATACCCCTCGGTGCAGATAGGTAGGCTCATCACCCCCTTCTAGTCGGTCGGCCAACTGAATCGGCGCATGAATGAGCTCATGCAACACAGCTTGGTCATCCAGATGACGCTGTCGCGCCACAGGCCGTGGCGGTTTCGGCGTTAAATCCGCTCGAGGGCTTGCCTTGAGCGGATCCGCATCAGACACATGGGCAAGAAACAGGGCTTGTTCTTCCTCGGTCAGTTTTGCCGGCATGTGGATGTACCGGTCAACAACCCGAAGTCTTAAGCGGTTGGCGCCCAGGCGCGCAACGCGACATCCAGACCTTGCGCCAGACTATCCAGAAAGCGTTCCGCATCCAGTGCTGCCATACAACCGGTGCCGGCCGAGGTAATCGCCTGACGGTAATTGTGATCTTGTACATCACCTGCAGCGAAGACACCTGGTACGCTCGTTGCCGTGGCAAAACCGTTATTGCCCATGCGGGTGATGAGGTAACCGTTTTCCATCTCAACCTGGCCGGCGAACATATCGGTATTGGGCTTGTGGCCAATCGCGATAAAGACGCCGCGCAGTTCCTTATCCTTGGTGCTGCCATCAGCAGCCTTGATGCGTACGCCGGTCACGCCAGTGTTGTCACCCAGCACTTCATCCAGCGTGGAATTCAGTTCCAGTGCGATCTTGCCTTCTTCAACACGCTTGTAGAGTTTGTCGACCATGATTTTTTCGGCGCGGAATTTGTCGCGACGGTGAATCAGCGTCACTTTGCTGGCAATATTGGCCAGATACAGCGCTTCTTCCACGGCGGTATTGCCGCCGCCAACAACTGCAACTTCTTGATTGCGATAGAAAAACCCATCGCAGGTGGCGCAGGCAGAAACGCCGCGGCCGGCAAATTTTTCCTCCGAAGGCAGACCCAGATACTGGGCCGAAGCCCCGGTCGCGATAATCAGGGCGTCACAGGTGTACGTACCGGCATCACCCACCAGTTCGAAGGGGCGTTGACCCAGGCGAACCGTGTGAATGTGATCAAACACCATTTCAGTCTCGAAGCGTGCTGCGTGCTGCTCGAAACGCGCCATCAGCTCTGGGCCCATCACGCCATTCACATCGGCCGGCCAGTTATCGACTTCGGTCGTGGTCATCAGTTGGCCGCCCTGTGCCAGGCCCGTAATAAGGACTGGTTTGAGGTTTGCGCGGGCCGCATAAATGGCCGAAGTGTAGCCGGCAGGCCCGGAACCGAGAATCAGCAGGGGGATATGGCGGGCGGTGGCAGACATAAAAGCTCCTGGAAGTGGTGCACCCCTCTTGAGGGATGGCCGAAAAATCGTTAACTACAGGGATTATAATCGTTCCTTACGTCATCATCAGCCTGATATAGGGCTTTCCATTTATTCATGACTCGACTTTTCAGCCGATCCGTTACCCAGCGCATTGATGGCCCTTTGACGCTCCCGCAACGTATTAGAGCGTTGATGCAGGAAGCACGCTGGGCTGTTCTGGGGTTTGTAGCGCTTGTCGCCGTGCTTGCCCTTTGGGGGTTTAACCCGGCAGACCCTGCCTGGTCGCATTCTGGCCC
>JACCDQ011545444.1_pt1 | contig 12073 bp, 11 predicted proteins | sample 7446031 | NCBI WGS metagenome assembly JACCDQ01 (sample SAMN15323442, study PRJNA562643) | freshwater metagenome | isolation source: river surface water | place: USA:Blue River Watershed | collected 2017-08-17
CCGCAAGCGTCTGGCCGTCTGATTGTGCTGCCGATGCCGGCGCGCATTTGCGCACTGCTGGCAGCCACAGTCGGGGTCTGATCGCCGTGCACCGTATCAAGACACGCCCGCCATTTCAGGCTGCCCTGGCTGGCGGTACGGTTTCGCGCACAGCCCATTTCGCCTTGCATCGCCTGCCTTTGGTGGCACGCGTGGACACCCCTGAGGCAATCGCCGAAACGGCAGGGCCTGCACCCGATGAGGCGCAGGCCCTTTTTGCCTTGGATGGCGTCTGGATGGGTGCCATGGTGCCCAAGCGCTGGGCCCGACGCGCGGTGACCCGAAACACCATCAAGCGACAGATCTACGCCGTGAGCAGCCGCTTTGCCGATCGTTTGCCCAACGCCGCCCATGTGGTGCGCTTGCGCGCAACCTTTGACCGCAAGCAGTTCATCAGCGCAACCTCCGAGCAGCTCAAGCTGGCGGTGCGTCAGGAGCTCGAGCAGCTGTTCGAACGCGGGGTGGCGGCATGATGCAGCGTCTGCTCATGGGTTTGGTGCGTGCCTACCGGCTGCTGCTCAGTCCGTCGATCGGCTCGGCCTGTCGCTTTGAGCCAACCTGTTCGGCCTATTCGCTGCAGGCGCTTGAAAAGCACGGCGCAGGCTGGGGCAGCTACCTGACGCTGGCGCGGCTGGTGCGCTGCCATCCCTGGTGTGCAGGTGGCCACGACCCCATTCCCGAAGAGGCCCCGCGCCTGTTCACCCGATTCCTATCTCCTTCTTCTAAGAAGTCCTCATGAACGACATCCGCCGCACCATCCTCTGGGTGATTTTTGGCTTTTCCATGGTCCTTCTGTGGGACCAGTGGCAGATTCACAATGGCCACAAGGCCACTTTCTTCCCGAAAGTCGAGCCAGCGGCCGCAGCCAAGGCCCCGGCAAGTTCTGCGGCGGTGCCCTCGGCCAGCGTGGCACCTTCGGGCCCGGGGCAGGTGCCAGCGAGTGCCGCACCTGCTGCTGCGGCACGCGAGCTGATCGATGTCGAAACCGATCTGTACAAGTTGCGCTTTGACACCGAGGGCGGTTCGCTGGTGCATGCCGAATTCACCCGGCACCCCGACATGCTGGACCCGAAGAAGAATTTCGTGCTGCTCGACGAAAGCAGGGACCGCGTTTATGTGGCCCAGACAGGCCTGATCGGTGGCCAGCTGCCCACCCACAAGAGCGCCATGCGTTTTGCCGGTGAGCGTCAGCTCAAGGATGGCCAGAACGAGCTGACCTTGCGCTTTGAATCCGACGAAGTGGCGGGCGTCAAGCTCGTCAAGACCTACACGCTCAAGCGCGGCAGCTACGCCATTGGCGTCAGGCACGAGGTCATCAACAAGGGCGCTGTACCCGTGTCGCCGCAGCTGTACATGCAGCTGGTGCGCGATGGCAACAAGCCTGCGGGCGAGTCGTCCTTCTATTCCACCTTCACCGGTCCGGCCATCTACACCGAAGCCAAGAAGTACCACAAGGTCGAGTTTTCCGACATTGAAAAGAACAAGGCGGAAATCGACAAGACCTCACCCAATGGTTATGTGGCCATGGTCCAGCACTACTTTGCTTCGGCATGGTTGCTGGGCGATGGCATCCAGCGCGAAAACTTCGTGCGCAAGGTCGACAACAACCTCTACGCCGTGGGCATGATCACGCCGCTGGGCGAAGTGGCGCCGGGCCAGAGCAAGGCGCTGGACAACCAGTTGTTTGCCGGCCCGCAGGAAGAAAAGATGCTCGAAGCCCTGGCCCCCGGCCTGGAGCTGCTCAAGGACTACGGCTGGCTGGCCATGCTGGCCAAGCCGCTGTACTGGCTGCTGGACCAGCTGTTCAAGGTCATCCACAACTGGGGCTGGTCCATCATGGCGCTGGTGCTGTTGCTCAAGATCGCCTTCTACTGGCTCAATGCCAAGGCTTACGCCAGCATGGCCAAGATGAAGGCCATCAATCCTCGCATCATGGAAATGCGCGAGCGCCTCAAGAGCAATCCGCAGCAGATGCAGATGGAGATGATGAAGATCTACCGCGAGGAAAAGGTCAACCCGATGGGGGGCTGTTTCCCGATGCTGATCCAGATTCCGGTGTTCATTGCGCTGTACTGGGTGCTCCTCTCCAGCGTCGAGATGCGCCACGCGCCCTGGGTGGGCTGGATCATTGACCTGTCCGCGCCCGATCCGTATTTCATCCTGCCGATCGTGATGACGCTGACCACATTGCTGCAGACGGCGCTCAACCCCGCGCCGCCGGATCCGATGCAGGCCAAGATGATGTGGATCATGCCGCTGGTGTTCAGCGTGATGTTCTTCTTCTTCCCGGCCGGTCTGGTGCTCTACTGGATCACCAACAACGTGCTGTCGATTGCACAGCAGTGGATCATCAACACCCGCATGGGCGTGCCGCCGCAATTCAACTTGCCCAAGTTCAAGTGAACTGAAAGCACCAGACAAGGGCCGCATGAGCGGCCCTTGTTTCTTGGACAATCCGATCATGCTTGCCCGCCACCAGGAACCGATTGTTGCCATTGCCACCGCGCCCGGGCGCGGGGCGGTGGGCATTGTGCGTGTGTCCGGGCGGGGCATTGGGGGGCTGGTGCGCCAGCTGTGTGGGCGTGAGCTCAAACCCCGCGAGGCCACCTACCTGCCGTTTCGCGATGCCGACGGCAGTGCCATCGACCATGGACTGGCGATCTGCTTTGCCGCCCCGCACTCCTTCACCGGCGAGGACGTGCTGGAGTTGCAGGCCCACGGCGGGCCCGTGGTGCTGCAGCTGCTGGTACAGCGTTGCCTGCAGGCGGCGGCCAGCGTGGATGCGGCCACAGGCAAGCCGGTGCTGGCGGGTCTGCGCGTGGCGCAGCCGGGTGAGTTTTCCGAGCGGGCGTTTCTCAACGACAAAATCGACCTGGCGCAGGCCGAAGCGATTGCCGACCTGATCGATGCCAGTACAGAAGCGGCAGCCCGCAGCGCCAGCCGTTCGCTGGCAGGAGACTTTTCGCGCGAGATCAGCGATCTGCGCGAAGCCTTGATTCACCTGCGCATGCTGGTCGAGGCCACGCTGGATTTTCCGGAAGAAGAAATCGACTTTTTGCAGAAGGCTGACGCGCAGGGCCAGCTTGACCGCCTGCAGGCGCGGCTGGCGCAAGTGCTGCAGCGCACGCGCCAGGGCGCGCTGCTGCGCGAGGGCATCCGCGTCGTGATCGCGGGGCAGCCCAATGCGGGCAAGAGCTCGCTGCTCAATGCCCTGGCGGGCGCGGAGCTGGCCATCGTCACGCCCATTGCGGGCACCACACGCGACGTGGTGCAGCAGACCATCCAGATCGAAGGCGTGCCGCTGCATGTGATCGACACCGCAGGTTTGCGCGAAGGCGAAGGTGTGGATGCCGTCGAGCAAATCGGCATCGAACGCGCCTGGGGCCAGATCGAACAGGCCGATGCCGTGCTGTTCCTGCACGACCTCACGCGTGCCGATGACGGTGCCTATGCGGCGGCTGATACGGACATCGCGCGTTCGCTCGCGCAGCGCGTGCCTGCTGCGGTGCCGGTCATCGACATCTGGAACAAGGCCGATGCGGCGCAGGCAGCTGGTCGCGAGGGCGTGGTGCTGTCGGCCAAAACCGGCGATGGCCTGCAGGCGCTGCGCCAGCGCCTGTTGCACGAAGCGGGCTGGCAACAGGCCAGCGAGGGCCTGTACATTGCCCGAGAGCGCCATGTGCAGGCACTGCTGCGTGTGCGCGAGCACCTGGAGCTGGCGCAGCTGCATCTGGCGGCGCAGGCGCAAAGCCTGGACCTGCTGGCCGAAGAATTGCGACAGGCCCAGAACGCCCTCAACGAGATCACGGGCGCATTCAGTGCCGACGATTTGCTGGGTGTCATCTTTTCGAGTTTTTGCATCGGCAAGTGAGCGGCAGTCATTGCCGCGACTCCTGCACCCGCTCACAGCGGCTGGTCACGCGCACGTTCGTTCGATTCAGTGCCGCACAGACACATCGGAGACAAACTCCGGGATAACCATGACACGAAACTGACAAGGGCCACGCAGAATCCCGTCACTGTCATCAGGTGCAGTGATTGAAGGAAATCGAGTCGCCCATATGTCCAGCGAATACATTCTCGAAACCCGGAACCTCATCAAGGAGTTCAAGGGCTTTGTTGCGGTCAATGGTGTCAACCTCCAGGTGCGCCGGGGTCAGATCCATGCCCTGATCGGCCCCAACGGTGCGGGCAAGACGACGGTCTTCAACCTGCTGACCAAATTCCTGATTCCAACGCAGGGTCAGATTCTTTTCAACGGACGTGACATCACCGCCGAGAAGCCGGCGCAGGTGGCGCGTCGTGGCATCGTGCGCTCGTTCCAGATTTCAGCCACGTTTCCCAACCTCACGGTGATTCAGAACGTGCGCATTGCCCTGCAGCGCGCCACGGGCATGTCCATGCACTTCTGGCGTTCCGAGCGCGTGCTCGACGCGCTCAACGATAAGGCCATGGCCCTCCTGGCCGAAGTTGATCTGCAGGACATGGCCCATCTGACCGCAGTCGAGTTGCCCTACGGCCGCAAGCGGGCGCTGGAGATTGCCACCACACTGGCGATGGAGCCGGAGTTGATGCTGCTGGACGAGCCGACGCAGGGTATGGGCCATGAAGACGTGGACCGCGTCACACAGCTTATCAAGAAGGTGGGGGCCAACCGCACCATCCTCATGGTGGAGCACAACATGAATGTGGTCTCCAGCATTGCCGACACCATCAGCGTGCTGCAGCGTGGCCAGGTCATTGCAGAAGGACCCTACGAAGTGGTATCGAAGAATCCCCAGGTGCTGGAAGCCTACATGGGCAGCACCGAGAACGAACTGGAGGGCGCCCATGGCTGAGGCGACCGAACTGCTGCGCATCAGCAATCTGCACGCCTGGTATGGCGAGTCGCACATCTTGCACGGCGTGGACCTGACGGTACACAAGGGCGAGGTGGTCACCCTGCTCGGACGCAACGGCGCCGGCCGCACCACGACGATCAAATCGATCCTGGGCCTGGTGGGCAAACGCACAGGGGCCATCACGCTCAACGGGACCGAAACGATCGGCTTGTCCACACACCAGATCGCCAGGCTGGGCATTGGCTACTGCCCGGAAGAGCGGGGGATATTCGCATCGCTGACCTGCGAGGAAAACTTGCTGCTGCCACCTGATATTTCCGGTGGCGGCATGCCACTGGACGAGATCTACGAGATGTTTCCCAACCTGCTTGAGCGTCGCAACAGCCCGGGCACTCGCCTTTCGGGAGGCGAGCAGCAGATGCTGGCTGTGGGACGTATTTTGCGCACGGGCGCCAAGCTGCTGTTGCTTGACGAAATTTCAGAAGGTCTTGCGCCGGTGATCGTGCAGGCACTGGCACGCATGATCCGCGCACTCAAGGCCAAGGGCTTCACCATCATCATGGTCGAACAGAACTTCCGTTTCGCAGCCCCGCTGGCCGACCGGTTTTACGTGATGGAGCACGGCAAGATCGTCGAGGGTTTTGCCGCTGCCGAGCTGCCGTCCAAGATGGCCATGCTCAGTGAGTACCTCGGAGTCTGATTTCTTTCAACCAGGAGACAAACCATGAAACGCAAACTTCTCTCGCTCGCGGCTGCCGCAGCCTGTGCCTTTGGTGGTGCAGCGCAGGCTCAGATCTCCGACGGCATTGTCAAGATAGGTGTACTCAACGACATGTCGGGCCTGTACTCTGACATCACCGGCCCCGGTTCCGTGGTCGCAGCCAAGATGGCTGTGGAAGACTACATCAAGGCCACTGGCAGCAAGCTCAAGGTGGAAGTGGTGGGTGCCGACCACCAGAACAAGCCGGATGTCGGCTCCAACATTGCGCGCCAGTGGTACGACACCGACAAGGTGGACATGATCGCGGACGTACCCACTTCTTCGGTCGGTCTGGCTGTGGCCAAGGTTTCCAGCGACAAGGGAAAGCTGCATGTCAATTCGGGCTCTGCCACCGCCGACCTCAGCGGCAAGGCCTGTAACGCCAACACCATCCACTGGGCCTACGACACCTGGATGCTGGCCAACGGCACTGGCAAGGCTATCGTCAAGAACGGTGGCAACACCTGGTTCTTCCTGACCGCCGATTACGCCTTCGGTCATGCGCTCGAGCGCGACACCGAAGCGGTGGTCAATGCCAACGGCGGCCGTGTGGTGGGCAAGGTTCGCACCCCGTTCCCCACACAGGACTTCTCTTCCTTCCTGCTGCAGGCTCAGGCCTCCAAGGCCAAGATCATCGGCCTTGCCAATGCCGGGGGTGACACCACCAACTCGATCAAGCAGGCCGCCGAATTCGGCATCACTCGCGGTGGCCAGAACCTGGCAGGTTTGCTGGTGTTCCTGCCCGACGTACATTCCTTGGGTCTGAACATTGCGCAGGGCCTGATGCTGACAGAAACCTTCTATTGGGACCTGAACGACCAGACCCGCGCCTGGAGCCGTCGTTTCGCTTCGGCCAACAACGGCAAGATGCCCTCGATGGTGCATGCCGGCGTTTACTCCAGTGTGCTGCATTACCTCAAGGCAGTGGATGCAGCCAAGACCGACGATGGCACCAAGGTGGCGGCCAAGATGAAGGAGCTGCCCACCGATGACCCGCTGTTCGGCAAGGGCAGTGTGCGCGCTGATGGCCGCAAGATCCACCCGGCTTACCTATTCGAGGTGAAGAAGCCAGCTGAGTCCAAGGGGCCCTACGACTACTACAAGCTTGTGGCCACCATCCCGGCCAATGAGGCCTTCCGCCCTCTGTCCGAGAGCGAGTGCCCTCTGGTCAAGAAGTGATCTGCCTGTTCTGAGTACTACGAAGTCACCGCCATGGAAATTTTTGGCATTCCATCCCAAGCCCTGTTCGGGCAATTGCTGATCGGACTGATCAACGGTTCGTTTTACGCGCTGCTCTCACTGGGCCTGGCGGTGATCTTCGGCTTGCTGAACATCATCAACTTCACCCACGGCGCCCAGTACATGCTCGGTGCTTTTGTGGCATATCTTGGTCTCAACAAGCTGGGCATGAATTACTGGGTGGCCTTGGTCGTGACGCCGATTGTGGTCGGCGCCACTGGTGTGCTGATCGAGCGCACCATGCTCAAGCAGCTCTACAAGCTCGACCACCTCTATGGTCTGTTGCTGACCTTTGGTCTGGCATTGATCATCCAGGGTGTGTTCCGCAACGAATACGGCTCTTCGGGCATGCCTTACCCGGCACCCGAGGTGTTCAAGGGTGTTTTCAATACCGGCTTCATGTTCCTGCCCAAATACAGGGCTTGGGTGATCGTGGCCTCGCTGGTGGTCTGTCTGTCTACTTGGTATGTCATCGAACGTACCAAGCTGGGCGCATACCTGCGTGCCGCTACCGAAAACCCCAGCCTGGTGCAGGCCTTCGGCATCAATGTGCCGCGCATGATCACCCTGACCTACGGCTTCGGTGTCGGCCTGGCCGCACTGGCTGGGGTCATGGCGGCTCCGGTCTATCAGGTCAATCCGACCATGGGGGCCGACCTCATCATCGTGGTCTTTGCCGTGGTGGTGATCGGCGGCATGGGCTCCATCATGGGGGCCATCGTCACCGGTTTTGGCCTGGGCCTGATCGAAGGCCTCACCAAGGTGTTCTATCCCGAGGCTTCGGCCACGGTGATTTTCGTGATCATGACCATCGTCCTGCTCCTCAAGCCTGCAGGCCTGTTTGGTACACAGAAGTAAAACCATGACCAACTCCGCAACTGCCTCGGTGTCGACCGCCTCGAACAAGTCGCTGTGGGTGGCTTTTGCCATCATGGTCGCGATTTTTGTCATCGCGCCCATCTGGGTTTATCCGATTTTCCTGATGAAGGTGATGTGCTTTGCGCTGTTTGCCTGTGCCTTCAACTTGTTGCTCGGATTTGGTGGCCTGCTGTCCTTTGGCCATGCGATGTTCCTCGGCACGGCCGGTTATGCGGCTTCGCATGCGGCCAAGGTCTGGGGCTGGAACCCAGAGCTGACGGTCGTTTTCGGTACACTTTGCTCCACGGCCCTCGCATTTGTGGTGGGTTCACTGGCCATTCGCCGTCAGGGTATCTATTTTGCGATGATCACGCTGGCATTGGCCCAGATGATTTTTTTCTTCTCGCTGCAGGCACCCTTCACCGGCGGTGAGGATGGTATTCAGGGGGTGCCGCGTGGACGCCTGTTCGGTGTGTTCGATCTGGCCGACAACTTCAACATGTACGTGTTCGTGTTGAGCATTTTCCTGGTCGGTTTCTTGTTCATCTGGCGTGTGGTGCATTCGCCTTTCGGGCAGATCCTCAAGGCCATCCGTGAGCACCAGGACCGCGCCACCTCGCTGGGGTACGACACCGACCGTTTCAAGCTGCTGGCTTTTGTGATTTCGGGCGCCCTTGCCGGAACCGCCGGGGCTACCAAGTCACTGGTGTTCCAGCTGGCCTCGCTGACCGATGTGCACTGGAGCATGTCGGGCGAAGTGGTCTTGATGACGCTGGTGGGTGGCATGGGCACGCTGTTTGGCCCGGTGGCTGGCGCGGCCGTGATCGTGACCATGCAGAACTACCTGGCCCAGCTGGGCGCCTGGGTGACGGTGGTGCAGGGCGTGATCTTCGTGGTCTGTGTGCTGGCCTTCCGCCGCGGTATCATTGGCGAGATCGCCAACCTGATCAAGAAGCCACTCTGATCCAGCCAAGCGCCAGAAACAAGGCCCGCTGTTGCGGGCCTTTTTGCTTTCAGCGCATGAAGCGCTTCACGTAATCTTCGCCCAGCCCCACGCTTTCAAAGTGCGCCCGGTACTTGTCGATGCGGGTGAACACATCGTCATAGCCGGTGGCATTGCCCTGGGTGTCCACGTACATGAGCGAGCCATGCACGGTGAACAGGGTCACCATGTCCTGGCAATCGTCGGGCACCACCAGGGTGTGGGTTTCACCGGGTGGCTCGAACACATAACTGCCCTCGGTGGCCACCCAGTCGTGCTCCAGATAGAGCCACTTGCCCTTGATGACGTAGGCGTGCACCTGACCGGAATGGCGGTGGCGCTGCAGCAGGCCCGAGCGCTTGACCTTGAGCAGGTGCACATAAAAACCACCCGTCACATTCAGGTGGATGGGGCGTGACCAGATGCCCTCGCCGACAGGCGCCCACAACCTTGGGTTGTCGGTCAGCACATCGGGAATCACCATGTCGGGACTCATGCCCCAGGGTTGAGGTTTGGCATAGGGCGTGCGGTCGTCGTTGGGCGTGGCCAGGCGGGCAGTCATGAGGGATCTCCGGGAAACGATGTCGGCAAGGCTAAGCCTGTGTCGCAGGCTTGTCTGCCGAGTGGGTGACAGCCTGGCCCCCTGGGCTAGACTGCCCGCCATGTCTTCCTCTCGTCCTCAGGGCTTGTGGCTCATCAGTCTGGCTGCGTTCAGCAGCATGGCCTCGATGCGCGTGTGCGACCCGATGCTGGTGGCGCTGTCCAGCGAGTTTCAGATCAGTGTGGGTGAAGCCTCCCGAGTGGTGTCGGCCTTTGCCGTGGCGTATGGCTGTCTGCAGCTGTTCTACGGCCCGCTGGGTGACCGCTTGGGCAAGTTGCGCGTGATCAATGGGGCCGTACTGGCTTGTGCCATTTTCAGTGCCCTCACGGCCCTCGCCTCCGACTTTCGCCTGCTGGTGCTCTCGCGCGCGCTCATGGGGGCGAGTGCGGCGGGCATCATCCCCTTGAGCATGGCCTGGCTCGGGGATCAGGTGAGCTATGAGCGCCGACAGGAAACCCTGGCCAAGCTCATGAGTGCCACGGTGACCGGCATGATGACGGGCCAGTGGTTTGGTGGTTGGGCGGCCGAATCGTTGGGCTGGCGCACGGCGTTTGCCGTCCTCTCCTGCATGTTTGCGCTCGCCTGCATGTTGCTCTTCGTGCGCATGGGGGCTCAGCGTCGGGCGGTGCCGGTGCGCACGCAGGGGTCCTACTGGCAGCAGGCATGGAGCGGCCTGGCTTTGCTCAAAGTGCCGCGTGTACGTTGGGTGCTGACGGTCACGGGCATTGAAGGCGCTTTGGCCTTTGGCACGCTCGCCTTTGTGCCCAGCCAGCTGGTACAGCATTTTGGTCTGAGTGCTTCGCTGGCGGGGGCGCTCATGGCCTTGTATGGCATCGGTGGTCTGGGGTACAGCCAGCTGGCGCGGCGCTGGCTGGGCTGGTTTGGCGAGCGCGGCCTGGCCCGACTGGGCAGCTCACTGGTGGCCGCAGGCCTGCTGCTGCTGGCCTGGACACAGCATGTGGGTTTTGCGGCCTTGGGCTGCGTGAGCGCGGGTCTTGGTTTTTACATGCTGCACAACACCTTGCAGACACAAGCGACGCAGATGGCGCCCGAGGCGCGGGGCAGTGCGGTCACCTTGTTTGCCTGCATGCTGTTTTTTGGCCAATCTGCGGGGGTTCTGGTGGCAGCGCAGACAGTGGACCATGGGGGTCTGGACTGGGCTTACACCGCCTCGGCTTTGGGCATGGTGGTGCTCGGGCGTGTGGTGGCCCGGCGCGTCAACGCCAAGGCCTGAATGCCATGGCGATCAGTGCCCTTCAAACTCGACCAGGGTGAACAGCGGCAGGCCCGAAGTGCGGATGCGGCTGGAGCCACCCAGCTCGGGCAAATCCACAATGGCGGCGCCTTCCATCACGGTGGCCCCGAGCTTTTCAAGCAGCTTCCTGCCTGCCAGCATGGTGCCGCCGGTGGCAATCAGGTCATCGATCAGCAGCACGCGCTGCCCGGGGTGAACGGCGTCGGTGTGCAGCTCCACCGTGGCGCTGCCGTATTCGAGCTCGTAGGTTTCTTCCACCGTGGTGAAGGGCAGCTTGCCTTTCTTGCGGATCGGCACAAAGCCCACACCCAGTTCGTAGGCCACGACCGAACCCAGAATGAACCCCCGCGCATCCAGCCCGGCCACCACATCGGGACGCAGTGCCGGGTCCATGTAACGGTGTACGAAGGCGTCAATCAGCACGCGAAACACCCGGGGGTTCTGCAGCAGCGGCGTGATGTCGCGAAACTGCACGCCGGGTGCCGGCCAGTCGGGCACGGTCCGGATGTGGGCCTTGAGGAATTCATGAACATTCATGACGGTCATGTGCATCAACCTTTGAACAGTTTTTCTTCGGCAATCGCCAAGGTGCGCGGGATGCCTGAAATGACCAGTGTGTCGTTCATCTCCAGCACGGTGTGGTCGTGCACCGCTTCGGTTTTGCCGCTGGCGCGACGCAGGCTGACCAGCCGCACGCCCATGGCATGGAAGTTCAGATCGATCACGCACTTGCCCAGCCACGGCGAAGCCAGCGGCAACGTGACTGTGGTCAGGCGTTCGTGTTCGGCCTCTTCGAGCGTGTCGTCGTCGCTGCCGTGGAAGTAACCCTTGAGCAGGTTGTAGCGCGCATCGCGTTGGTCCTGCACGGCCCGGATGACCCGTCGCATGGGGACGCCCACCAGTGCCAGTGCATGGCTGGCCAGCATGAGCGAACCTTCGAGCGCCTCGGGCACGACTTCGGTGGCGCCCGCCTGCTGCAGCTTTTGCAGGTCCAGATCGTCCTGGGTCCGCACGATCACGGGCACCTGGGGCGCGTGGCTTTGGGTGTGGGCCAGGACCTTCATGGCGGCCGGTACATCCAGATAGGTGATGACCACCGCACTCGCACGTGCCAGACCTGCTGCCATGAGGGCCTGCAGGCGACCCGCGTCACCAAACACCACCGAGTCACCGGCGGCGGCGGCCTGACGGACGCGGTCGGGGTCGAGGTCCAGGGCCATGTAGGGAATGTTTTCCTTTTCGAGCATGTGCGCCAGACTTTGTCCGGTGCGCCCGTAGCCGCAGATGATGACGTGCTTGCTGGTGTTGATGGATTTGCGCGCGATGGAGGTCATCTGCAGCGATTGCTGCAACCATTCGCTGGCCACCAGCTTCATCACGATGGTGTTGCTGTGCATGACGATGAAGGGCGTCGCCAGCATCGACAGCACCATGCTGGCCAGCACCGGGTTGAGCAGGTGCGGCGGAATGACGTTGCTTTGCGAGCCCAGGGTCAGCA
>JACCDQ010279028.1_pt1 | contig 12069 bp, 9 predicted proteins | sample 7446031 | NCBI WGS metagenome assembly JACCDQ01 (sample SAMN15323442, study PRJNA562643) | freshwater metagenome | isolation source: river surface water | place: USA:Blue River Watershed | collected 2017-08-17
GTGTTTATAGTTCCTCTTACTGATAAATTACCAGATAAATTTAATAACCCATATAAATTAGTTTGTCCGCTTATATTTACATTACCCGATATATTACCATTACCACTTAAATTTATATTTTTATTCACAAATAAATTATCATATAAATTAACATTTCTACTAAAATAAGAAATATCAGATACATTTAAACTTCCAACTAAATATTCGTTCCCGTATAATTTAGTATCTCCTATTACGTATAGATTTTTATTTAATGATACATTTTCATAATGATAGACGTTATTATAAGTGTTTATAGTTCCTCTTACTGATAAATTACCATTTAAATTTAGGCTTGAATTTATCCAAAGATTTGAATATAAACTTACATTATTATAGACATTTAACATACCACTTACATTTAAATTACTTGAACAATTTAAATTATCGTATACTTGAACTGTCTTATAGAAAGATGCATTTTCAAAAGCATTTAATTTATTGTATAAATAAGTTGTTCCAGATACATTTAGATTATTATTTACAGAAACATTTCTATAAAATATTGCGTCATTGGTTGTTTCTAGAGTATCATTTAAATAAGTTTTACCGGATACATTTAAAATTTTATATAATGAAACATTATCATAAAAATAAGATTTATTACTTACATTTAAATTATTATAGACATTTAAATTATTACTTACATTTAAATTATTACTCACATTTAAATTGGTTTTAAATAAACCATCCATATTTACAGTTAAAGGACGTGTAATCAATGTATCATTGTATAGATTAGTATAACCATATACATTTAATTGCTGATTTACAGAAACATTTGCCCTATATAAAGCGTTTCCTGTAACATATAAATTATTATTCAAAGATACATCATTGTATAAATAAGTATTTCCATTGACATTTAGAGTTTGATCGATTGATACATTAGAATGAAATGATACATTTCCAGAAACATTTAATGTTTTATTGATAGAAACATCATTGTATAACATAGTGGTATTATATACATTTAACATTCCCATAATTGATACATTTGATAATACAGACATATTACCAGAAACATTTAAATTCTTACTTAAAAATTCATCGTCATATAAATATGTTTTTCCTGTAACATATAAATTATTATTAAGAGATGTATTGCCAGTAACAATTAGTCCATTATCTATTGTGCATAAATCAACTATATTTGTTTTTCCACTAACATTTAATAAATTAGAAACATAAACATTTTTATTTAAATATGAATTGTCAGATACATTTAATGTTTTATTTGAATAAACATCTCCTAATAAATATGCTGTGTCTGTTAAACGAAAAGCTCCAAATACATCTAATACATAAGACGGGTCTAATATTTGTGTATTATAACCAACACTGAATGTATTATAACATATACCTGAAGCAATAGTCAAAGGACCATAATTAATATTATCTAGAATACTATTTACATTCGTTACAATACTGTCTAAACCCGTAATATCCTTAATTTGAATATATTGATTATTCATATATTATTTAAAAATATATTTATATCTTTATAACAAACAGCATATATAATGGATGACTTGTTGAGTCCATATAATGAGAATAATATTGAAATCACATTATATGATATAATCAAAATTTTAGAATCATATAATGTACATTATAAAATTAATAATCCACAATTGTTAAAACAGGCTTTTATTCATAGATCCTATGTTATGCCTAATTTAAATAATAATGAAAATAAAATTATTCTACCTCCAAAACCAAATAATTGTGTAGAATTAAAACCAAATTCTAATGAAAGATTAGAGTTTTTGGGTGATGGAATTTTAGAATGTATTACTAAATTTTATTTATATAAAAGATTTCCTACAGCAGATGAAGGGTTTATGACAGAGAAAAAAATCAGTTTAGTAAAAAATGACCATATCGGTAAATTGGCATATAAAATGGGGTTACATAAATGGTATCTAATTTCAAAAAATGCTGAAGAAAAAAAAATTAGAAATAATTATAAAAAGTTAGGATGTTTATTTGAAGCTTTTTTAGGAGCATTATTCCTAGATGCAAATAACATTTTAGTTGCAGATGATAGTTTGTTATTTCGTTCTTATTTTAATGTTGGGCCTGGATTTCAAATATGTCAATTATTTGTAGAATCCATCTATGAAAAAATAGTTGATTGGAATGAAATTTTAGAGAATGATACTAATTATAAAAATATACTTCAGGTAAAAATTCAAAAAGAGTTTAAAACAACACCAGACTATATTATTTTGAATCAAGATGAAGAAAATAAATTTACTATGGGTGTATTTTTATGTTTATCTGGTAATATTCATATCTTAGAACAATCCAGCGCAATTCCATTTGAAAAAGTAAAAACATTTGATAATATCAAAAAATTTAAACATAATTTTATATTTCTAGGAAGCGGATCACATAAAATCAAGAAAAAAGCAGAACAACTTGCTTGTTTAGACGCATTAAATAAAATAGATAAAGTTTAATTATTTCTTTTTATATTGTATGACTACTTCTATTTTAGATATATTTAAGGTTATACCAACAGAAAGACCACCAATAAATCTAGATATAGATATTTATGTTGATTTAGAGGACAATATAAAACATTTTATTAATGATTTTAGAAATCCCATAAAAAGAACAATTATTAAAAAACCAATAAAATTAGGAATTGATATTATTTTAGAACTAAGTGATAAAATACTTAAAGGTCTTAAAAATGTTAAGGGAAAGAAATTAGTTCTTAGTGATATTACCAATACAAATAAAGAAACGAAAAAATCTAAAATACCATCAAATAAAACACTTCTAACTGATATTGATTTTGATGAAGAACTTTTTACAAAATATAGTTCTTATGTTGAAAAAGCAAAACTTAAAATACAACCTATGTATTTAAATAATCGTGTTAATTTTATAAATGAAATAAGAAAACAAATGTCATCTATTCAATTTGATGATCAAGAAGAAGAAAACTGTTTTTCTAAACAAAAAACTTCATTCAAATCTATGGTTCATCAATTAATTGTTCAAAGATATTTAAATTCATATACTCCTTATAGAGGATTATTATTATATCACGGTTTAGGTTCAGGAAAAACATGTAGTTCTATTTCTATGATTGAAGGTATGTATACTTCTAAACAAATTTTTATTATTACTCCAGCATCATTACAAGCAAATTACAGAACACAAATGAAATTTTGTGGTGAGCAAATATTTAGAAAAAATAATCATTGGGTATTTGAAACAGTTGATACACAAGAAAAGAAAAAATCAATATTCTCTCTTTTAAACATAGACCCAACGCAAAGTAACAGTGATAAATTAAGTAAATTCATTGAAAAGAATAGAGGTGTTTGGATGGTAAATGCTGATAAGGAACCGAATTTTGATTCTCTATCTATTCAAAACAGAGAAATTATTGATAGACAAATCGAATTAATGATATTAGCAAAATATCGTTATATCAATTATAATGGTATAACCAGAAAATCTTGGTTACAATATTATAAAAAATCTCCTGATGTTAATCCGTTCGATAATAGCACTATTATTATTGATGAAGCACATAATTTTGTAAGTAGAATTGTAAATAAATTAAATACAAAAGGAAATTCTATTTCAACCGATTTATATGAGGCAATTTTAACTGCTGAAAATTGTAGAGTAATTTTATTGACTGGAACTCCGTTTATAAACAGTCCTAGTGAATTAGGTGTATTGTTTAATTTAATTAATGGTTATACTGTTTCACTTGATCTTAAACTTTCAGTAAAAAATACAAAAGTAAAATTAGATTATTTCGAAAAATTATTTCAAGAACAAAAAATAATAGATATTATAGAATATAATCAAAATTCATCTACATTAAAAATAGTAAAAAATCCTTATGGATTTATGAAATTACCTGATGGTCGTATGGTATATAGTGATGAAAGTAGTGTTTATTTAAAAGATTTTTCAAATAAAATTACTACACTATTAAAAAGTAAGCCAGAAGATTTCACTATAAATAAAGTGTCATTCTCTAAATATAAAAAATTACCAGATACATTAAAAGAGTTTTCATCTTATTTTATTAATCCAAATAATACAATTAAGAATAAAGAATTTTTTCAAAGTCGTATAGTTGGTATGGTTTCTTATTTAGGCGACAAAAAAGAGTTAATGCCTACAATTATAAAAACAGATAACAGTGAAGATATTTTTATTGAATCAACGGTAATGAGTCCTCATCAATTAAAAGTATATGCAAAAGTTCGTGAAGATGAGAGAAAACAAGAAAGAGAACAAAGAGGAAAAGAAGAATCATCTTCATCTTATCGTGTATTCTCTCGTCTTGCTTGTAATTTTGCATTTCCAGATGAAATGCCTAGACCTTTACCTAGAGGTGGTAAATTGGATGAATCCGTAATTGATGCAAAGAGTGAGGAAGAATTATTGGATGATCCAGATGGAACATATGATGAAGCAGATGTAATACAGAGAAAGAAATCTAAAAATGACATAGAATATGAACAAAGTATTAATATGGTTTTGTCTGAATTTGAAAAAAATCCAGAAAAATATTTTGAGTCAGGATTACCAAAACATATCAAGCGATTAAATGAAAATATTTCTGTATTACAAACATACAGCCCAAAATATATGAATATGTTAAAAAACATTATGAATCCTGAAAATATAGGTTGTCATTTATTGTATTCTAATTTCCGTAAGTTAGAAGGTATTGGTATATTTAGATTAATATTAATGTATCACGGATACAGAGAATTAAAGGTAGTAAGAAATGAACGTGGAACCTCTTTATCTCTAAAATTAATTGGTATGTATGGCGATGATGAATATGTTGATAATAAGGTATTTGCTCTTTATACTGGTTCTGAATCACCAGAAGAAAAAGAAATTATTAGAAATATTTATAATAATAATTTTAAAGCAATTCCAAATACAATTCAAGAAGAATTAAAACAGTTATTTCCTGAACAAATGGAAAATGGTAATTTATTAGGTGAAATTATTCAAACAATTATGATTACAGCTTCTGGTGCCGAAGGTATTGATTTAAAAAATACTAGATTTGTTCATATTATGGAGCCTTATTGGCATCACGTAAGAATAAATCAAGTCATTGGAAGAGCTCGTCGTATATGTTCTCATGCAAGTCTTCCAGAGAATTTACAAACAGTTCAAGTATTTATGTATATCTCTGAATTTGGAAATTTATTGGAAACGGATGATTATGTAGATTTAAAAAATTCGGATAATTCTCTAACTACAGATCAATCACTTTATAATTTAATGAGTAAAAAACAAGAATTGTCTTCATTATTTTTAGATACATTAAAAGAAGCATCAGTTGATTGTTTAGTCAATTATGACAATAAATCCAAATGTATTAGTTATCCACATTCAACACAAGTAAATAAATTAATAACACAATTAGATTACAAACAAGATGCTATTACAAGTTATTCAAAGACAGAAGATAGAGAAAAACATAAATTAATTGTAAGAAAGATTAAAGTAGGTGAAGAAGTAATACCTTTTGCTGTGGATGAAAGCGTAGAGCCAAATATTGCTTACGATTATTTCAAGTATGTAACAAAGGGTGTGTTAATCGAAGTAGGAAGAGTATCTTTGATTGGAGATGAGAGAAAAATAAAAATGAATTAAAAATAAAATTGAAGATAAATAAATCATATAGAATTAATTTAAAATAGTTATACAAATATGGCGTCGAATATGTTAGAAAATCAAACAGTGAATACACCAATGTTTACACTTGATAAATTTTCAACATACGCAAAAGTAGTTAAGGTTTATGACGGTGATACAATTCATGTTGTATTTGAATATTTTGGAAACTTTTATCGTTGGAATTGTAGAATTGCTCACGTAGATACACCCGAATTAAGAACTAAAAACGCAGAAGAAAAAAAATTAGGTTATCTTGTAAAACAAAAAGTGGAAGAATTATTATTAAATAAAATTGTATATATTCATTGTTTCGAATTTGATAAATATGGGCGTTTATTAGTTGAAGTAATGTTACCTGACTCAACAGAGAAATTACATGAATGGTTGATTCGTAACAATTACGCAAAAGCCTATGAAGGAGGAACAAAGGATGGATGGTGTAAAGATAAAGAAGAGTAGTTTAAGTAATTTATAATAATAAACGAATAATTATTATAAATTTAATTTTTATTTTTTCTAATTTGTCTTACTTTTACGCGTGGTGGGTTTTGAGGCATTACATCAAAATTAGTAGAAACTTTATATGTTTGTTGAACAGCAACATAAGCAGGTGGTTTATTATTATTTTCCATTTTATAAAAGATAATAATAACTTTTTAATTCGTTTTTCATATTTTTTAATTAAAAAAATATTATTATATAATTGAAATGACAAAAAATGAAAATGATATCGATTTTTTATTTGACTTAAAATATAATAAAAATCTTATTTTTATAGAAAAATATTTGACAAGTGAAATGAAATATCATGAATTAAGAAAATTATATCAAGAAATAAATAATGATATATTATGGTATAAACGTGTATCTCAAGTCTATAAACATAATATTTTATTCTATAGTGAATTATTAATTAAAAAATATTCTTCTCTTAAAGAAAACAATATTATAAATGGATTAGAAGAACTAAAAAATAACACATATAAAGATAAACAAAATTTATGTTATTATCTTATTGATTTATATAATGAACATTTTAATACAAAATACAATAATATAAGCAACCACGAAACAAATATTGTAAAATATGTAAATTTATGTAAAAACCAAAATATAACTATAAACAAAATAAATTATGATGATATTGAATATTTAAGAAACATTAATAGTTTTATAAATTGTTATGATAATTAAAAAGAAGAATACCCTACTGTAGAATTTAATGTTGATGGTAAATATTCATTAATTTCATTTGTATTAAATGCGGTTATTTCTTTTACAATTAGTTGGTTTTTATCATTCTTAGCATTATTAATATTTTTCTGTTCTATATTTGATGGGTCGATTTCATACGGTTCTCCTGTTTTTGGGTTATAAGGTGGTTTAAGAGAACATTTTGTTGTAAATTTACCGCCTTTACATATAGGTCGTGGTAAATCGCCATTTTTCATATTACTCAAATATTTATTTTTATTTGTTATATAATCTGTATTTAATGTATTCATATTTTTAGAAGGAATGCCTTTAAATAACACACCTGTTTTTTTATCAGGTATATAAACATTAAATAAATTATTAGTATCTAATTTATCAATAACACCTTTGAAATGTCTTCTACCATCTAGCCACATCGTTTTTTGACGATATATAACACTCTTGGATGCTGGATTTTCAACCATATATTCATTTACCAAATAATCACCATCAATATATACTACAGCATCATTTGTCAAATCAGTTGAATTGTAATTTCGTAACATATTTAATCTGTTTGAAGCTTCATCTTCTGTTTTATAGCACGCATCAAATGATACTATATAACCATTTCCACCAACAGCCCAAGGATTATCATTTGGGCAAACTGTTCCAGATGTATCATAATAAAAACCAATATTTCCTGGTAAAATAACACCTGACATATCTTTAGTTAATTCTTTTAATTCAACATTAGATAGAGAACTACCACATTTGGCGTATGTATTACCATATTCATAATCTGTTTTAATTGTTTCCATTAGATTTGGTATTTTATTTCCAAATACATCTTGACATTCGATTTCACCACCTTCACAATATACATAATTATTTTCATCATTACAATTTGGGTCTTGATATCGATGCATAATTCCTGTTCGAAAATTATCAATAGACATAAAATTAGTTTTTCCTTCTTCAAATTTATTTAATTGATCTTTAGTATAAGCATCATCATACATCATTGATTGTTGTTTATTGATTAAATCCGTTAATTCATTTGATGCTTGTATTTGTTCCTTTAATGATTGAGTTGCTTTTAGAACATTTGTAGTAATCGCTTTTTTGGCTTCTTCTTCATCTAATTCCCATTGTTTTTTTAACGCATCATTTAATTTAGTTTTTAAATCGGTTTTTTGGTCATTAATTACATTTGTAACTGAATTTAGATAGGATTGATTTAAATTTGTTTTATTTTCATTAAATTTATTAGTAGCTTCTTTTAAAGAACTTGATGAATTTTCATATTCTTGTAATGTATTATCGTATATTATTTTTTTATTTGTATAATCATTATTCATTGTAGTTATTGTATTTATTGCTGTTCGAATTTCATTTGTTGTATAATCATAAACATATTGAATATATGTTTTCGACATTGTCAATTCAAAATTATTTAAATTAGATAATGAATACCCATATAATTGAACAAATTCTGAAGCAACACTAGGTATAAAAATTGTTTTATAATATTCATCATAATCCGGTAATTTTTCAATTTTATAGGTTTGATAATTTTTTAGAAAAATATATTTATCCAATGGTAATGGTGGTGTGAATTTTGCTAGATTTTTTATGTTACTATATGTTTCACTTATTCCTGGTAAATCACCAAAATTATTTAATCTGTCTTTTATATAGTTTAATTTAGTCATATTATCTAAGGTTGTCATATTGGATGATGTTAAATTATCAAATCCTAATATTATAGTATTTGCTACAGATGATTTGTTATTTATGTCATTTTTGTAATTATTGTAAATGACTAAATTTGTTGTATAATTATAGGAATTGTTATTTTTAATATAATCAGGCATTACTATTTTTAATTTATCAATTAAAGTATTATAGTTTTTATTCATATTTTCAATTGTTGTTTCAACTGTCCACGTATAATTTATATTTGTATTTTTTATTCTATTATTTAATTCTACTACATTACTTGTATTAAATGTATTTATCATCGTTATTAAATCATTCTTTGTCTTTGTCATATCATTAAAAATTGTGTTTAGTTTATTAAAATCAATATCATTATTCTTAAACATAATAGTATTATAATAAGTGTTATCTTTTACAACATCATTAATTAAACTATCAAAATTAAAATAAGATTTATACAAATCTATTAGTTTATTTGTATCTTCTAATTCAATATTTACTTGATTATTATTTGGGTTTGTATTATCTATTACAAGATTCTCTCTATGTGTTGTTTTCTTATAGAGAAAATATAATACAAATAATATTATACATAAGATTATTAACCATATAATCATATATATAAGAAGCGAAATTATTTATGTATCTATGCACTACAAGTTCCAAATTTACTTCCACATTTAAAATTAGAACATTTTGGAGCATTTTGTGGGCAAACATATTTTGTATTCTGTAAAACACCTGTTTGACCACAACATAAATTATCGCCTACATTTGTTCCAAAATCTGCTATACAAGGTATTTTAGAACCACAAGTTGAATCATCTGTTGTTGCAGAACTATACTTATTCTCATCTTCATCGTAACCGTTTAAATCATTATCATTTTCATCATCTTTGCTATTGCTCGAACCAGTCCCAGAAACAGAACTACTTGAACCATAACCATTATAATTTTTATCAAGATCATAGAAATAACTATTACAAGATGCTAGGTTTTCTTTATCAACTAAATAACATTTTCCTTTATTAGATACTTGATGTTGCTTTCCGTTTGTATCATAATAATGATACTCAAATGTTTTATTTAAAGATGAATCACTTGTAAATGGGTAATAAGCAGATTCAGATGATGGCAAATAGGGTGAATATGGACCGACAAAACCTCTATAAAGTAAAGGATCTAGAATATTTATTCCACCATCAATTCCCATTGTTCCAATGATATCATCTTTTTTATTGTAATTTTCAATCATTGAAGAATCTGTAAAATCTTCACCATAATGATTATCAGAACATACAGGTCTTGTTAATTTATCAGAACATAAACCAGAATAAGTTGTGCCATATTTATATGAACCTAGTTTTACTAATGAAGTATCGCCTTTACATTCGATTTTTCCGCCTAAACAATAACCATATTGACCACTCATATCTAAAGGTCTTCCATTTGAATCTTTGTAATTTCTATCTGTTTCTCCTTGAGTAAATAATATTCTGTCAAAAAAATTTGGAGGAGAATAATTTGAAAATCCTTCCATCATATTATCCATATAATATGCTAATATAGGCAATAGCACTAAACATATAAATACAATAAATAATAAGGGCATTATTGAATTGCGTCTTAGTTTTAATTTCATATTATATTGTATATATTTATTTTTTTTGTAATAAATCAATAATTTTTACTTGTGATTCTAATAATTTCATTAAAATAATAGATTGTTTTTCTAATATTTTTAATATTTGTGTATTATTTGTTTGTGAATTTTGTATTGTTTGTGGTAATGTTTGAGATGATTGAAAATTAAATGTATTATTGGAACCTGAAGGTAAAGAAGGCAAAGAAGGTAATGAAGATAATGAGGATAAAGAAAAATTACTAGATTCATTTACATTTGTTAATGGAAGAGGTTGTTGACCTAATATGCGTGACATTTCTTTTTTTCTCTCTTCTTCTTTTTCTCTTAATATATCTTCCATATTTCCTTCGATAGGTTTATCTTTTTCGGTTCCAAAATCAATTGGTGTAGGAACTTGTGGCTGAAACATATCTCTGTATTCTTGTTGTTTTTTTTCAAGAGCAGACATAGTATCTGAATTTGTCCCTAATAATTTACTCAAGTTTCTTTTGAATTCTTCTAAAAAAAAGTTATTTAATATTGTAATATCAGTATTATTATTTGTGCTAAACTTTGAAATATTATCTTCAAACAAATTTTTTATTTGTGCTTCAAAAGCAGGATTTACATTATTAAATAAACCCATTTGGGTGCAAGTGTTCCATAATTTAATTTTATTTTCAATAGAATTCATTATGATAAAATTAAATTATGTTTTTATATTTATTATTAATAAGTATTTTATAGAAAATCAATCTAATAATACATTAAAATAAAAATGACGAAATGATTCTACTTCTTTATCTGGTATTCGGTGTGTTTTAAAATATTCTCTTGTTTTTAATCCTTCAATTAAATTAATGATAAAGTATAGAGAATACATTCCGCATTCAGTTCCTCCTTTTTGATGAATAAATTTATAGCTACTATCTTCTAATAATTTTATTCCCATTTCATTACATTGTTGATTTATTCTTTTTACTAATTCATTAATTTCTTTTGGTATTTTGTCTCCACAAGAATCAAAATAAAAGACAAATTTCTTTTTTAAATCTGTAAAGAGAGAAACCCAATGTGATCCTTTTTCATTATGATTAGATAAATTAAATACTATACCAAACATACGTATTCCTTTATCGTATAATTCTTTAACATTTAAATTACATAATTCTGGATAAACACAAGAATCATCTACATATTTATCAAAATCAATTGGAGTTGGACCAATAAATTTAAATTCTGGAAATGCTTCTTCGTATTGATTTAAAACAGCTTTAATATCTAAACTACTTAACCATTCGTTTATATTTTTATTCCAACTTTTTGGAGCAATTGGAGCAAAGAAATCTTTTTTAAATTTCTCTGTATCATTTCTACTATCAACTAATTTTTCCATAAAACATATTTCATGATTACATTCTGTTAAATTTGTTTGTAATTCTTTCCAAATAGTTTCATTCTCTGTAGATATAATTTTTTTGTCTGGATGTTTTCTATTCCAAATATCTTTTAATAATAAAAGCGTTTTATCATCATAACAAGAATAATGCTTTCTTGTCTTTTTATGTTTCGGATTACACGAAAGTTTTTTAAATGTTCTTGTCATATAAAATAACAATATATTTTGATATATTACTTTGTTAAAAAGAAATCAAATTAGAAATATAATCAATAAATTTAAATAATTCAGGGTCATTATAATCTAAAATTTGAATATTCATTAAAATAGAATTTATTAAAGATGATGTATACATTTTTAATTGAGCTTTATTTTTTTGTTGATAAGTTATAATTCCATTATAATA
>JACCDQ011362960.1_pt1 | contig 12065 bp, 8 predicted proteins | sample 7446031 | NCBI WGS metagenome assembly JACCDQ01 (sample SAMN15323442, study PRJNA562643) | freshwater metagenome | isolation source: river surface water | place: USA:Blue River Watershed | collected 2017-08-17
CGATCAGCCCGGCCAGACCGCGCATCAGCAGGTCCATGCAGCCGCTGGTGCGGAACACCGAGATCGCCACCAGCATCGCGATCAGGTAGGGAATGATCTGCACGGCCACGCCGAAGCCGTCCTTGGCACCTTCGACGAAGGCCTCGTAGACGTTGATGCGCCGGATCGCCCCGGCGGCGATGAACAGCATCACGATGGCCAGGATCGTCAGGCTGCCGATCAGCCCGACGCGCTGCGACAGCTGCTCCGGCGGCAGGCCGCGCAGGCTGAAGAACAGGGCGGCCATCAGCGCGACGAAGCCGCCGTAGAAGGCCAGCACCGGCGCGCACAGCAGGCGGATGCGCTGCATCCAGGCGACGGCCAGCAGCCCGGCGGTGAACGAGATGAAGGTGCCGATCAGCGTGGGCAGGAAGATGTCGGCGGCATTGAAGCCCACCAGTCCCTGCTCGATGGCGAGGGTCTGCCGGATCGCGATGACGCTGGTGGGGATCAGCGTCAGCCCGGCCGTGTTCAGGACCAGGAACATGATCATCGGATCGCTGGCCACCGCCGGCTGCGGGTTGACCTGCTGAAGCTCGCGCATCGCCTTCAGGCCCAGCGGCGTGGCCGCGTTGTCCAGGCCCAGCAGGTTGGCGCTGAAGTTCATCACGATGCTGCCGCCGGCCGGGTGTCCGGCGGGGATGCCGGGGAACAGGCGCCGGAAGAACGGTGCGGCCGCGCGGGCGAACAGCCCGATCACGCCGGCCTGCTCGCCGATGCGCATGAGGCCCAGCCACAGGCTCATCACGCCGACCAGGCCGATGCTGATCTCGAAGCCGGTCTTGGCGGTGTCGAACAGGCCGCTCAGCATCTTCGGGAAGATGCCCATGTCGCCACCCAGAAGCTGGCCCAGGGCGGCCGCGAAGCCGATCAGCATGAAGGCGATCCAGACGATGTTCAGGGCCATGGCGCGTGCGGGTGCGGTGTGATCGGACGGGCAGGCCGGCAGGATAGCGGCGCGCCATGGCAAGAGGGGGCGACGCGCCTGCCCGGCGCGTCGCCCCCTCGTCATCGGCCTGGGCCGGAAAGGCCGATCAGCGCGGCGTGGCGCCGATCGGCGTCGACCACGCCGACGTCAAGCCGACGGTCCCCGTGTGGGTGCGGATGCGGAAGCTGTAGGGCTGGCCGGAGGTCAGGCCATTGACCGTCAGGGATGCGCTCGCGCGGCCGTTCAGCCGCGCCACGCCGGTCCAGCTCGCGCTGGCGACGCCGCACTGCGCGACGGTGCCGGTGCAGCGCTCGACGTCGTAGCCCGCCACGGCGGCCAGCGTGCTGGCCGTCCACGCCAGCGGCACGCGACCGGCCGGTGTCGCACCGATGCCCAGCAGTCCGCCGGCCGACACGGTGCCGCGGAAGTTCGTCGGCACCGGCAGCGTGCCGTTGAAGCGCGCGACCGTCGCCGTCGGACCCTGCGTCGCGCCATTGACCGCGTTCACCTGCCAGCTGTAGAGCGTGTTGGCCGTCAGCCCCGTGTTCTGCACCTGCACGGCATTGGCCGGCAGGTTGCCGCTGGGCGCCGTGATCGTGGCGTAGGTGCCGACCGTGGCGGTGCCGTTGGCGGCGACGGTGATGGGCGCGCGCTGCACGCGGTAGGCGCTCTCGCCGGTCGACGCATCGGTCCAGCGCAGCAGGGTGCTGTTGGCGACCGTGCCGGCACCGGCGCTCAGGCCGGTCGGCGCGGCGATCACGATCGGCACCGGCGTGGCGACGCTGACCGGGTTCGACGGGCTGCGTCCGGCCGCGTTGATGGCCACGACCTGGTAGCTGATCGTCTGACCGGACGGCGCCGCCAGGTCGCTGTAGGCCATGCTGTTGACCGGCAGGCTGGCCAGCACGACGCCGTTGCGAAGCACCTCGAAGCCGGTTTCCGTGGTGGCGGCATCGGTCCAGTTCAGGTCGACCCGGGTGGACGACAGGGCGCGCGCGGCGAGCGCCTGTGGCGCGGCCGGCAGGGCGGGCGCGACCGAGCGCACGGTGCGCACCTGGACGCGGTCCCAGCCTCCGGCGCTGGACATCACGGTGACGAAGGCCGGCGGCGCATCGGTGCGGATCGCCACGCCCGTGGGGCCTAGCGGTTGCAGGAATTCCTGCACCGTCAGGGTCGGCGGCACGCGGGTGTCGCTGGAGCTTGCCGCGACCCGCAGCGTGTTGGTGCTGAGGTCGTAATCGGCCTGGCTCACGATGACCTGGTCGACGAGTGCGCGCACCAGCCGGGTCGTGTCGGTGCTGCCATCGACCACGCTGGCGACCAGTTCGACCGCACCGGGCAGGGCGGCGGTGTTCGGCACGTCGGCCAGCACCTCGGTGGTGAAGTACTCGCCTGTCGCGTTGCCGGTCAGGGGCGTGGGTGTCGTCAGGCGTGCCGACTCGGCCGCCGTGCCCTGGACGTCCTGGACCGTCACGCTGGCGCCGGCCAGCGCATGTGCGAAGGCGTCGACCTGGCCGACCCGGCCGGGCGTGCGGCTGTAGGTCACGCGATCGCTGGACAGCGGCGTCTGCACCCGGCCGTCGAACAGCTGGCCCTGGACCACGAACAGGTTGGTCGTCGCGACATGACCGCCGGCGGCGTTGATGGCGATGGGACGGCCATTGAAGTCGGTGGCCGTGACCCGCACGAAGTTGGTGTCGCACGGGCTGCCCACGACCGGCTGCGGCGTGGCGCCGTCACCGATGTAGCCCGCCGGCGGCGGCGGGGCGAGCACCGGGTCCCAGGTCAGCCACGGGCCGACCTTGCCCTGCGCGACCGGGTCGTTGGCGACGAAGCTGATGTCGAAGGTCTCGCTCAGGTCGCGCCCGGCCTCGACCACCTCGATGCGGTAGTCGTTGACGCCGTACGGATGCTCGACCCGGTAGATGCCGGGTGCCGGCACATCCAGCCGGATGCGCAGGCGGGTGAAGGTCAGCTGCTGGCCCTCGACCGGATCGGGGGTCGTGTAGGTGGCCTCGGTGGCCATCACGACCAGCGCGTCGAAGCCGCGTGCCGGCTCGCTGATGGCGGCCTCGGCCAGCCAGTAGAACGATTCGGTCCCGGTGCCGGTCTGTGCCGACACCAGGTTGCCGGCGATGGCCGGGTCGAAGAAGCACAGGTCGGCGTTGCGGCAGATCTGCAGCGACAGGCCGCGGCTGTCGGTGACCGATTCCGGATAGAGGTCGACCGGGTTGGTCGGACCGGTGGCGAAGGGCGTGGCGCCGTTCGGGGCCGGGCAGGCGGCCTGCACCAGGCCGGCGGCGCCCAGCTCCAGGGCACCGGCCAGCAGGGCCGCGCCGAAGGCACGGGTCTTGTGTCGCTTGAGAAGTCGGTTGTGGCTCATGTTGCGTCGGTCCGGGCTCAGGGGTTGATGACGGTCAGCGGCTTGCTGGCGGTTCCGCCGGCGCTGGAGCGCACCGTCACGGCGGCGGGCAGCACGCTCAGGCCGCTCACGCGGGCGCTGCCGTTGACCAGCGTCACGGCCGCGCCGCCGGGCAGGGCGAGCGTCAGCGTGGGCGGGCTGGCGGGGGCCTGGTCGCTCGATGCGGCCTGCACGTCCAGCGTGCAGCTGCGCGGCGCGGCGGTGCATTGCGCCTGTGCCTGTGTGATCGTCACCAGGTCGGTCAGCGGCACGTGCTGGACCGGGCTGGGCGCATTGCCTTGTGCGGCGTTGGTGGCGCTGAAGGCGACGGTCGCCGGCAGCGTCGACACGTCGGAGGCGACGAAATGGCGGCCGCTGCCGTCCCCGCGCAGCGTGCCGCCCGGCTGGGCGCTGACGATCGCGGTGGTCGGCGCGGTGGCGAACAGGCTCAGCGTGGCGGCACCGCCGCTGCGGGCGTAGGTCGCGCCCGTCACGGTCAGCGGCGTGATGCCCTGAGGGGCGAGCTTGCCCTGGACCGTGAACTGGCGGTTCGCGTAGGCGGAGGTCGAGCCGTCCCGGTCGACGTCGTTCGGGTCGATCACCAGCGGCGTCGTGCCGTCCAGCGCGGTCGCGCGGATGCGCACCAGGTTGCGTCCGCACGGGCTGCCGACGACGGCATGCGGCGTCACGCCATCGCCGATGTAGCCGACCGGCGCCGCCGGTGCGACGGCGGGATCCCAGCGCAACCAGGGTCCGACGATGCCCGAGCGCGACCCGTTGGGCGTGAACTCGACGTCGACCGTGTCGTTGATCTCGCGCGCCAGCGGACGGCCGCGGTCGTCGACCACGCTGCTCACGGTGTACTGACGCGAGCCCCAGGGGTGCTCGACCGTGTAGATGCCGGGTTGCAGCACGTCCACCCGGATGCGCAGGCGCGTGAACGAGAAGTTGTCGTTCGCGGCCGGCACGCCGCTGGCATAGGCGGCCTCGGTGGCCATCACCACCAGCGCGTCGACGGCGGCCGGGCCGGTCGTCGTGAAGCTGCTTTCGGCGAGGAACCAGAAGCCTTCACCCCCGAAGCCCGAAGCCTCCGATTGCGCATTGCCCGCGATCACCGGGTCGAAGAAGCATGGCGGCGGGTTGCCCTGGCCGTCCACGCTGTCGGTGCAGATCACCAGCGCGACGCCTTCCGAATCGACCACCTGGGTCGCGAAGCCGTTCTGCGGGTTGACGCCGCTGGCGGTGAAGGGGGTCGTGTTGTCGGGCCGGCACAGCGTCTGGGCCAGCGCCGCGCCGGGGCCGGCCATCGTGGCCGCCACGGCCAGTGCCAGCGCGAGCGGTCGCGGTTGCATCGTCATCGGGAGATCTCCTGCAGGGTTGTGAGCGGGGTTGCGGCGGACCTTCGGGGTCCGTCGCCAGCCATACGTCTGCCCTGCAGGGCTGGATGCTCCGGAGGCGTCCAACCTGATCAAAAACTTAAGCTTGACCGGCATCGGTTCAGAAGCCGTCAAGGTTCGGCCCCGCGACTTATGCGCCGAGCGAAGAACGATCGTCGTTTTCCGTCGTTTGAACCTGCTTGGATGCTCGGGATAATTCGTTTTTCGCATAAGAGGCGCAGGCCGCCGCCCCGAGTCCACCGTGAACTTCCAGCAGCTGCGATCCGTCCGTGAAACCGTCCGCCAGGGCTTCAACCTGACCTCGGTGGCGCAGACGCTGCACACCTCGCAGCCGGGGGTGAGCCGCCAGATCCGTGAGCTGGAGGACGAGCTGGGCGTGGAGATCTTCGTGCGCGCCGGCAAGCGCCTGACCGGCCTGACCGCGCCGGGCGAGGCGGTGCTGCCGATCGTCGAGCGGCTGCTGACCGAGGCCCAGAACCTGAGCCGCGTCGGCGAGGACTACGCCGAGCGCGACACCGGCCGGCTGTCGATCGCCGCCACCCACTCGCAGGCCCGCTACGCGCTGCCGCAGGTGGTGCGCGACTTCCGCCTGCTCTACCCGCGCGTGACGCTCAACCTGCACCAGGGCTCGCCGCGCCAGGTCGCGCAGATGCTGCTGGACGGCGAGGCCGACGTCGGCGTGGCCACCGAGGCGCTGGCCCAGTACGACGCGCTCGTCGCGCTGCCCTGCTACCGCTGGACCCACAGCGTGGTGGTGCCGGCGGGGCATCGGCTGCTGGACGTGAGCGGCCCGCTGACGCTGCAGCAGCTGGCCGCCGAGCCGGTCATCACCTACGACGTGGGCTACACCGGCCGCACCCACATCGACGAGGCCTTCACCCGCGCCGGCGTGCGGCCCGAGGTGGTGCTGACCGCCATGGATGCGGACGTCATCAAGACCTACGTCGAGCTGGGCCTGGGCATCGGCATCGTCGCCTCGATCGCCTTCGACCCCGAGCGCGACCGCAACCTGCGCGCGATCGACGCGCGCCACCTGTTCGCCACCAACCTCACCCGGCTGGCGGTGCGCCGCGGCACCTACCTGCGCGCCTACGTCTACGACTTCATCCAGGCCTTCGCCTCGCCGCTGACCCGCGCGGTGGTCGAGCAGGCGCAGGCCGAGTCGCCGGGGGCGGATTTCGAGATCTGAGCCGACATCGCCGTCAAGTGCCCTCGGCCAGCACGCGACGCACGGCGGCCATCGGCAGGCACAGCGTCATCGCCTGCAAGGGCGATTCGACGAAGCCGCGAGACAGGTAGTAGCGACGGGCGTTCTCCGAGATCGCGTGGACCAGCAGGGCCGAGATGCCGACGAGTTCAGCGGCCTGCAGCGTGCGCAGGATCGCGTCCTGGAGCAGGGCCGTGCCGATGCCCTTCTGCTGCAGGTCCCGATGAATGGCCAGCCGTCCCAGCACCATCACCGGGATCGGATCGGGACGGTTGCGCTGCAGGGCCTTGGGGGCATCCTCCCGCCCGATCGCACCCGCAGACAGACAGTAGTAGCCGACGACCGATGTGTCGTCGCAGATGACGTAGGTGCGAGATGCATCGCTCAGCTGATTGGCGCGAGCCCGGCGCTTGAGCCAATCGTCCAGGGCGACTTCGCCGCTGAAGAAGTCATCGAGCCGGTGTGGTTCGGCCAGCCGCTCAGGCGGCGTGAGGGTCAAGCCTTGCCCCAGGGACGCTCAGCCTGAAGCGTGCGCCGCAGCCGATCCGTCGAACCCGGCGGCGCATCCAGCAGGGCCTGGAACGCGGCGAACTGCTCAGCGGAGGCCACGAAGTAGGTCTGGTTCAGCAGCACGTCCTCTGCCTGCCGGCAGGCTGCCTCCAGCATGAAGTCCGACCGGCTGCGCCCGAGCCGATCGGCAGCCTGGTCGATCAGGTCGCGCTGACGGGTTCTGGCTCGGATGCTGATCGTCACGGCATCGGAGAGTTCGAGGGGAGGCATGAACAAATCCTTCGTCGCAGCTGTCATGTGACGATCAGCATACGTAGGTGTATGTCATTTGTCCATACAAACTGCCCGATGGCGGTTGCCCCAACGCGCATCAGGTGCGTCGCCAGAGGGCGACGACGGCTGGCGCGTGGGTCGTGGCGTGGGTGTGGATCGGGCGGCTGCTGACCCCCTCCCCCCGGTGCCCGGGGTACTCCCCCTTGGCAGGGGGAGAGTGGAAGGCGTGGCGCGCATCGACGTGGACCTTCTCGGTCGACTCTCCCCCTGCCAAGGGGGAGTCCCCGCCAGGGGGAGGGGGTTCGCTCCCCCGCTCGGTCTCTTCGTGTCCGCCGGGCTGGTGCCGATGGGCCTCCGGGCCGGATCAGTCAGGCCGACGGGGCGGCATAGGCCTTGGCCAACGTGAATGCCTCCGCCGTGGGTCCTTGCGTGCGAAGCAGATCCAGGCAGGCCTTCGCTTCTTGCGTGTCGGGCAAATGGCTGGCCGGGATCCACCACAGGTCCTCGCCGCCGGCCGCCTGCCACCCGTCGGACAAGGCGGCCAATGGCGATCACACGCTGTTCACCGACTTCAGCGACGACGCGTTCAAGGTCCCGTCGCTGCGCAATGCCGCGCTGCCCGGCGGCCGCCACGGCGCCCCTGCGCTGAGCGATGCCGAGATCGACGACGTGGTCGCCTTCCTGGGCACCCTGAGCGACGTCTGGACGGCACCGCGCTGATGCGCGTGTCTGGGTGGCTCATCGATTGAGCCACTCTCAGGAACGTCGATCAACACGCGCAGGCATCTCTCTCCCCTTGAGGGAGAGAGATCAGGTGTGAGGGGTGTCGTGCCCCCGCTCACCGCTCCCGGAACGCGTTCTCCCGCACGCCCACCAGCGGCTTGAGCAGGTAGTCGGCCACGGTCTTGGAGCCGGTCACGATGTCGCTCTGGGCCTGCATGCCCGACAGCATCGGCAGTTTACGGCCGAGCGCGGCGACCGCGCTGCGTTCGGTCTCCATGTGGACGATGTAGTGGCTCTCGCCGCGTTCGTTGGTGACCGCATCGGCGCCCACGCGCGTGACCTTGGCGGGCAGGGCGCCGTAGATCGCGTAGTCGTAGGCGGTCAGCTTGACGCGGGCCTCCTGGCCCTGGCGGATGAAGCCGATGTCCTTGGGCAGGACCATCGCCTCGACCACCAGCTTGTCCTCCACCGGCACCAGCTCGACCACCGGCTCGCCGGCCCGGGCCACCGCACCGACGTTGGTGACGAAGACGCGGTTGACGATGCTGCGCACCGGCGCCTTCAGTGCCGTGCGCTCGATGCGGTCCTTCAGCGCGGGCAGGCTCGGGCGCAGCGCGCGCAGTTCGGCCTGGACGCGGTTGAGCTCGTCGCGCGCCTGGGCGCGGAACTGGCGCGAGAGGTTGTCGCGCCGGGCGCTGGTCTCCAGGATGCTCTGCTCGATGCGCGCCAGCGTGGCGATGGCGCCTTCGCGGCGGCCCTCGGCCTCGGCGATCTGGCGGTCCAGGCGGACCAGCTCGATGCGCGGCTCCAGGCCGCGCTGCACCAGGCCCTCGATCAGCGCGCGTTCCTCGCGCGTGGTCTTCAGGCTGCGCTGGGCCGTCTCCAGGCTGTTGCGGACCTCCTCGCGCTCGGCCGTCTTCTGGGCCACCTGCGCATCGAGCATGCGCATCTGCGTGTCCTGCTCGATGCGGCGGGTCTCGAAGGCGGCCAGCTCGGCGGCGACCAGCTGCGGCTGGCGTTCGCGCAGCCCGGCGTCGAACAGCGGCGTGGCCCCCGTGGCCTCGGCCAGCAGGCGCGCGCTGCGGGCGAGCTGGGTGTCGGACTGCGCGCTGCGGGTCTGCAGGTCGGCGTCGACCTGCACGGGGCTGAGCGAGACCAGCACCGCGCCGGCCTCGACGGTCTGGCCGGGCTGGACGTGGATCTCCTGCACGACGCCGCCTTCGAGGCTCTGCACCGTCTGCACGCGCGCGCTGGGCACGACCTTGCCGAGCGTCTGCGCGACCGTGTCGATCTCGGCCACCGAGGCCCAGGCGCCCAGCGCGACGAAGGCGCCGGTGATGGTGAACAGCAGGATGCTGGCCGCGCGCGAGACCTCGCCCAGACGGGCGGCGGCCGACAGCGTCTCGCGACCGGCGGCCACCGGGCGTCCGCGGCGGCTGGTGTGGCGCGCCGCGCGACCGCGGGCGACGTTCGAGTCGGACGGGTCCGCCTCGATCGGCTGGACCGTGACGGGACCCGAAGGATCCTGTTGAGACTTGTTCGAGTTCATGCAGCCTCCTGCGGGGCGACTTCGCGGGGAGTGGGGGTGGCGGCGCGCACGGGGCTGACGCGTCCGCCGGCTGTGGCGGCGGTGGCGGCGGCGGCTCCCTGGCGCATCACGATGTCCTTGGGCCCTTGGGCGACGACCCGGCCGTTGTCCATCACGATGACGTGATCGACCAGTTCGAGCATCGACGGCTTGTGCGTGACCAGCACCAGCGTGCGGCCGACCAGCGCGGTCTTCAGGCGCGCCAGCAGCAGGGCCTCGGCGCTCGGGTCCATCGCGCTGGTGGGCTCGTCGAGCACGACGATCGGCGAGCGGCTGACCAGCGCGCGCGCCAGCGCCACGGCCTGGCGCTGGCCACCGGACAGGCCCGCGCCGTTCTCGCCCAGCTTGAGCTGGTAGCCCTGCGGATGGGCGGCGATGAACTCGTGTGCGCCGGCCAGCATGGCGGCCTCGCGGATCTCCTCGTCGCTCGGGCGGTCCGCGCCCAGGGCGATGTTCTGGCGCAGCGTGCCCGACATCAGCCAGCAGTCCTGCAGCACCGCCGCGACATGGCGGCGCAGGTCGGCCGGATCGATCTGGCGCACGTCCACGCCGCCCACGCGCAGCTGGCCCTTGTCGGGCCGGTACAGGCCCAGCAGCATCTTCAGCAGCGTCGACTTGCCCGAGCCGATGCGCCCGATGATGGCCACGCGCTGGCCGGGCTCGATGTGCACGTTGACGCCCTCGATCACCGGCTGCTCGGCGCCGGGGTAGCTGAAGGACACGTCCTGCAGGTCGATCTGGCCGTCCAGCCGGTCATGCGGCATGGTGTTGACGCCGGGCGTGTGCTCGCGCGGCAGGGCCATCACCTTGGCCAGCGCGCGGTAGGCCGCCAGCGACTGGTTCAGTCGCACCAGCAGCTGCGTGAGCTGGGCCAGCGGCTGCACCGCCCGGCCGCACAGGATCGAGGCCGCGACGATCGCGCCCGAGCCGACCTGACCGTTGAGCGCGAGGTGCACGCCCACCGAGACGACCGCGATCTGCGCGCCCATCACGACCAGGTTGGCCCAGTTGCCGGCGAGTTGCCCCAGCAGACGGCTGTTGAGCGAGATGCGGGCCTGGTGCGTGACGGCGTCCTGCCAGCGGCGGCGCATCACCGCCCCGGCACCCACCGCCTTGATGGTCTCCAGCCCGGCCAGCGTCTCGATCAGCACGGCCTGCTTGGTCTGGCTGTCCTCCTGCGCGACCTGGGTGTCGCGCTTCATCGCCGGCTGCATCAGCAGACCCACGATCAGCACGAGCGGAATGGCGATGACCGGCACCCAGGCCATCGGCCCGCCGATCAGGTAGAGCACGCCGATGAACAGCAGCGCGAACGGCAGGTCGATCAGCGTGGTCAGCGTGGCCGAGGTGGCGAACTCGCGGATCGTCTCGTATTCCTTGAGCAGGCTGGCCAGCCCGCCGGCCGAGCCGCGCTGGGCCCGCAGGTCCAGGTCCAGCACCTGGTCGAACACCGCATCGGCGATCTCGACATCGGCGCGACTGCCGGCCACATCGAGGAAGTAGCCGCGCACCGAGCGGATCGCGAAGTCGCTCAGCAGCACGATGGCGATGCCCGCCAGCAGCGCCCACAGCGTCTCGGTCGCGCCGTTGGGGATGACGCGGTCGTACACGATCATCGTGAAGACCGAGGTCGACAGCGCGAACACGCTGGTGACGATCGAGGCCAGCACCGCGCGCAGGTAGAGCGGCCGGGCCAGCCGGTTCGGGCCCCAGAACCAGTGGCCATGACGGCCCTGCGCGGTCTTGGCCTCCGATGCGGGCAGGCGACGCGGCGCGCGCACCTGCACCCAGCGGCCCTCGTAGCGGGCGGCCACCTCGGCGGGCGTCAGCGCCACGACCCGGCCGGTGGCGGGCAGGAAGACGTCCCAGCGCTGCGCGTCCTGCGGTCCGGCCGGATCGCCCAGAGGCCCGATCAGCACGACCGGTTCGCCGTCCGCACCGACCAGCAGCACCGGCTCGTGCGGGGCCGGGCGCGGCGGATCGAGGTCGTGGTGCAGGGCGGTCCAGAAGCCCAGGCTCTCGATCGCGTCGATGAAATCGGCCAGCGACCAGGCGCCGTCGGGCCGGGCGACACGGGCGCGCAGCGCGGCGATCGACAGCGGACGCTCGTGGTGATCGAGCAGGAAGGCCAGGCAGGCCTCGAACGGATCGGGCGGCGCGATCAGCGGCGTGGCACCGCCGGGCTCGGCAGCGGCCAGCGCGCCGGCGGCGGCCCGTCGCTGCGGGCTCAGGGCGAGGGGATCGTCGCCGGCGGGGGGCAGGTCACGGTTCATGGCGGGCTCGTCGGATGCGAAGAAGGTTGGGGGCGGCGACGCGGCAAGCGCGGCGGGTTGCGGCTGGCCTGTCTGGGCAGTCAGGGCGCGAGCCCGATCCAGGGCATCAGCGAGCCGGTGAAGTAGGCGATGCGCCAGCGCGTCAACGCGCGGGCGTGTTCGGCCTCGACCCAGGCGTTGCCGGCGGCATGCAGTGTGTCCTGCGCGCTCATCACGTCGAGCAGGCTGCCGCGACGGAACGCGAACTGTTCACGCACACCGCGCAGTGCGTCGACCGCCAGCACGATGCCTTCGCGCCGGGCCTGCAAAAGTGGCTCGGCGATCTGGTCTTCGGCCAGCGACTGGCGCAGCGACCGTTCGAGCTGCAGACGGGTGCTGCGCAGCTGTTCGTTGGCCTCGTCCAGCCGGGCCCGGGCCTGGGCGATGCGGGCATCGTCCGCGCCGCCGTCGTGGAAGGTGTGGCGCAGGGTCAGGCCGGCTTGCCAGTCGGTGCCGGCGCGCCGTCCGCCGATCAGGTCACGCCGGCTGATGCCGGCATCGAAGTCGACCCGCGGACCGTCGCGGCGGCGGGCCACCTCCAGCTCGTGTTCGGCCGTGCGCACGGCCGCCTGGGCCGCCTCGATGGCCGCAAAGCCGTCCTGCGTCGCGGCCGGCGAGGCCAGCGCGGCGGCCAGGTCGGGCAGCGGCGGCGGGCGCAGGTCCAGCTCGGCGGGGACGTCCGCGCCG
>JACCDQ010224185.1_pt1 | contig 12064 bp, 14 predicted proteins | sample 7446031 | NCBI WGS metagenome assembly JACCDQ01 (sample SAMN15323442, study PRJNA562643) | freshwater metagenome | isolation source: river surface water | place: USA:Blue River Watershed | collected 2017-08-17
ATGAATACGCTTAAAAATAGCTAATTCCCATTTTTTGTTAACGTAGTATCGACTGAACAGAAAAATCAAATATCTTTATGTTCAAATAAAAACAAATGAAAAAGTCGTATATTATTTTTGGAGCCATTGGATTGTTAATCGTGATTTTATTTTTCGCGTACCGTGGTTCTTACAACACAGCTGTAACATTACAAGAAGATGTTGATAAAGCATGGGGAGATGTTGGTGCAAGTTACCAAAGACGTGCAGATTTAGTTCCTCAATTAGTAGCAACAGTTAAAGGTGCTGCAGCAAATGAGAAAGACATCTTAACGAAAGTTACGAACGCGAGAGCTGGAATCGTTAATGCAAAAACACCTGAAGATTTCGAATTGCTAGGAAAAGAAATCAATACAGCCATCAATATGGCGTTTGAAGCATATCCACAAATTCGTTCAACGGATAATTTTGGAGCACTTCAAGCTCAATTGGAAGGAACAGAAAATCGCATCAATAAAGCGCGAACAGATTACAACGAAACAGTGAAAAAATATAACTCTCATATTCGTGGTTTCTTCAACAGTATGTTCTTAAACAAAGAAACATTCCCGAAAAAAGAAGCATTCAAAGCTGCTCCAGGTTCTGAAAAGGCTCCTGAAGTTCAGTTCTAAAAAAACGAAGAAAAAGCGGTTTGAAAGAATCGCTTTTTTTAATTCAAATAAATGATGTCTTGGCAGTTACGTCAAGCATTCAGCTACTAAGCAAATTCGAATGGCATTATTTACAGAACAACAACAGAAACAAGTTCAAGATGCAATTGCTCAAGCGGAGTTGAATACTTCGGGAGAAATTCGCGTGCACATAGATAAACGTTGCAAAGAAGAACCAATGAAAAAAGCGATTGCTGTTTTTGAGAAATTGGGAATGCACAAAACGGAACAACGCAATGCGGTTTTGTTTTACTTGGCAATGGATGATAAAAAGCTTGCCATTTTAGGCGATAAAGGAATCAATGAAGCAGTTCCAACCAATTTTTGGGATGAAATACGTGATTTGATGGTGAGTCATTTCAAAAAGGGTGAATTCACAGAAGGATTATCGAAAGGGATTGTAATGGCAGGAGAACAGCTAAAATCAGCGTTTCCGTATCAATCAGATGATACCAATGAATTAAGTAATGAACTAACTTTTGAAGACGGAGAAGCATGAAACAGTTCATTCAAACTAAAAGCACCTTGCTTCGCTTGAATTCCTTGCTAAGCATATTATTTGTTGGAGTTCTTGCTTTGTTCACTACAGCGCAAGATGGGATTCCCGCAAAACCAAATCCCCCAAAACTGTATAATAACTTCTCAAATGAAATGCCTGATTTTCTATCCGAAAGTGAAGCACTGCAATTGGAAAGTGATTTGGAAGCATTTGCGAAAAGTACATCGAATCAGATTGTTGTTGTCGTTGTTGATGACTTGGCGGGATATGAACCATGGGAATTTGCAACAAAATTGGGAGATCAATGGCAAGTAGGTCATGAGAAGGAAGATAATGGAATTGTAATTCTAATTAAACCATCTGGAGGGAAAGGTGAGCGAAAAACATTTATCGCAACTGGTCGTGGATTGGAAGGCGCAATACCTGATTATACGTGTAATCAAATTGTTGATAATGAATTATTGCCCAATTTTAAAAATGGGGATTATTACGAAGGAATCACGGCTGCATTATCGGTATTGAAGTCGCTATCAAAAGGTGAATTCAACTCGGATCAATACGCTAAACAAAATGAGAAAAAAGATAGCTTAGTTAAAGTTATCTTGGTAATTATTGTGATTGTGGTAATTGTCATTGTGATGTCACGTGGAAATAAAGGCGGAGGAAGAGGAATGACAATGGGTTCACGTGGTATTTTCTTCGGAAGTGGTTTCGGAGGTGGATACGGTGGCGGCTGGGGCGGAGGAAGCTCTGGCGGCGGCGGTGGCTTCGGTGGATTTGGAGGCGGAAGCTTCGGCGGCGGTGGATCTGGCGGAAGCTGGTAGAAATTCAGAAAAGACATATATAAAAAAGGAGAAAGCAACTTGCAATCTCCTTTTTTTATGCGGTATAAAGTTCTTATCGAATCACCAAGGAATGTGTTTCTGTAGTACTAGCATTTGTCAAACGAATGAGATAAGTACCAGAAGTGAATTGGGTTAAATCGATTTCTATTGCATTGTTCAAATTAGATGCAGAAGCGACAACTGTTCCGTACACGTTGATTAATTCATAGCCAAACGTACCATTTAATTTCACCATTACTTTGTCATTTGCTGGATTAGGATAAATCGAAAGATTCATTGACTTAAATTCATCTAAACCAACATTTCCACCAGAAAGTGATAATTCATCTAATTTCAATACTGATCCTGGGTTGTTTCCTGAAAAAGCTATAAAAATCAACGAATCAGGAGTTCCGGTAAGCGATACAGGAACAGAAAAAGTTGTATAAGTACTTTGATTTGTTAGAGGTTCACTAATCGTCCCAATCGGATTTCCATTTTCATAAAACACTGCTTGTATGGCAGCTTGATCACCATTTACGGCCGCGTATTTATATGCTCCACTTAATGTTGTTGGACTCGCATTGTAGGGAATTGGTTGAAAAGGTGTTGTAGGATTCATAACATCAATTAATCCAACAGAGATGAATGACGGAATTGTATCTCCACCCGGTGGATTAAAATTTGTTGTCATTTCCATCGCATAGCTTCCCGCATAAGCATCCGTTGTTTTTACCGCATTTTGGAATCCCATTTGCGAAACAAACTGATTTAATGTAAACCAATAATCACAGGTTTCAGTTGAATTGCTTGACCATGTTTCAAAACTTGGATTTGGTAAGTCTGTCGTTTGTGTTGCATTATTAAACAATTGCACATTGTCGATTCTGGCCCATGAACCAGGAGCACATAGTAAATTATTGTTCGGGTCTCCAATTACAAAGCCAATAAACAATTCCTCTTGAGGAGTAACAGAAACAGGAATTGTTCCTTGTGTCCAACCTGATTGAACACCACCAAATGCAGGAAAAATGGCCATTTCAACAAGGCCTCCTCCAATAAATCTTCCAAAATACATGTAAACAGAATCTCCTGATTCAGGTAAGTTACATTTATATTGGAACTTAACGGTGTTAAATGCTGCTGTGTATGGTGTACCAGAGCTTGGTCCAGCTCCACCTGTTGCACCTAAAAAGACATAGCCAAAAGCAGTGTCAGGGGCAGCACCAATTGCAACGGAGCGGATTTCGGTAGAATAGCTACCTAGTTGAGCGTCAGTTGATTTGATAACAGTTGGAGTACCATAAAATTGTTCTTGATTGGAACTCGTCCACTCAATTGGAAAGTCATACAGGGTTGTCGTTGTCCAACTTTCAAAGCCACCATTTTGCAGCTGACCATTTTGGGCCCAAGTCATCAATGAACTTGAAAGCACAGTAATCGATAGTAGTAATTTTTTCATGGTTTAATCTTTCTTTAAAGTTCTTAAAATCAAGTGTGAAATAATATGATATTAATCATCAATTCTAACTTCTTAATTCTAAATCTAATTTCTACATCACAACATTCGTTTCTTTGTCAAATCGCTTGTAAGAAACAATAACGGCTATTACTGCAAGTGTGAGCATGACGGAGAAACTCAAGGCAACTAGTCCAATTTCTAAAGTACCTGCGATTAGTTCTTTTGTGGCCAAAACAATATTGACAACAGGAATGCACGCTGTAACTGTGTTTAATTCAATTCCAGGAAAGAAACCAACCATTGCAGGCAACACCATTACGATGTTCAAGGGGGTAATAATACTTTGTGCTTCCTTAAAGCTTTTTGCATAAACAGCAATTGGAATCATTACTCCAGCAAAGAAAACTGTCAACGGAATCAACAAACTGTACAACATGAGAATGAACTTAACACTCAAAATACTGTGGATGATTTCCAAGATTTCTTTATTGTCAACAACATCTAAGACCTCAATTGACATAAATAAACCAAATAAGGCAGCAGTTGCAGCGGTTAATCCCGAAAGGACAACAACGCCCATTTTTCCGAATAAAATTTGCCAACGAGCAACAGGTGTTGTTAAAAGGGTTTCAATGGTTCCACGTTCTTTTTCTCCTGTAAATAAATCGATTGCAGGATACATACAGCCAATGAAACCGAAAGCAATAAATATGTAAGGCAAAAATCCACCGGCTAATTTTCCAATCATTTCTTTGTTCGAAGCAATGTTTTTGTATTCGGTAACAAGTGGTTGTACTTTTATTTCATCAATTCCAAGTTTCTTGTAGCGTTCTTGTTTTGCTTTTTCCTCGATAATTTTCATGTACGCTTCCGCACGCTCTTGCATCCCCATGTCCGTAGCATTGTGGTAAAATACAATCGGAGCCGGTTTCATGGAATCCATGTATTGATTAAAATCAGGACGTACATAACTTGCTAGTTGTAAGGAATCATTCTTTAAATCCTTCAACATTTCAGTCGTATCTTTGTAAAAAATAATTTCCTTCGCTCCTAAACTTGATGGAATCGCATTAAGTTCATTGTAAAGAAAATTGTTTTTAGCTCCAACCATTCCGATTTTAATCTTTTTCGTTGCTGCTTCCTTTTGGTAACTAGCTGAAATGGATACAAAAACATTCATGATGATTGGGAAAATCAATACGGGAATGACGAGCATCATCATCAACGTTCGACGATCTCTCAACGTATCTTTAAGTTCTTTTTTAAATATGGTAAAAATCATGATTAAGCGTTTTGAGATGCGTGAACAATTCGAATAAATTCAGCCGTTAAATTATCTGCTTGCATGTTAGATCTGAAATCCTGCATGGTTCCTTCAAAAAGAATTTTTCCTTTGTGAATGATTGCCATATCGTCACACAATAAGTCAACTTCACTCATGATGTGGCTAGAGAAAATAACCGTTTTTCCTTGGTTTTTACAGTCGCGAATCAGTGTAATGATATTTTCAGCTGTAATCACATCTAATCCACTTGTTGGCTCGTCGAAAACAACTACTTCTGGATCATGAATCATTGTTCTGCAAATCGAAACTTTTTGTTTCATTCCAGTGCTCAACTTGCCGATGCGTTTGTTCTGGAATTCATTCATATCCAACAAATGGTAGAAACGTTCTTTGCGTTCTTTCAAATCAGCTTTGGAAACGCCATACAAATCACCAAAATATTGGATTAATTCATTTGGAGTTAAACGTGCATAAAGTCCAGTTGATCCTGTCAAGAATCCGATTTTTTTTCGTGCTTCTTGCGGATTTTCAATAGCGTCAATGCCAGCGATTTTTATCGAGCCCGAAGTCGGTTTGAAAATAGTTGATAGCATTCTAAGCGTGGTTGTTTTTCCAGCTCCATTAGGACCAAGCAACGAAAATACGCGTCCGGGTTCGCAACGAAAACTAATTGAATCAACCGCTAGTGCTGTTTTGTCTTTTGTATTGAGTTCTTTTTGTTGCTGACGCGACAAAATAAACTCCTTTTTCAGGTTTGTGACTTCAATCATTCTTACTAATTAGGTGAATAAAAGTAAGACTTAAAACAATCGAAAAACCATTAAAATGAAAAAAAACAAAATCTCGTTTTGAACGGAAAAAGAAACGTAAGAGTGGTTTAATCTTTATTGAACCGGAGGTTCTTCCATTTTAGTTTCTCGTTCACCAAATAAAATTCCAACACCGATTCCTGCTCCGAATCCTAAAGGAACTCCTGCGGTTTTTCGAGTTTCAACGTAAGGTGAAAAGGTGATTTGATCATTTAAAACATAGGTTCCTCTAACACCAAAAGAACAAGAGTATTTCAACCAACGATATCCGTAAAGTTGGTCTTTGATGAAATCTAGTCCTAATACATTGGCGTAGGGTGAAACATCCCATCGATAACCAATTGGTTGATGAAAACTAACTCCGTCGGGAAGAACAAGCATAGCAATCCCAACAAGTGAAAGTCCACCAGATGATGTTGTATCACCATCAAAAATATTTGCAAGTCCTGCAACAAATAAAATGGGTCCACCGATCAATCCCATTGGAACATGAAGGTGTCTGTATTTATCTGAACGATAGGTTAAATCAAAATTGTATAATAATCCTACTTTACGGTGTACTAACCATTCTCCAGTTAAACCAAAGTTGTTGTAGCTCGTTGTATCATACGCACCGAAACTGTATCGGCCATAAATATTGAATTTTTTATCCGCTAATTGTGCATGCGAGGAAAGGGTAAATCCAAGCAAGCAAAGTAAAAGTAGTTTTTTCATTTCAGTGGTTATTCGCAAATTCGTCCCTTGTGCTGATCGTTGTGGAAATGATCGTCCAATTCTTTCATTTCTTCCAATAATTCGGCAGAAGGAGGGATGTTTTGTAATTCAGTTAAATCTGGCTGACCTGCATCGACCCACGCTGTGTACCAAATTGAACCTACAGCAATAATGGCTGCACGCATGCGTCGTTCAACCATTCCATTCATGCGTTTGTGGTATTCCTGTGAAAATTCGTAACTGTAAACTGGAATTGTTGTATTTCCTCGTTGTTCAAAACTGTACTTTTTATCTGAAGGAAATTCCGCAGTTAATTCCTTTTCTATTCTTAATACAGAATCTAAAGCAAAATGAGATTCTTTGACTGCCTCCCAAGCCAAATCAGTCACACTTTTAACATAAACACCTTTACCGACAAAGTAATCGTAATCTTCAGCATTGATTTCAACTAAACGACTTTCCCAAAGCCCATGAATTCCTTTCTGATTGGTTAATTGGCCGTTGTAATTTTCTGTTGTATGCAAAGGAACGTGCGCATCACCGATGTAGTGACCTATATCAGCAGAATATTTGAGAATTAAATCGACATTTTTCGATTCAAAGGCTTTTTGCAACTTTAATTTCATCACATTGATGTGCCACGGAACAATTCCATATGCTTGAAGCGTGTCTTCAGAATATTTTGCAACAGCATCATACCATTTGCGCGGCATAATTGAAAAAACATCTTGATCCTTGACGTAGTAATGATCTAAATCGATGTAATGGCATTGCGCTTCACCTTCAACCGCGTAGCGCCGTTTATCAGGGTCAACAGCATGTTCTGTTAAGTATTCAATGTGTTCCTTGTAGAAACCAAACATTTCTGGAGGAAGCGTGAATATTGCAACTCGATTGATGCGTTTATGGCCATAAAACCCCCAACGCTCAACTTTTACATTTGTTTCAGTTGAAGTAGATGATCCCAAAGCCATCAATAATGGCACAAGAGCAATAATTGCAATTTTATAGTTGAACCAATTTCCCATCTTTTAAAATCGGAATAACAGTAGTTTGATTCGGTGTAAGACAATATTTAATGTCCTCATTCAAATTCAAGTTTTTCAATCTTCTACGATGAGAACTTGATTTTAAATAACCGAAATAGTTATCCTTTGCAGAAAGATACAAATATTTTGCTGCAATTGAAGAATCTTCATCGGAAGTAAAATTTCCAGTTGAAAGTAAATAATCCGAGATTGCACCTGCGCAAATTGTATCTTCTAAATTGAATTTATCTTGCCAACCTGAACACAAGCACAATACATTTTTATCTTGTTTACTTAACCATACAGAAAGCGCTTCAAGGTTTAAAAACGATCCAACAACAACAATTTCAGCGTCTTTTGCAACATCTAAAGATTTTGTCCCATTTGTTGTCGTTAAAACAACTTCTTGACCTTTGAATTCTTCACGCATATAGGAGAAAGGTGAATTTCCAAAATCAAATCCTTCAACAATTTGACCTTTACGTTCAGCTCCTGCCAAATATCCTTTTTGTTTGTATTCCCATGCTTCTTCAACGGTTGGAACTGGAATAATTGCTTTAATTCCATTGTCGAATGCAGCACAAATAGCTGATGTTGCGCGCAATACGTCAATTACTACTACGATTTCGTAATCGTCTTTATAATAAGCATATTCACCTGGTGTGAAACATACTTCTACATGTTTTCTTGTGTCCATAGTCGGCACGAAGATAAGAAATTGAAATGAACTTTTTTACTATTCGCTGCACTTCGAGAACCTCAGTGCGCGATTACTATTTAAAGCAAAACAAATCGACTAAATTAATTCAACCCTTGATTAGATTCTGGAAATTAATTTACCTTTTTAAGAATTTTACGTTCAGCCCAAAATGTCATGAATGGAACCAAGGATGAAACAAGCAAAAGTCCCGTTGTTTTTAAAGGTAACTTTTTGTCATTGTGAACTAGGACAACCCACATGCAATAGGCAATAAATAAAAATCCATGTGCCATTCCTACATAATAGTTTGGACCTTTGATGTCCCAGATGTATTTAAGCGGCATGGTCAATCCGAATGAGATGTAAGAAATTCCTTCTAGTATAGCTAAAAGTTGCAGTTGACCCAATAATGTTTTGAAATTCATATCGATTAATTTGAAGTCCCAAAAATAAACACTTCCATGCCTAAATAATCAGTTTTAAACAGAATTTCCATATTATTTTTTCGAGCCACTTTTTGGGATGGGAAATTATCCAAGTCGATGATTGAAATAAAGTGTTCTGATATACCTGAATCACGACCAAATTTTTTCAAGTGCTGAGCTGCTTCCGCGGCATAACCATTTCCCCAAAAGCGTGGTTTAAAGGAATAAGCAATTTCGAAATAGTTTTTTTCGTCTAATTCACGCGGAATTATGCCCGCCATTCCAATGAATTCGCCAGTTTCTTTTAATTCAATGGCAAGATGACCCAATCCTTGATTTTCGTAACGATCGAATTGTGCTGTAATCCACCCAGTTGCTAATTCCAAGTGTGACTTATTTAAGTCCATTCCAAGAAAATGAAGACCAGGATTATTTTCAAAAAATTCTAACCAATTTGGAATGTCCTCCGGCACTAATTTACGAAAGTTGAGACGATTGGATGATTGCGAGAAATAATTCATTTCTTTTTTGCTAAATTTTCATCACGGCGAAAAGCTACTATTCGGGTTACCAAATCTAAAGGTAGAGGTAATGTATGTGGAAATTGAACAGAACCTTTTGCGTTTTTAAACTGATTAATTTCTTCTTGAAAATGACTGATGCCGTTGGCTCCTGGGTAAAAGCCAATGTGGTTTTGATAACCAGCAAAATAAACTAAAATTCCCTTTAATTTGTAAGCTGGCATTTTGTAAGAAATGACTTCTTCAGCGTCAGGAGCGGCAGCTTTTATAGTTGAACGAATTAATTCTAAACGTTCTTGAACTTCATTAGGAAATGCGGAAATATACTGATCGATTTCATTCATCTGTACTATTTTTCAAGTATTCCTTTCAGTCTTTTTAAGCTAATTTCAATATCATTTCCAAGAATCTTATCAAAATTCATGAAGAACATCATCGCATTCATTGGATAAGCCATACTGCTGCTCATTCCCCAAGTAACACGTGATTGTGTAGCTGTCAACGCATCAATTTTAAAAGGTGTTTTAGCAAGTCCTTTAAATGGGCGAAGAAAACGCACTTCGACTTCGATCAATTTTCCTTCAGTAAGACCAATTAATTCTTGTTCTCCCGCGCCTGCTTGTTTGTTCTTACTATCCCACGCATAAATGAATCCAATTTGACCATCTTCTCCAGTTAATTTAACATCCATGGTTGGATCTGTCATCACCCATTTACTGAATTTTTCTTGGTTTTTCAAGTGACGTAAATAGTCATAAACATCTTGCGCTGAGCGATTAATTGTAATTGATCGTTCTGTTGAATAGTCTTTTTTTGAAAATAAGGCAGCGATTAAAATCAGCGCAATTACCCCAACAATTCCCAATAATATATAGATTAAAATTGCCATAGCTGAAATTATGAAAGTGAATCAACGTGTTTTTTAAAGTTATTTAAGATCATTTGCCAACCCGTTTCTTGCAATTCAAGCGAATTAACAGACTCTGGGTCGAAGGATTCTACAACTGTTACTTCTTCACTATTTACGTTAAACTCGATTACAACTTTACGGTCATCATCCAAGGTATAAGCGATTTTTTTCATCGGCTCAACTTCTGTGAACGTTCCACTAAAATCAAACGAAAAGCTTTCGTCTTTTGCAGCCATAGTTGTTTTGAAGCGTCCTCCAACTTTTAAATCGATTTCAGCATAAGGTGCATGCCAATCATCCGAGGCAAATGTCCATTGTGTAATATGTTCTGGGGAAGTCCAAGCAGCCCAAACTTGCTCTATCGAAGAGTGAATTGTGGTTTTTACAGTGATCATTTAACGAAAATAATAATTTGATTGAATAATCTATTGGTTTTTGAAAATTTAAAGTGATTTTTTTCGCTCTTCCAACGCATACAATTCATCACGCAAACGAGCAGCCTCGATAAAATCTAATTCTTTGGCGGCTTTTTCCATTTCTTTTCGTGTGAATGCAATTGTTTTGTCAAGCTGTTCAGCTGACATGTAAGCAATAACCGGATCCGCAGCTATCGAAATTTCTTCGGAATATTCGTATTTCAAACTGCGCGTAGCTGGATCTCCATCAGCTACTTTTGTTGATTCCATGATTTTTTCTTTCGACTTATTTAAAGCGGTTGGAACCAAACCATGTTCTTCGTTGTAAGCCATTTGAATTGTTCTTCTACGCGCCGTTTCATCGATGGTTTTCTGCATGGAATCGGTCATTTTATCAGCATACATAATTACCATTCCATTGACATTTCGAGCCGCGCGCCCTGTTGTTTGTACTAGCGAACGAACATTGCGTAAAAATCCTTCTTTGTCGGCATCTAAAATTGCGACCAATGAAACTTCTGGCAAATCCAAACCTTCTCTCAATAGGTTTACTCCAATCAACACATGAAAAGTACCCAAACGCAATTGTCTTAAGATTTCAACGCGTTCAATTGTGTCCACATCACTGTGAATATAGCGACAAAGAATTCCCAAACGATCCAAGTACTTATACAATTCTTCAGCCATACGTTTGGTTAGCGTAGTAACAAGCGTACGCTCATCTTTTTGAATGCGCAATTGAATTTCCTCAATCAAATTATCGATCTGGTTCAAGCTTGGTCGTACGTCAATTATTGGATCTAAAAGTCCTGTAGGACGAATAACTTGTTCTACTAAAATCCCTTCCGATTTTTCAACTTCGTAATCAGCTGGTGTGGCAGAAACATAAATTGCCTGATGGAGAAGATTTTCAAATTCTTCAAATTTTAACGGTCGGTTATCGACTGCAGCTTGTAAACGGAAACCGTAATCTACCAAGTTGATTTTTCGTGCACGATCACCTCCATACATTGCTCGAATTTGTGGAATTGTCACGTGACTTTCGTCAATGACCATTAAGAAATCATCCGGAAAATAATCCAACAAGCAGAATGGTCGCTCTCCTGGTTGACGCTGGTCGAAGTAGCGCGAATAATTTTCAATTCCCGAACAATAGCCCAATTCACGGATCATTTCAAGGTCATAACTAACACGTTCTTCGAGACGTTTTGCTTCTTCAATTTTTCCTTCAGCTTTGAAATTAGCAACTTGAACAACCATGTCTTCACCGATTTGTTCAATGGCTTTTCGTGTGTTTTCTGGACTTGAAACGAAAATATTAGCTGGATAAATGTTTATGTCTTGGAAAACTTCAATCTTCGAATTTGAAACTGGATCAATGGAAGAAATAGCTTCGATGTCATCACCCCAAAACTCAATTCGGATGGCATAATCAGCGTAAGCCAAGTAAATATCAACGGTATCTCCTTTTACCCGAAACATTCCACGTTTGAATTCGATATTCGCTCTCGAATACAGATTTTCGACGAGTTTAAACAAGAATTTATTGCGCGAAACTGTTTGACCAACGCGCAAACTGATGATACTATTCGCAAATTCATTGGGATTTCCAATACCATAAATGCAGGAAACGGAAGAAACGATAATGACATCTTTACGTCCTGAAAGTAATGCTGAAGTTGCGGATAAACGCAATTTTTCTAATTCATCATTTACTTGTAAATCCTTTTCAATGTACGTTCCAGTAACGGGCATGAATGCCTCAGGCTGGTAATAATCATA
>JACCDQ011892435.1_pt1 | contig 12063 bp, 10 predicted proteins | sample 7446031 | NCBI WGS metagenome assembly JACCDQ01 (sample SAMN15323442, study PRJNA562643) | freshwater metagenome | isolation source: river surface water | place: USA:Blue River Watershed | collected 2017-08-17
CGAGGCGGAATTGAACCCAGCCGAGGCTGTCGAGGATGTACGGGTCCTCCGGCGCCAGCTGGTTCGCCTTCGCGATCAGGTCGTAGGCTTCCTGCAGGCGCACGTTGCGATCGGCCAGCGAGTAACCTAGTGCGTTGTACGCGTGCTGGTTGTCCGGCGCAATCTTCATCACGCGGCGGAGTTCGCGCTCCATCAGGTCGAGCTGGTTTGCCTTTTCGGCCAGCATCGCATGTTCGTACAGCAGGTCGACATTGTCCTTGTGGACCTCGAGCGCATCGCCGATCAGGCGCAGCGCTTCATCGAGGCGGCCGCTGTCGCGCAGCAGCTGGGCTTCGCCGACGATCAGCTTCACGCGTTCGTCATCGCTGTCGACATCGGCCTGGTTCAGCGCGGCGCGCGCGGCATCCAGCTGGCCCGAGCGCGCGAGCAGTTGCGAGCGCTTGAGGGTCGCGCCCAGATAGCCGGACTGGTTGCCGGCATCGACCATCTCCAGCCATTTGAGAGCGCCTTGGATGTCGTTGCGATCTTCTGCCAGCTGCGAAAGAATCATCAGCGCCTGCGTCGAGTCACGCTCGCGATCAGGCTTGCCGTCGAGCGTGCGGATGTATTCGGCAAGGTATTTCTCGGCGTCCTTCAGCTGCCCCGACTGCGCCGACAGCAGGCCCAGCGCATACAGCGTGGTCTGGTCCTCCGGATAGTTTTTCAGCAGGATCTCGAATTCGCGCTTGGCATCGGCCAGCTGGTTCTGCTCGAACAGCATGCGCGAATACGCGAGCCGCACTTCGCGCGATTTCGGATTCTTCTGCAGGAAGTCGGCCAGCGATTTCGTAGCCTCGGCCTTGTTCTCGATGATCTGCGCGAGCGTCAGCGCGGCCAGCTCGGATTTCGGATGCTTCTGCAGCGCTTCGCGCGCTTCGCGCAGCGCAGTCGCGCGGTCGCCGGCGACCATCGCAACCTGGGCCAGCGTGAGCCGTGCGTCCAGTGTGTCGCGGTAGGGCTCGAGCAGTTCGCGCAGCATGGCTTGCCCGCGAGCGCGATCGGATACGCGCGACAGCTGGCGCTGCACATGCGCGATCGCCACCGGCAGCGCAGCCGGCGAGCTTGCTGCCAGCTGCTGCGCCATTTCTGCCTTGGCCTCATCGAGGCGGCCGTTGGCGATCAGCAGGCCGACCATCGCATGTGCCGCCTCTTCAGACTTCGGCGCCAGCTCGCGCCACAGCCGTGCCGCCTTCAGCGCCTCCTGCGCCAGCGAGCCGGCGGCCGCGAATTCGAGCGCGCGGCGAGCCAGTCGCGGATCGCCGCTGGAGCGCGCGATCGACAGCATGGTCGCGTACGCGGCAAAGGCTTCGCCGCGCTGGAACGCAAGTTCGGCCGACAGATACTTGAACATCAGCTGCTCGGACAGCGCGACATGCGGCAGCGCCTCCTGTGCCGTGCTGCCCTCGGCGGCCGCCGGTGCGGTCTGTGCCGCAGCCGTCGACGCCAGCAGCGCGGACAGGGTTAGAATGGTCGACAGTTTTTTCAAGAGAAATCCCGTGCGGCGTCCGGCGCCGAGTCCGGTGTTGGTCAGGTCGCTGGATTTTACGACGAAAGCCGTCCTCGCTCAGCCGCCCGCCGATCAGCCTTTCAATCCCGCATGCCTGAACTGCCCGAAGTTGAAGTTACCCGCCGCGGCATAGCGCCGCACGTCGAGGGCCGCCGGGTACGCGCGGTCGTGATGCGCCGCAGCGGCCTGCGCTGGCCTTTCCCGCCTGACCTTTCCGCGCTGCTCGTCGGGGAATCGCTGCGCTCGACCGGTCGGCGCGGCAAATACCTGTTGCTGCGCTTCGACCACGGCACGCTGATCGTCCATCTCGGCATGTCCGGCCACCTGCGTATCCTGCCGACTGGCCATCCGCCGCAAAAGCATGATCACTTCGACCTCGAATTCGACGACCAGCTGATGCGCTTCACTGACCCGCGCCGTTTTGGCGCCGTGCTCTGGCATGCGAACGAGGACGGTGATGTCGACGGCCACCTGCTGCTGCGCGCTCTGGGCGTCGAGCCGCTCGGCTGCAACGATCTGGCGCAGCGCCTGCATCGCGGCACCCGCAACCGCAGTGCGCCCATCAAGCAGGTGCTGCTTGCCGGCGACATCGTCGTCGGTGTTGGCAACATCTATGCCTGCGAGAGTCTGTTCGAGGCTGGCATCCATCCGAACACCGCAGCGAAGCGGATTTCGCTGCCGCGCTACGAGCGGCTGGCTGCAGCGATACAGCGGATACTGGCCGCCGCCATCGAACAGGGCGGCAGCACGCTGCGCGACTTCATCGGCGCCGATGGCGAGTCCGGTTATTTCCAGCAGAGCTATTTCGTCTACGACCGCGAGGGCGAGCCCTGTCGCCACTGCAGTTCGCCCGTGAGGCGGATCGTGCAGGGGCAGCGCTCGACCTTCTATTGCGTGCGCTGCCAAAAATGAAGCGCATCGTTGAAGCCGTCCGGCCGCCGGCAGATCCCACGTTCGCCGAATTGCTGGTCGCCTGGCAGCAGCGGCATGGCCGCCATGCGCTGCCGTGGCAGCAGACGCGCGACGCGTATCGCATCTGGCTGTCGGAGATCATGTTGCAGCAGACCCAGGTCGCGACCGTGATCCCGTATTACCAGCGCTTCCTGCAGCGCTTCCCCGACGTGCGCGCGCTGGCGTCGGCGCCGGTGGACGATGTGATGGCGCTGTGGGCCGGTCTCGGCTACTACACGCGCGCGCGCAACCTGCATCGCTGCGCACAGGCCATAGTCGAGAGGCATGGCGGCAGCTTCCCGTCGGATGTCGAGGCACTGGCCGCGTTGCCCGGCATCGGCCGCTCGACCGCGGCTGCGATTTCCGCATTCGCATACGGCACCCGGGCTGCCATCCTCGACGGCAATGTGAAGCGCGTGTTCTGCCGCGTGTTCGGCATTGAAGGCTTCCCGGGGCAGGCCAGCGTCGAGCGGGAGTTGTGGCTGCGGGCGTCAGCACTGCTGCCCGAACGCGACATCGAGGCGTATACGCAGGGATTGATGGATCTCGGTGCGACGCTGTGTACGCGCAGCCGACCGCGCTGCGGCGATTGTCCGATGCAGGCGCGCTGCGTCGCCCATGCGAGCGGCCGCACTGCCGAACTGCCGGCGCGCAAGCCGAAAGCGGCGGTGCCGGAGAAGTCGACGGTCATGCTGGTCGTAATCCATGACGGCGAGATCCTGCTCGAGCAGCGTCCGCCGTCAGGAATCTGGGGCGGGCTGATGTCGTTGCCGGAGCTGGAGCGGCTCGGCGCTGATCCGGAAACCCCCGCTGCCGATGCCCTGGTCGCGGCACTGGCCGATTTCGGTGCAGTTATTGCAAGCGAGCCGCTGCCGGCATTCATGCATGCGTTCACGCATTACCGGCTGCAGGTGACGCCACTGAGAGTCGTGCTGTCGCGACGCCATCTGTTGGCCGGGCAGGTTGCGTATCGCTGGCTGCCTGTCGAATCGCTGGCGGAGGCGGCGCTGCCGGCGCCGGTGAAGAAACTGCTCGCAATGCGCTGAGCAGGCACAAGAGTAGCGAGGGCAGGTTCAGAGCACCCCGTTCTCGCGCAGGTACTGCTCGACCTGCTGCAGGCGCTCCAGCTCGTCGCCTATTTCCAGCAATTGCTGCTTCTCGTCGATAGCGATCGGCAGCATCTCGCTCCAGCGGTTCGCGACCCAGCCGGGGTCATCGAGCCGGTGCGGCTCCGGGAAGGGGCTGATGAAGTCATCGCCGGCGCTGCCCCTGGCGCGCTGCAGGAGATCGTCGATCACCACGCGCAGCACATTCGCGCACAGCTGCAGCGATTCGCCGCTGTCATCGTTGCCGGCCACTGCAGGCAGCGCTTCGGTTCGTGCTTCGAGCAGCTGGTTGGGACGGGTGCGGGTCTCGAGCACGCGGAAGCGCTCGCCGCCGCGCGTGTTCAGCAGCAATACGCCGAATTCCGGCATATCCCATTCGGCGATATGCGCGAGCGTGCCTATGCCGTACGGCTCGGCGGCCGCGCCGACCTCATCGCCAGAGCGTATCGCCACCACGCCGAACGGCGCATTGCGCTTCATGCAGTCGCGCACCATGTCGACATAGCGCGTCTCGAACACGCGCAAGGGCAGTACGCCGCCGGGGAACAGCACGGTCTTCAGCGGGAACAGCGGCAGCCAGTCGGTATCGGCCATGGCAATCTCAGTCGAGTTCGCGGTGGCGCACCAGTACGCGCGCGCGGTCGCGGAAATGCGCAGCCAGTTGCTCGACCATGAACACCGAGCGATGCTGGCCACCGGTGCAACCGATCGCCACCGTCAGGTAACTGCGGTTGTCGCGCTCGAATGCAGGCAGCCATTTGTCGACGAAACTGCGGATGTCGGCGAGCAGTCCCACAGCGTCGGGCTGCGCGTTCAGGAATTCGATCACCGGGGCATCGCGGCCCGTCAGCGGGCGCAGCTGCTTGTCGTAATACGGGTTCGGTACCACGCGCACGTCGAACACCAGGTCGGCGTCGAGCGGCACGCCGAACTTGAATGCAAACGACTCGAACAGCAGCGACAGCGGTGCGGTCTGGCCGCTCTGCACCAGTTCCTTGATCCACGCGCGCAGCTGGTTGGCCGACAGGCCGGAGGTATCGATCAGGTGGCCCAGCCCCTCGATCGCCGATAGCATTTCGCGCTCCTGCCGGATGCATTCGATCAGCGTCGGCGTATCCGCCTGCAGCGTATTTGGCGCGATCCGGTGTGACAGCGGGTGGCTGCGGCGCGTTTCGGAAAAGCGGTTGATCAGCGACTCGGTTTTCGCGGTCAGGAACACGACGTCGACCGCATGGCCCTGCGCGCGGATCCAGCTGATCGCATCAGGCAGCTCGGCCAGCGACGATGAGCTGCGCGCGTCGATGGCGACTGCGATTTTCTGTGCGCCTTCCCCGGCGCAGGTTTCGACCAGCGCGCGCAATAGTGCGGGAGGGAGATTGTCGACGCAGAAGTAACCGGCGTCTTCGAGCGCGTTCAGGCCGACCGATTTGCCGGAGCCCGAGATGCCGGTGAGAAGAATGATGCGCATACACGCATCATAGCGGAAAGCAGGGCGCGAACGACGGACGTCATTCGCCGTCGATGGCTCGCTGCTGGCGCTCCATGAAATTCGCGAGCGTATCGATGCCGCGCATCTGCAGGATGGTATTGCGCACCGCCGCCTCGAGCAGCACAGCGATGTTGCGACCAGCCTCGACCGGTATGACCACCTTGCGGATCGGCAGCCCGAGCACTTCCTGTGTCTGGTGGTTCAGCGGCAGCCGCTCGTAATTCTCTTCAAGCGTCTTGCGCCGGACCAGATGCACGATCAGCTTCAGCCGCATCTTGCGGCGCACCGCGGTCTCGCCGAAGATGGTCTTGATGTCGAGCAGGCCAAGTCCGCGAACCTCGAGCAGGTTTTGCAGCAGTGGCGGACAGCGGCCTTCGATCATGTTCGGCGCGATGCGCGCGAACTCGACCGCGTCGTCGGCGACCAGTCCGTGATTGCGCGAGATCAGTTCCAGCCCCAACTCGCTCTTGCCCAGCCCCGATTCTCCGGTGATGAGCACGCCTACGCCGAGCACGTCCATGAACACGCCGTGCATCGTCACGCGCGAGGCCAGCTTCTTCGACAGGTACACCCGCAGGAAGTCGATCACCTGCGCGGCCGGCAATGGCGTCGACAGCAGCGGTATGTTGTGCTCGTTGCAGACCTGGACGATGTAAGGATGCGGCTCCAGCGACTGCGCAATGATGAAGGCCGGCGGCGAGCCGGCGACCAGTTCGCGCGTCTGGAACACCCGGCTGTTTTCCGAGATGCGCAGCAGGTAGTCATGCTCCTGCTGGCCGAACACCTGGATACGCCCCGGGTGGATCAGGTTCAGGTGGCCGACCTGGTCGGCTGCGGAAGCCGCATCGCCATAGATCAGACGGTTCCCGCCGGCCTGCCCGGCCAGCCAGCCGAGCCGAAGGGATTCATGGTTGTCGTCGTACAGCTGCTGTATCGACAGCGGAGTATTGGCGGGCATGGTCAGGCCGCGCTGCGTTCCGGCGGCTGCCAGCTGACCAGACGCTGGTGCAGCGATTCCGCGTCCGCGTCCTCGGCCATCGCCGCTCGGAAAGCTTTGTCGGAGAACATCTCTGCGATCTCTGACAGGATTTCAAGATGCTGCTGCGTCACGTTGTCCGGGATCAGCAGGAAAATCAGCAACTTCACTGGTTCGCCGTCCGGCGATTCGAAAGGAATGGGCTCGGACAGCCGCACGAAAGCCGCCAGCGGCGCCTTCAGGCCGCGGATGCGCCCGTGCGGGACGGCGACGCCGTGGCCAAGGCCAGTCGAGCCCAAGCGCTCGCGCGCGAACAGGTTGTCCGACACAGTCGAGCGAGCGATCCCGCAGTTGTTTTCGAAGATCAGGCCAGCCTGCTCGAACGCGCGCTTCTTGCTGGAGCACTCCAGGTCGAGCACGACATTCTTCGCCGGCAGGATTTGGCTGAAATGGGTCATGATGCGTTGCACAATAAGCCGACGCCCAGCATTATAGAAGCATTCCCCCGGCGCGGCGTACCGATGGTGGCAGTATCTCGTGTTTGCAGTTACGCATTCATGTTGCAGTTGCAAACAACCGGATGCGCGATTTTCGTTCTTTTGTGCGGGCTATTGCCCGGGCGCTAAATCTATACCTGACGACCGCCGAAGGCAATTCATTTGACGTGAAGGCTGGCACAAAGTTGACAGCCGGTTGTGCATCGTCATTGCCTTGGATTGCACACGCTCGGCGGCATCGTCGCCGGCTGTCCGCGAAGATCCGGTCGTCTGCTGCGAGTCACATCCGACGCCCAGCGGAGCCTGCGCTTGGCTCGGAGGAAACTGAACCCCACAGGAATTTCCGCTACCAACAATCCGGGACGCAACACAATTATCAATTTTGCCCGGCAATCAGGCCAGAGACAGGCAAATTCATGAAGGATGCGGAGATGTCTGAGCAACCCAAGCAGTTGATTTGGCTGGACAACGGCGACACGCTGCGGCGTTACCTGTTTGCCCAATGCTTCGGAAATGTAGTGGGCCAGGCCTATTTGTTCCAGTTGCAAACAAACAGTCTGGTCGACATTGGCAAGCTGGTCGATTTTTCCCTGCAAAGTGCCGACATAGCCGCATCAAAAATTGAAAGCGCGGGCGACCCGTCGTCGATCTGAACGAGTGTCGGGGCTGCAGTCGCCGCCTGATGACGGCGTCCGCTCTCGTTGTTATTGCCGCGCATTGCGCGCATTGGACGGCATCTGGGACAGCGGGAAGTTCGCACGCCACGGGTTGATGTCAATGCCACCACGGCGGGTGTAGCGGGCGGTGACCATCAGTTTCGTCGGGTCGCAGCGGCGAAGTATGTCCATGAAGATGCGCTCGACGCATTGCTCGTGGAACTCCTGATGGCTGCGGAAGCCGATCAGGTATTTCAACAGCCCTTCCTGGTCGATCGGCTGGCCGACATAGCGGATCTGCACGCTGGCCCAGTCGGGCTGGTTAGTCACCAGGCAGTTCGATTTCAGCAGGTGCGACACCAGCGTTTCCTCGGCCGGCGCTTCTTCCTTGTTCACTTTCAGCAGTGCCGGATCGGGCTCGTAGGCATCGACCTCGATGTCGAGCCGGTCCAGCAGCAGGCCGTCGAACTCGGCCATTTTCTGCTTGCCGAAATCTTCAGGCATCGCGAGCCTGATCGTCACCGGCGCGCCAAAGGCCGCCGACAGATCGGCGCGCAGCAATTCGAGCACGGCTTCCGGGCCGGCAATTCGCGACTGGTTCAGCGAGTTGAAATACAGCTTCATCGACTTCGATTCGACGATGTTCGGCGTGTCCGCCGGCACCATCAGTGTCGCGATCGCCACCTGCGGCTTGCCGCGCAGGTTCAGCCACGACAGCTCATAGGCATTCCACACATCCATGCCGAAGAAAGGCAGCGTGCCGCTGACGCCGAGTTCGGCGCGCTTGTTCGCGCGCGGCATGGCGAACAGCAGCGACGGATCATAGCTGTCGCTGTACGGCGTGGGTTTGCCGAGGGGAGAATCCGAGGGGGAGTGTTTGTCGCTCATGAGTGTGCTGCTCGAATGCTGCGAAAGACGCTGGACCCCGGCCTGCGACGGTGTGACGTATCGAGGGAACGATCGCCCCACGGCTTGGCTCGCAAGCCAAGCCGCTTCGGCAGGCGCAACGCATGCGTTGCGAGTTGCCTGCCTCACCCCGGCGCAGGCCGGGATCCATGGTTGATTAACGATGACTTGTGATCGAAGGGAACGATAAATCAGAGGAACAGCTTGTACGCCGGATTCTCGCTCTCGTCCCATGCACGATACCCCAGCGTCGAAAGGAACGCACGGAAGTCCTTCATCTCCTTCTTCGGCACCTGCAGACCGACCAGCACGCGGCCGACGTCGCCACCCTGGCTGCGATAGTGGAACAGGCTGATGTTCCAGTTCGGCGCCATGCTGTCGAGGAAGCGCATCAGCGCGCCGGGGCGTTCGGGAAACTCGAAGCGGTACAGGATTTCATCCTGCGCCAGCGCGCTCTTGCCGCCGACCAGATGCCGGATATGCAGCTTCGCCAGTTCGTCGTGCGTGAGGTCGAGCGTGCGGAAGCCATGCTTGTCGAACAGCTTGCTGATCTTGTCCGGTTCGTCGCGGTCCGCGATCTGCAGGCCGACGAACACATGTGCCTGCTTCTCGTCGCTGATCCGGTAGTTGAATTCGGTGACGGCGCGCGAGCCGATCAGTTCGCAAAAGCGCTTGAAGCTGCCGCGCTCTTCCGGGATCGTGACGGCGAACACAGCCTCTCGCGCCTCGCCGGTTTCCGCGCGCTCGGCCACGAAGCGCAGCCGGTCGAAATTCATGTTCGCACCGCAGGCGATAGCGACCAGCGTCTCGCCGCGCACCGGCTTGCGCGACTTGGCCGCGCGCTCGATATAGGTCTTGGCACCGGCAACCGCCAGCGCACCGGCCGGCTCGAGGATGCTGCGCGTGTCGGTGAACACGTCCTTGATCGCTGCGCAGACCGCGTCGGTGTCGACCAGGATGATCTCGTCGACCACCTGCTTCGCGAGGCGGAAGGTCTCTTCGCCGACCTGCTTGACCGCCGTGCCGTCGGAGAACAGGCCGACGTCCTGCAGCATTACGCGCCGCCCTGCCTTCAGCGAGCGGGCCATCGCGTCCGAGTCGGTGGTCTGCACGCCGATCACCTTGATCTCCGGGCGCACCGTCTTGATGTAGGCGCCGACGCCGCCGATCAGGCCGCCGCCACCGATGGCGACGAACACCGCGTCGATCGGGCCCGGATGCTGGCGCAGGATCTCCATCGCGATCGTGCCCTGGCCGGCGATCACGTCGGGGTCGTCGAACGGATGCACGAAGGTCAGCTTGTGTTTCTTTTCCAGCGTGAGCGCATGCTGGTACGCATCGGAGTACGAACCGCCGGCCAGCACCACTTCGCCGCCGCGCGCGCGCACGGCATCGACTTTCACCGCCGGTGTCGTCGTCGGCATCACGATCACGGCACGGCAGCCCAGCGTCTTCGCCGACAGGGCGACCCCCTGCGCATGGTTGCCGGCCGACGCGCAAATCACGCCGCGCGCCAGCGCTGCCGGTGCGAGCTGTGCCATCTTGTTGTACGCTCCGCGCAGCTTGAAGCTGAACACGCTCTGCATGTCTTCGCGCTTGAAATAGATGCGATTACCCATCCGTTCGGACAGGGTGTGCGCCAGTTCCAGCGGGGTCTCGACCGCCACGTCATAAACGCGCGAGGTCAGGATCTTTCTCAGGTAGTCGGTCGTCATGGTCGGCCATTATAGTGGAGCCCCTTCGGCTCTTTCGCTTTCGCTAAGCCCGTCTTTGCCCATGTTTGCGACCGCTGTCACCACCCTGCTGAATGCGCTGGCACTGCCGGCGGTCGGATTGCCTGCGCTATTCCTGATCGCGCTGCTGTCGGCCACGCTGCTGCCGATGGGGTCCGAGCCTGCGCTATTTGCGGTCGTGAAAATGAATGGCGAGCTTTTCTGGCCCGCGGTGCTGGTGGCCACGGCCGGCAATACCGCCGGCGGCGCGATCAGCTGGGCCATGGGTTATGGTGCGAAGCAGGCACTGGCCGCCGAGCGCCAGACCCGCTGGTTCGGCTGGCTGCAGCGCTTTGGCCCGAAGACGCTGCTGCTGTCATGGCTGCCGGTCGTCGGCGATCCGCTGTGTGCGCTCGCAGGCTGGCTGAAACTGCCATTCTGGCCCTGCCTCGCCTACATGGCGCTCGGCAAGCTCGGCCGCTACCTCACGATGACGATGCTGCTGCTGTCGGTGCCGGACGGTTTCTGGCACCGAATGCTCGACTGGCTGTGAACTCGGGCGCTGCAAAAGCCACAGTTTCCAAGGGGTTGCCACCCCGGGTTGTGCATCGCAATACGTTAAAATGCGTCTTTAGTTTCTCGCCCCTGTTCCCTCGATGAACGCCCCCGCGCAAATCCAAGCCCTGCTCACCGACGCGCCCGAAGGCAGCCAGCCGGCGCGCCTGCGCGAAATACCGTACAACTACACGTCGTTCTCCGATCGCGAGATCGTGATCCGCCTGCTCGGCGAAAGCGCGTGGGACCTGATCTCGCAGCTGCGCAGTCTGCGGCAGACCGGCCGCTCCGCCCGCATGCTGTATGAAGTGCTCGGCGATTTGTGGGTCGTGCGCCGCAATCCCTATCTGCAAGATGACCTGCTCGACAACCCGTCGCGCCGCGAAGCCCTGATCGACGCCATGCTGCACCGGCTGAGCGAAGTCGACCGCCGCCGCGAAGTGGCCGAGGGCGACGAGTCGATCGAGCCCGAGATCCGGCAGCGCAAGCAGCATGTCGGCACGCTGGTCGGGCTCGCGCGCAAGGCGGTCGCCGATTTCGCAGCCGAATTCAAGCAGATGCACGACTTGCGTCGCCGCGCGCGCCGCGTTCTGGGGCGCTATACCGCGGCCGACAACATCAAGTTCGACGGCCTGTCGCGCGTGTCGCATGTGACCGACGCGACCGACTGGCGCGTCGAATACCCGTTCGTCGTGCTGACGCCGGATTCCGAGGACGAGATGGCCGGGCTGGTCAAGGGCTGCATCGAACTCGGGCTGACCATCATTCCGCGCGGAGGCGGCACCGGCTATACCGGCGGCGCGATTCCGCTGACGCCGATGTCGGCCGTCATCAACACCGAAAAGCTCGAAGACCTCGGCGCAGTCGAAATGACCCGCCTGCCCGGCGTCGACCGCGACTACGCGACCATCTACTCCGGCGCCGGCGTGGTCACCAAGCGCGTGTCCGATGCGGCCGAGAAGGCCGGCTTCGTGTTTGCGGTCGATCCGACGTCGGCCGAGGCCTCCTGCATTGGCGGCAATATCGCGATGAATGCCGGCGGCAAGAAAGCCGTGCTGTGGGGTACCGCACTCGACAACCTCGCGAGCTGGCGCATGGTCGATCCGAACGGCGACTGGCTCGAGGTCACCCGCATCGACCACAACCTCGGCAAGATCCATGACGCGCCGGTCGCGCGCTTCCGCCTCGACTGGACGCATCCGGCCGAGCGTGGCCGCAAGAACGCGCCGTTCCGTACCGAGACCCTCGAGATCGAAGGCCGCAAGTTCCGCAAGGAAGGCCTGGGCAAGGATGTCACCGACAAATTCCTCGCCGGCCTGCCGGGCGTGCAGAAGGAAGGCACCGACGGCCTGATCACGTCCGCGCGCTGGATCCTGCACAAGATGCCGAAGCATGCGCGCACCGTCTGCCTCGAGTTCTTCGGCCAGGCGCGCGACGCGATCCCGTCGATCGTCGAGATCAAGGATTTCCTCGACGCCGAAGCGAAGAAGGGCGGCGCTATCCTCGCCGGCCTCGAGCACCTCGACGAGCGCTACCTGCGCGCGGTCGGCTATGCGACCAAGTCCAAGCGCGGCGTGCTGCCGAAGATGGCGCTGTTCGGCGACATCGTCGGCGACGACGAGAACGCCGTCGCGCTGGCGACGTCGGAAGTCGTGCGCCTGGCGAACAC
>JACCDQ011805642.1_pt1 | contig 12060 bp, 13 predicted proteins | sample 7446031 | NCBI WGS metagenome assembly JACCDQ01 (sample SAMN15323442, study PRJNA562643) | freshwater metagenome | isolation source: river surface water | place: USA:Blue River Watershed | collected 2017-08-17
ATCACGGCGGTAGCCGCACTGGAGCAGGTGGTCGAGCGGCTGCGCCACCATGGCTGCCAGGTTGAGGTGCTTGGGCTCAACCAGGCCAGCTCGGTGCTGATCGACCGGCTCGGGGCCAAGGGGGCTGGCCAGGCTTGACGGCGCGGGTGTCATGCGCGGCCTGCCATGCACGCTGATCGCCAGCTGGCCGCGACTGCGCTATCGCCTCAGAAATGCCGCCACGCGGTGAAAGCCGTTCTGGTCCGCTTCCCGACGGTGGAGGATGACGAGCAAGAGGTCGATGCCGACATTGAGCAAGGTGATCACGATGAAGCAGCCCAGGAAATCGCCCAGCACCATGGCAGCGGTGCTGGCCAGGACATCCTGCGGCAGGACCTTCTGCTGGATCAGGTAGACGCTGTTCTGGATCGTCCCGTTGGCCAGGCTGACCAGCATGCACAGGATGACGATGTGCCGGTAGCGCAGGTTGCCCAGGGTGTCGTCGATGCCCATCGCCCTGCTGGCCAGCTGGATCGTGAGGTAGTAGGAGCCGATGCTGGCGATGGAGAAACTGGCCATTTCCGCGAGGCTGGTGTCGCTCCAGACGCTCAGGCTGGCATGGATGCTCGACAGCAGCAGTCCGAGCGCGGCCGCCTCGCCGCCCAGCAGCAGGCAGACCAGCTTGATGCCGGCCGGCACGAACACCAGGTTCACGCCCGGTGCATAGAGCGCGAAGCTGTCGAGCAGGGCGTTGAGCTTGAACGACAGGCTGAACAGCAGGAAGGATGCGCAGCAGATCGCCAGCTTGGACAGGGGGGAGGGAATGTTCATGGTGGAGGCTCTCGTTCAATGCTGGGTCAGCCGCGCCAGCAGCCCTTGCAGCGCATGCGCCACCGTGGCGGCCCGCACCGCGTCGCGGTCGCCGTCGAAGCGCTGGCATTCGGTCCAGGCCTGCCCATCGATGGCCCAGCCGAAGCAGACGGTGCCGACCGGCTTGTCCGGGCTGCCGCCGCTGGGGCCGGCGACCCCGGTCACGGCCACGCTGATCTGCGCCTTCGAATGCGCCAGTGCGCCCAGCGCCATCGCGCGCGCGACGGCCTCGCTGACCGCGCCGTGCGCCTCGATCAGTCGTGTCGGCACGCCGAGCATCTCGGTCTTGGCCGCGTTGGAATAGGTCACGAAGCCGCGCTCGAACCAGTCGCTCGATCCGCTCAAGGACGTGCAGGCCGCGGCGATCAGGCCGCCAGTGCAGCTTTCTGCGCTGGCCATCATCCTACTGCGGTTTTTCAGTGCCTGGGCGAGGCGACCGCAGAGGTCCAGGATTGCGGGGGAATCGGTTCTCATGGGCGGGTCCGGTCGATGGCGAGCGGGCTCAGAGCCAGCGCCAGAACGCGATCACGAGCAGGGTGCAGGCGGCTGCGACCAGGTCGTCGAACATGATGCCCCAGCCGCCGCGCCAGCCCCAGCCCTTGAAGGCCTGGTCGGCCCAGCGCACCGGGCCGGGCTTGGCGGCGTCGAACCAGCGGAACAGGACGAAGGCCCAGAACTGGCCCCAGAAGCCCGCTGGCGCTGCCAGCCAGAGCACGAGCCAGAAGGCGGCGATCTCGTCGATCACGATGTAGCCGGGATCGGCGCTGCCGGTGCGGCGCACGGTCGCGACGCTGGCCCACCAGCCCGCCAGCAGCGTGACGCCGATGATGAGCGACCAGCCCTGGTCGCCTGGCAGAGCGAGCCGGTCGATCAGCAGGAAGGCGACCCAGGCCCAGAGCGTGCCGATGGTGCCGGGCGCCACGCGGCTCAGGCCGGAGCCGAAGCCGAGCGCGATCAGGTGCGACAGGCGCGAGAACAGGAAGCGGCTGTCGGGCCGCGCGGGGTCGTCGCGGCGGGGAAATGGCTTGAAGTCGGAAGGCATGCGGGACTCGAGTTCACTCGAACCAGGTGTCGAAGCTGCCGAGCGGCTCGAAGCGGCGGGCGGCCCAGCGCAGCCGGGTGGGCCCAAGCAGGGCGCGTTCGCGCACGCTGTGCAGCGGGTCGCCGGGGTAGCAGAGGATGCGCTCGCCGTCGACTTCGTAAGCCTCGGGCTGGATGCGCGGCGGCCGGGCGGTCAGTGCGGTGTTCCAGGCGCTGTCGACGTCGGCGTGGCGGCAGAGCTGGACCAGGCTCATGAGCTGGGGCGGAACGAAGTCGAGTTCATGTGCGGCGTGGCGCTCGAGCGCCTGGCGCGGCGTGATCCAGACCGCCTCGGTCGCCTCGTAGCCATCGTGGCGCGCCTGCTGGCCCTGCGGCAGCCTGGCCAGGAAGAAGCGGGTGTCGAAGCGCGGGCCGGACGCCGGGTGGTCGGGCGTGATCCAGCGCGACCAGGGCAGGATGGCGCTGGCCTGCCAGCGCAGGCCGAGCGCGGCCATCGCGTCGGCCAGCGGCTCGCCGCCCGCCTGCCGGTCAGCGAGGGCCTGGCGTGCCCCGGCGTCGGCGTTTTCGGCCAGCAGCAGGCCGGACTCCTCCAGCGTCTCGCGCAGCGCTGCGGTGTGCAGGCCGGCGGCGCGTTCCGGGCTCAGCTCGGGCTCGTGCAGGCGCGCGCGCAGTGTCTCGGCGTCGAGGTCGAGCGCGGCGATGGCGTCGGGGCTGCAATCGGTCGGGTCGAGCTTGCCGCCGGGGAAGACGTAGACGCCGCCGAGCACGCGGGTGTCGGCATGGCGGCGTAGCAGCAGCACCTCGATGCCGTCGCTGCCGTCGCGCAGCAAGATCAGTGAGGAGGAGTCGCGCGGTGCGGGAGGATTCTGGGTCGGGCTCATGTCGGGTTCAGGCGAAATGGTCGAAGCTGGACAGCTGCAGCGCAAGGGGTCGGCCCTCGCGGTCGAGCCAGCGCAGCCCGGGCTGGGGGCTGATGCGGCCAAGGCGTGTCACGGGGGTGGCGGCAGCGGCAGCGGCCTGCTCGACGGCTGCGTGGGCCGAGGCGGGTGCGGTGAAGACGAGCTCGTAGTCGTCGCCGCCGGCGAGCGCGCAGCGCAGCTGCTGCGCGCGCGGACGGGTCTTGAGGTCGGTGCTCAGCGCGCCGGATGCGGCCAGCGCGTCGAACTCGAGCTCGGCGCCGACGCCGGAGGCGTCGAGGATATGGCCGAGGTCGCCGCACAGGCCGTCGCTGACGTCGGCGGCTGCGCTGGCGATGCCGCGCAGCGCCAGGCCGAGCGCGAGCCTGGGCGTCGGGCGCTCGAGCCGCTGGCGCGTGCGCTCCAGCAGGTCGGACGGCAGTTCCGTCTCGCCCAGCAGCGCCTCGAGCGCGAGCCGCGCGTCACCGAGCTGGCCGCTGACCCAGACCTCGTCGCCCGCGCGCGCGCCGCTGCGGCGCAGCTCCTGTCCCGGTGGCACCTGGCCGAACACGGTGATGCAGAGGTTGAGCGGTCCCTTGGTGGTGTCGCCGCCGACCAGTGGACAGTCGGCGGCATCGGCGAGCGCGAACAGGCCGCGGCTGAAGCCTTGCAGCCAGGCCTCGTCGGCGGCGGGCAGCGCCAGCGCGAGCGTGAAGCCGAGCGGCTGCGCGCCCATCGCGGCGAGGTCGCTGAGGTTGACCGCGAGCGCTTTGTGCCCGAGCGCGACCGGATCGACCTCGGGGAAGAAATGCCGGCCCTCGACCAGCATGTCGGTCGAGATCGCGAGCCGCTGGCCGGCGTCGGGCTGCAGCAGCGCGCAGTCGTCGCCGACGCCGAGCACCACGCTGGGCGCGGCGGGGCCGGGGCGCTCGAAATAGCGCCGGATCAGTTCGAATTCACCCAGGCTCATCGCTCAGTGCAGGTCCGGACTGCTGCTGGCCTGCAGCGTGAAGGGCTGGACCGGCACCTCGAAGCGATGGCCGTCGACGCCGACGCAGAAATAATGGCCACTCATGATGCCCATCGCGGCGTGCAGCCGTGCGCTGCTCGCGTACTGGAAGGCCTGGCCGGGCTCGAGCAGCGGCTGGCGGCCGACCACGCCGAGGCCGTCGACGACCTGGACCTCGCCGAAGGCATCCTCGATCTCCCAGTGGCGCGAAACCAGCTGCGCTGCCACCGATCCTGTGTTCACGATCGTGATCGTGTAGGCAAAGACGTAGCTGTCCTCCATCGGCGAGGACTGCGCGGGCAGGTATTCGGGCCGAACCTGGACGTCGAACTTGTATTGCGGCATGCGCCTATGCTAACCAGCTTCGCGTCGTCTGGCGGTGGCCAGGGCTTGCGCGTCCGATCTGCAGTGGGCATTGCCGGGGCAAAGCTGCCACAATCGCGCGCATGAGCCACTACCGCATCGCCCCTTCCATCCTCTCGGCCGACTTTGCCCGCCTGGGCGAGGAGGTCCGCCATGTGCTGGCCGCTGGCGCCGACTGGATCCATTTCGACGTGATGGACAACCACTATGTCCCGAACCTGACCTTCGGCCCGATGGTCTGCAAGGCGCTCAAGAAGCATGCCTTCAAGCCCGATGGCACGCCGGCGCCGATCGACGTCCACCTGATGGTGAGTCCTGTCGATGCGCTGGCGGCCGACTTCGCCGACGCCGGCGCCGACCTGATCAGCTTCCACCCCGACGCCTCGACCCATGTGCATCGCAGCATCCAGGCGATCAAGGCGCGTGGCGTCAAGGCCGGCCTGGTGTTCAATCCGGCCGAGCCGCTCGACGTGCTGGACTGGGTGATCGACGACATCGACCTGATCCTGATCATGAGCGTCAACCCGGGCTTCGGCGGCCAGGGCTTCATCGATTCCGCGCTGCGCAAGATCGAGGCCGCGCGCAAGCGCATCGAGGCCAGCGGCAAGGACATCCGGCTGGAGGTCGACGGTGGCATCAAGGCAGCCAACATCCGCGGCGTGGCCGACGCTGGCGCCGATACCTTCGTTGCCGGTAGCGCCATCTTCGGCCAGACCGACTACAAGGCCGTGATCGACCACATGCGCGCCGCACTGGCCTGATCCGTCGCGTCGCGCGGCCCCTGCCGGGGGCCGCCAGGCGGCGCTTGAGCGAAAATGGCGGCTTCGCCGTTCATCAGGCGCGGACGGTGCCTGCCGTCCGCCACTCATTCCGTGTCCGCCATCCAGACCGATCCCACCCGCATGACCCCCGGCGAGCGCCGCGCCAGCGTCTCGCTCGCCCTCATCTTCGCCCTGCGCATGCTGGGCTTGTTCCTGGTGCTGCCGGTGTTCGCGCTCGAGGCGCGGCGCTACCCCGGCGGCGACGATGCCGCGCTGGTCGGCCTGGCCATGGGGGTCTACGGCCTGACGCAGGCGCTGCTGCAGATTCCGCTCGGCATGGCGTCGGACCGGCTGGGACGCAAGCCGGTGATCCTGGCCGGACTCGCGCTGTTCGCGCTCGGTAGCGGCATCGCGGTCTGGGCGCCCAGCGTGCACTGGCTGATCGCCGGCCGCGCCATCCAGGGCGCGGGCGCGATCTCGGCCGCGGTCACCGCCTTCATCGCCGACAGCACGCGCGACAGCGTGCGCACCAAAGCGATGGCGCTGGTCGGTGTCAGCATCGCGCTGATGTTCGCGCTCTCGCTCGTGCTGGCGCCGCTGCTCGCGGCACAGATCGGCCTGCGCGGCCTGTTCGCGCTGACGACCGCGCTGGCGCTCGCCGGCATGGCGGTCGTGGCCTGGGTGGTTCCGCCCGAGCCCGCCACGCAGCGCGATGCCGGCCGCGGCGGCCTGCGCGAGGTGCTCGCGCACCCGGGGTTGCTGCGGCTGGACTTCGGCGTCTTCGTGCTGCACGCGGTCCAGCTCGCGCTCTGGATGGCGGTGCCGGCCGTGTTGGTGCAGGCCGGGCTGGCTGCCGGTCAGCACTGGCAGGTCTACCTGCCAGCCGTGGCGCTGTCCTTCCTGATCATGGGCGGCGCGCTGTTCCGGCTCGAGCGCAAGGGCCATCTGCGCGCGGTCTTCCTGTCCTCGATCGGGCTGATCCTGCTGGTCCAGCTGGGCTTCCTGGCGCTCGGCGAGCAGCCTTCGGTCTGGGCCGCCGGGCTGCTGCTGTGCCTGTTCTTCACCGGCTTCAATGCGCTCGAAGCCAGCCAGCCCAGCCTGGTCTCGCGGCTGGCCGAGCCGGCCCACCGTGGCACGGCGCTCGGTGTCTACAACACGCTGCAGTCGCTGGGCTTCTTCGCCGGCGGCGCGGTCGGCGGCTGGCTGGCCAAGAACCAGGGTGGCAGCGCCATCTTCATGGCCGGTGCGGCACTGACGCTGCTCTGGCTGCTGCTGGCCTGGCCGATGCAGGCGCCTGCCGTCACCGGACCGGTGCGGCGCTGAGGTCGCCGCTGCCGCGGAGCCAGGCGGCCCCCTGTCAGCCGGCCGCCTGGCCGGCTTTTTTTGCTTGGCACGCATGTGCCCGCCCGCGATGCCTGTCTGGCCCTGCGGGTTTGTCGCGCGCTTTCGTTTCCTCTGCCGATTTCCCGCCCTCGACGCGCTGTGCGCCTCGGGGGCGCTGGCGCTGGCTGCCCGTTCCAGGCGTGACTGTGGCTCTTGCGCCCCCGTCCGAGGGGCGCCCTAGGGAAACTCCTTAGGAAATTCCATTGGATGCAGTATTTGAATCCTAAATTTGTATACAAAAATGGGGCCTTCCATGATCCACCATGGAATCACAGGCGCCGGAGGGGCTCGCGTCCGTTTCGGTACCCACCCACTCGATAACAGGAGACCACATGAACGACACCGCAAGCGTGGGCACGATGCCCCTGCCGGTCCATGCGCCAGCAGCACATGCTCCCTCCAACGCCCTCATCAAACCCGGCTATCACCCGCGCCTGACTAACGAAGACCTTGCCCCGCTGCGCCAGCAGACCTGGGGCCGCTACAACATCTTTGCGTTCTGGATGTCCGACGTGCACAGCGTGGGTGGCTACATCACCGCGGGCAGCCTGTTCGCGCTCGGACTGTCGAGCTGGCAGGTGCTGGTCGCGCTGCTGGTGGGCATCTGCATCGTGCAGTTCTTCTGCAACCTCGTGGCCAAGCCTAGCCAGGTCACGGGCACGCCCTATCCCGTGATCTGCCGCGCCTCCTTCGGCGTGCTGGGCGCCAACATACCGGCCATCATCCGCGGGCTGATCGCGGTGGCCTGGTACGGCATCCAGACCTACCTCGCCTCGGCCGCCTTCATGGTCGTGGCGCTGCACTTCTTCCCGCACTGGGCGCCCTATGCCGACGTGGCCAAGCATGGCTTTGCCGGCCTGTCCGCGCTGGGCTGGGTCGCCTTCATGGTGATGTGGGTACTGCAGGCCTTCGTGTTCTGGCATGGCATGGAGTCGATCCGCAAGTTCATCGACTGGGCAGGTCCCGCGGTCTACGTGGTGATGGGCCTGCTGTGCGGCTGGCTGGTCTGGAAGGCGGGCTGGAGCAACATCAACATGAACCTGGGCGGCGTCAAGTTCGAGGGCTGGGATGCCCTGCCGGTGATGCTGTCGGCGATCGCGCTGGTGGTCAGCTACTTCAGCGGCCCGATGCTCAACTTCGGCGACTTCTCGCGCTATGCCAAGGACTTCGAGGCGGTCAAGAAGGGCAATTTCTGGGGCCTGCCGGTCAACTTCCTGTTCTTCTCGCTGCTGACGGTGATCACCACCGCCGCCACGCTGCCGGTGTTCGGCGAGCTGATCACCGATCCGGTGCATACCGTGAGCAAGATCGACAGCACGACCGCCGTCGTGCTCGGCGCGCTGACCTTCATGGTCGCCACCGTCGGCATCAACATCGTGGCCAACTTCGTCTCGCCGGCCTTCGACTTCTCCAACGTCGCGCCCCAGCACATCAGCTGGCGCACCGGGGGCATGATCGCGGCCGTCGGATCGATCTTCATCACGCCCTGGAACCTGTACAACAACCCCGAGGTCATCCACTACACGCTCGACATCCTGGGCTCCTTCATCGGCCCGCTGTTCGGCATCCTGATCGCGGACTACTACCTGGTCCAGAAGCAGAAAATCAATGTGGATGCGCTTTACAGCATGGATCCGCGCTCTGCCTACTGGTACAGCAACGGCTACAACCGCAAGGCGGTCTGGGCCATGGTGCCGGGCGCCGCGGTGCCGATGCTGTGCGTGCTGCTGCCCGCCCTGCATGGAGCGGCCAACTATGCCTGGTTCATCGGTACCGGCGTCGGCTTTGCCGCCTACGTCCTGCTCAACCGCGGCAAGTGAATCCGAACGGGCCCGCGCGCCGGGCCCGCCGTCCTACCTTTCCCAGCCTTCCTCCCATGAAAATCAAAGTCATCAACCCCAACACCACGCTCAGCATGACGGCCAAGATCGGCGCCAGCGCTCGGGCCGCGGTCGGTTCCGGCACCGAGGTCGTCGCGGTCAGTCCCGCGATGGGACCGGTCTCGATCGAGAGCCACTACGACGAGGCACTCGCGGTGCCGGGGCTGCTGCAGGAGGTGGCGCGCGGCGAGCGCGAGGGCTGCGACGGCTACGTGATCGCCTGTTTTGGCGATCCCGGGCTCAAGGCCGCGCGTGAACTCGCGCGCGGTCCGGTGCTCGGCATTGCCGAGGCGGCGATGCATGTCGCCAGCCTGCTGGGCAGCCGGTTCAGTGTCGTGACCACGCTCGAGCGTACCGTCGGACAGGCCTGGCACCTGGCCGAGAGCTATGGCATGCAGCGCCACTGTGCCCGGGTCCGGGCCTGCGAGCTGCCGGTGCTCGAGCTCGAGGAGGAAGGATCGCTCGCGCGCGAGCGCATCCTCGAGGAATGCCGGCGTGCCCTGGCCGAGGATGGCTGCGATGTCATCGTGCTGGGTTGCGCGGGCATGGCCGATCTCTGCGGCGAGATCTCGCGCGCACTCGGCGTGCCGGTGATCGATGGCGTCGCGGCTGCTGCTCGGCTGGTCGAGAGCCTGGTCCACCTCGGGCTCGGCACCAGCAAGCAGGGCGAGCTCGCCCTGCCGCCCGCCAAGCCGATGGGCGGCTTGTTGCGGGACTTCAGTCTGCAGGCCGCCGATGTCGAGGCCGGTGCCGCAGGGGCAGGGGCGCGCCACCCCCTAGAATTTGGGCATGCCCCGTCCCAAGAAGCTTACCGCCCCTCCTGTCCCATCGCCTGAGTATCAGCCGGCGCCCCCGGGGCAGGTCTCGGTCGACGAGATCGTGCAGGACATTGCGACCGCCATCATCGAGAAGCGCTTGCCACCTGGTACCTGGCTGCGCGAACAGGCGCTGGGCCGGGTCTATCAGGTCAGCCGGACCAAGATCCGCGCGGCGCTGCTGACCCTTTCCAAGGACAAGCTGATCGAGATGATCCCCGACAAGGGCGCTTTCGTGAGCCAGCCCGGCATCGAGGAGGCGCGCGAGCTCTTCTGCGTGCGGCGCGTGCTCGAGAGCGAGGTGGTGCGGCTGTTCGTCGCGGGCGCCCGCGAGCCCGAGTACCAGCGGCTCGAGCAGCATGTCGAGTTCGAGCGCGCGGCGCTCAGGGCCGGCCGGACCAACGGCACGGTGCGCGAGCAGCTGCTCGGCGATTTCCACATCGTGCTGGCCGAGCTGGCCGGCAACCGCATCCTGGCCGAGATGGTGCGCGAGATGGTGGCGCGCAGTTCACTGATCGCGATGCACTACCACAGCAGCAACGACCCGCAATGTTCTTCCGACGAGCATGAGGCATTGCTGCGCCTGTGCCGTCAGGGGCATCCCGAAGAGGCCGTCGCGCACATGGCGGCTCACCTGCAGCGCATTGAGGCCAGCCTGCAGCTCGGGCAGCCACGACCGGCGCGCCAGCTCGACCTGGTCAAGTCGCTGCTGAGCTGACTTCGGTTGGCCTGGATCAGGCCAGCTTTTCCAGCGTCAGCGACAGCACCGGCAAGCCGGCCAGGATCAGCGCGAGCGCGGACAGGTTCGCAGCGGTGAGACGGGAGGGTTCGCCGGCGGGAAGGGCCTGGACCTGGCGCAGGCCGTAGTCGGCCGAGTAGGAGCCGAAGGCGTCGATGTGCTGGCTGCCTGTGCCGGTCTGGCCGCGCTGGTGATCGGCCGAGTAGGAGTTGAAGGTATCCATTTTTCGTATCCAGTGATCTGGTGTTTTGTATACAGATTGGATGCAATATTAGTGGAAACCCTAGTGGCTGAGAACTTTATTTTCCTCATGTATTCCATTCATGTCCTGAATGGATTGCTGGAGCTGTGCTGGGCGGGTTCCACCAGTCCGGTCCGAACTGGCCCTGCAGCCATTCGATGAAGCGCATGACCTTGGCTGGCACCAGACGCGGAGAGGGGTAGACGGCGTGGATCTCCTGCTGCGGCAGCTGCCAGTCGTCGAGCAGGGGCTGCAGCCGGCCCTGGTTGAGCGCGGCCTGGGCGACATAGCGCGGCAGCGCCGCGATGCCCAGGCCCTCGAGTGCCGCCTCCAGCAGCGTCGACAGGCTGTTCGAGCGCAGCGGTCCGCGCACCGCCACCGATGCCGAGGCTCCTTCGCTGCCGCTGAAATGCCAGCGCGCGTCGCCCTGCACCGTGCTGTAGATCAGCACGTCGTGCGTGGCCAGCTCGGCCGGGCTTGCCGGGCTGCCGCGATCGCGCAGGTAGCGCTCCGTCGCCACCACGACCCAGGGGTTGAGTCCGATGTGGCGCGAGCCCAGCGTCGAGTCGGCCAGTCGGCCCATGCGGATCGCCACGTCGATGCCTTGCTCGACCAGGTTGACGTAGCGGTCGTCGAAGCTCAGGTCGATCTGCAGGCCAGGGTTGAGGCGCATGAACTGCATCACCAGCGGGGCCAGCACGCGGCGTCCGAACGCCACCGAGCTGCTGATGCGCAGCGAACCCTGGACCTGGGTCTGCAGCAGCGCGGCGACCGATGCGGCTTCCTCGACATGGTGGGCGATCAGCTTGCATTTCTCGTAGTAGAGCCAGCCGATTTCGGTCGGCGTGACGCCGTGGGTCGAGCGGTGCAGCAGGCGGGCGCCGAGCTGGGTCTCCAGGCGCCTGACCTGCTTGGTCGCGGCCGGCTGGCCGATGCCGAGCTCGGCCGCCGCCTTGCTGAAGGAGCCCAGGTCCACCACGCGCAGGAATAGGCGCAAGGCCTGGATGCTTTCCATGGGTGCGAACTCCGGAAGGTGATTGAAACCAGATATTCCACCATGGAATAAGCGAAATGCACAAGAGCGGTCTTCTCGCTCTGCCGCCCCAGGTCCACCATAGGCATCACAGCAAGCAACCCCCACCCATCAGAGGAGACTGAGATGCCCAAGATGAAGGCCGCCATGGCCGCCGTGCTGGTGATGGAAAAGGAAGGCGTGAGCCTGGCTTTCGGCGTCCCCGGCGCCGCCATCAACCCCCTGTATGCCCAGCTGCGCGAGCGCGGCACCATCGGCCATGTCCTGGCCCGCCATGTCGAGGGCGCCTCGCACATGGCCGAAGGCTATACCCGCGCCAGGGCCGGCAACATCGGCGTCTGCATCGGGACCTCGGGGCCTGGTGGCACCGACATGATCACCGGACTCTATTCCGCCCAGGCCGACTCGATTCCGATCCTGTGCATCACCGGCCAGGCACCCAAGGCGCGCCTGCACAAGGAGGATTTCCAGGCGGTGGACATCGCCTCGATCGCCAAGCCGGTGACCAAGTGGGCGACCACGGTGCTGGAGCCGGCTCAGGTGCCGCGGGCCTTCCAGCAGGCCTTCCACCTGATGCGCTCGGGTCGGCCCGGACCGGTGCTGATCGACCTGCCCTTCGACGTGATGCAGGCCGAGATCGAGTTCGACATCGAGACCTACGAGCCGCTGCCGGTCTACAAGCCGGCGGCCAGCCGCAAGCAGATCGAGAAGGCGCTCGACATGCTGCAGGCGGCAGAGCGGCCGCTGATCGTGGCCGGCGGCGGCATCATCAACGCCGATGCCGCCGAGCTGCTGGTCGAGTTCGCCGAGCTGACCGGCATTCCGGTCATCCCGACGCTGATGGGCTGGGGCACCATCCCCGACGATCATCCGCTGATGGCCGGCATGGTCGGCTTGCAGACCAGCCAGCGCTACGGCAATGCCAACCTGCTGGCGAGCGACTTCGTGCTCGGCATCGGCAACCGCTGGGCCAATCGCCACACCGGCTCGCCCGAGGTCTACTGCAAGGGGCGCCAGTTCATCCATGTCGACATCGAGCCGACCCAGATC
>JACCDQ011365019.1_pt1 | contig 12056 bp, 14 predicted proteins | sample 7446031 | NCBI WGS metagenome assembly JACCDQ01 (sample SAMN15323442, study PRJNA562643) | freshwater metagenome | isolation source: river surface water | place: USA:Blue River Watershed | collected 2017-08-17
AAGCGGGGCCAGGATGTCGAACTGGCCGGCGGCCGGGTCATCCTGACCGCGCCGAACGGCACCCGCTACGCGCTCACCGTCTCCAACGCCGGCACTCTGTCCGCAGTCCCGGTATGACCGAAGCTGTCCCGGCCTGGATGGTCGACTTCGCCAGATGTCAACAGTACATCGCGGCGGCGCTAGAATACGACGGAGGCGGGCATGAAATTGAGGACGTGCTGCTGAAGATCGCCGAGGGTAAATGTCAATTCTGGCCCGGCGAAAACAGCGCAGTCGTCACCGAGATCGTCCACCTGCCAAAGAAAACCGAGTGCCACTACTGGCTCGCCGGGGGCGACATGGATGAATTGAAGGCCATGCGCCCAGCGATCGAGAAGTGGGCCCGAGAGCAAGGCTGCACCCGCATCACTCTCGTCGGCCGTCAAGGATGGGCTCGTTCCTTCCTCAAGGGCGAAGGATACGACGCACGATGGACCGTGATGTCCAAGGAGTTATGAGATGGGCAAAAGCCGCAGCAGCACTACCAACAGCACCTCGACCAATTCGATCGACCCCGAACAGCGGCGGATCTATCTGGAGAACTACCAGAAGGCGCAGGACATCGCGGCCAAGCCCTACACCCCCTACGAGGGGCAGAAGCTGGCCGGGTTCTCCTCTGACCAGCTGGCCGCCTTCGACAAGGCGCGCGGGATCGCCACCTCCGGCCTGGGCGCGGACACTCTGCAGCAGGCCGTGAGCGGCACCCAGCGCGCGGCCGGCTACGCGCCCTCGACGATCACCGGCGGCCGCTCGATCGACAACGTCGGCCAGTACATGAACCCGTACCTCGACGCGGTGGCCGGCGAGACCATGAACAACCTGATGCGCGCTCGTGACCTCGCCAAGATCCAGGGCGAGGACGCGGCCATCCAGGCCAAGGCCTACGGCGGCTCGCGCCACGGCGTGGCCGACGCCGAGGGTGATCGCAACTTCTACGAGACCGCGGGCAAGCAGCTGGCCGACATCTACGGCACCGGCTACAACACCGCCCTCACGGCCGCGAACACCGACATCAATCGCAACGTCGACGTCCAGAAGGCCAACGAGACCGCGGCCTATCAGGCGGCCAACCTGGGCCTGTCCGGCTCCAAGCAGCTGGCCGATATGTCGAACACCCAGCGCCAGCAGCAGTACGCCGACGCGGCCATGCTGGAGCAGCTGGGCGCCACGCAGCAGGCGCAGACCCAGAAGCAGCTGGACGACCAGTACGCCCGCTGGCTGGAGGCCAACAACGAAGACATGCGCGACCTGGGCCTCACGACCAGCGTGGCGAACTCCATGCCGATCCTGTCGAGCACCACCACCGGCACCAGCACCGGCACCCAGACGCCCAGCGCGGCCGATTCCGTGGGCCGGGCGATCGGCACGATCGGCACGCTCATGTCCTTCCTGCCCTCTGACAAAAACATCAAGTCGGGCATCAAGGGCGTGAGCGAGGACAAGATCCTCAAGGGCATCGAGAAGACCCCGGTCTCCTCGTGGATGTACGACCCGGCCAAGGGCGGCCCGGCCGACGGCATGCGTCACACCGGCCCGATGGCGCAGGACGTCAAGAAGAACCTCGGCCTGGGCGACGGCCGCTCGATCCCGGTGGTTGACGCGATCGGCACCCAGTTTGCGGCCACCAAGGCCCTCGCCAAGAAGGTGAATAAACTCGAGGCCAAGGCCAAGAAGAAGGGAGCGAAATAATGGCTCAACGTGATCTCGTCAGCATGGTCTCCGACGTCTTCAACCGTCGCACGCCCATGCACGGCCAGTACATGGGCAGCATGATGCCGGAGATGACGCGCTTCTACTTCGGCGCCAATGACCCGGCCGCGGTCTACTCGATCGGCACCCCGCGCGTCCCCCGCGGCATCATGGGCCAGCAGCCCGGCCTCCTGGCCGAGCAGCCGCCCATGCCCGCGCCCAACCCCAACGACCTGCGCCTCGCCGAGGGCACCAAGCGCGCCCCGGGCACCATGCCCTACATCCCGTCTCCCGACGCCGAGATCCCGCCCGTGCCGCCGGCCGTGCCGCTGCCTCCCGAGCGCCCGGCCTCCCTGGGCAACGACACGACCGGCTTCGGCTCCTACGGCGAGAACGTCGCCCCGAGCGCCACGTCCGCCTTCGACACGAAGGCCACCGGCGGCAAGCTGGCGGCCCTGGGCGGCGGTGGCAGCAGCAAGGGCCAGGGCGAGAGCATGTATGCCGCGCTTCCTTCGATCGTCTCGGCCGGCATGGCCGGCTCCGGCGGCGGCAAAGACGTGGATCTGACCAAGTACCTGCGCGGCATGCTGCGCCGCTGAGAGGACCGACATGGCTGGCTTTCTTGACTGGATCGGCGAGCGCCTGGACACCCCGCTGGCGGGCGTGGGCATCGACCCGAGCACTATTCCCGACGCGCAGAAGTGGGCCTACCGCGGCCGCGTGATCGAGGCCCTGGGCCGTTCGATCGGCACCAACCCGGATAGCTTCTCGGGCTCCCTGGACGACATGGCGACGAAGCGCCAGGAGGCGATCAACGCCGAGCGCGAGCGCCAGCTGGCCGAGCAGATGCGCCAGCAGATGGCCCAGGTGCAGGCCTCCGGCGGCAGCAACGCCGAGGTGTACCGACGCTACGCCCAGATGTTCGCTTCGCAGGGCAAGGCCGACATCGCCAAGAAGTACCTCGACATGGCCGACGCTCTCGACCCGAAGCCCGACTACGGCCAGCCCGTCGAGGTCACCGGCACCGACGGCAAGCCCATGCTGGCCCAGTTCGACAAGGCCGGCAACATGAAGCCCGTGGCCGGCTACGGCCCGAAGGCGGCCGACAGCCTGACCAGCGACATCAAGAACTACCAGTACGCGGTGAGCCAGGGCTACCGCGGCAACTTCAACGACTTCCAGCTGGCGAGCAAGAAGGCCGGCGCGAGCTCGGTCACGATCGACACCGGCAAGAAGATGGGCGACACGCTGGGCACCGGCATCGGCGAGCACATCAACAACTCCTTCACCGGCGCCCAGGCCGCGCAGACCACGCTCGGCAACGTCCAGCAGATCCGCAACGCCCTGGGCACGGCCATCACCGGCCCGCTGGCCGACGAGCGCGCCACCCTGCTGCGCGTCCAGTCGGCCCTGGGCGTGGCCCCCGGCGACACCCCGGAGCGACTCGCGGCCACCCGTCAGGTGCTCCAGGGCCTTGCCCGCGCCGAACTCGCCGCCGCCGGCTCCATGAAGGGCCAGGGCGCGATCACCGAGAACGAGCGCACGATCCTGAAGAACGCCGAATCGGGCACGCTCAACCTGACCCCGGCCGAGATCAAGACCGTGGTGGACACGATGGAGGCCACGGCCAAGCGCCGGATCGCCTACCATCGCAACAACGTCGAGCGCCTGCGCCGCGTGCCGGGGGCCGAGACCGTGATCCCCTTCTACGAGGACATCGGCCCCGACCCGACCGCCGGCCGCCCTGGTGCCGGTGGCGCCGGCTCGCTGCAAGACCGGGCCGCCGAAGAACTGCGTCGTCGTCAAGGAGGCCGCTGATGGCTGAACCCGATCTGTCCAAGCTGTCCGAGGCCGACCTCAAGGCGGTCGCCGCGGGCGACTTCTCCAAGGTCTCGACCGAGGGCCTGCGCGCCCTGTCGGGCGCCACCCCGCCGAAGTTCCAGCACGGCGGATTCGACAGCACGCTCCAAGGCGCGACCTTCGGGTTCTCCGACGAGATCGGCGCTGCGAAGGACGCCCTCTTCGGTGAGGGCAACTACAGCGAGAACCTGCGCGACCGGGCGCTGTCCCGTGCCCAGTACGAGCGCGAAAACCCCGGCGCGGCGCTCTCTGCCGAACTGGCCGGAGCGGCCGCCACCTCGCTGCTGCCGGGGATTGGAGTGTTCCGGGCGGCCACCGCTCCCGCTATGGCTGCTCGCCTCGGCCCGATGGCCGCGCGGGTGGTGGGCGCCGCCGGTGGCGGCCTGACCTCCGGCGCAATCACCGGCGCCGGCACGGCCCCCGAGGGCGAGCGCACGGCCGGTGCGGTGCGTGGCGGCGCTACTGGCCTTGTGCTGGGCCCGGCCGTGGCCGTGGGCATGCGTGGGGTCGGCAAGGTGGGCGAAGTCGCCCGCGACGTGACGGCCGGCATCCCGGTCGTGCAGCGTGCCGGACAGGCCGCCGCGCTCGCCACCGGCCAGTCGATCGACTACACCCGCCGCGCCTACGAGAAGCTCCTGCAGGCCGTCCAGCGCGACGAGCTCACGCCCCAGGAGATGGCCGTGGCCGTGCGGGCGCTCCAGGGCAAGCCCGAGACCCTGATCGAACGCGGCGGCTCGAACGTGCTGGGCCTCGCCGACGTGGCGACGAAGTTCCCCGGCAAGGCCCGCACCGCCGCAGGCCAGCTGATCGAGGAGCGCATGGGCGGCCAGGGTGAGCGAATCACCGCCGACCTGTCCCAGGCCTTCCGCGTCCAGGGCGACCCGGCCGCGCTGGCGCAGTCCTTCGCCAATCAGCGCGCGGCCGCCGCCAAGCCCCTCTACGAGAAGGCCTACCAAGAGGGCGCGTCGATCGCCGACCCCCGGATCTCCGAGTACATGCGCCTGCCGGCCTTCCAGCAGGCCTACGGCCGCGCCCGCCGCATCGCCGCCTACGACGGGGTGGAACTGCCGGCCGATCCGCGCAAGCTCTCCTCCTTCGACATGCGCACGCTCGACTATGTCAAGCGCGGCCTAGACGACGTCGTCTACTCCAACAAGGTGCCGAGCCCCGGCGGCCTGGGCAACACCGAGATCAACAAGGTCCGCGACGCGCAAAAGGGCTTCCTGGGCGTGCTGGACGAGCTCGTGCCCAGCTACGCGCAAGCCCGCGCCGCCTGGGCCGGCCCGACGGCCATGCGCGACGCCCTCGAGGCCGGCCAGGGCATCCGCAAGATGAGCCTGGACGAAGTCCGCCAGAGCCTGGGCAACATGACCCAGGCCGAGCTGGAGCAGTTCAAGATCGGCGCCCTGGCCGGCATTCGCTCCGACATGCACAAGGCCGCCGACGGCCGCGACCTCGTCAAGATGGTCTACGGCTCGCCCGAGAAGCGCGACATCCTGCGCGCCCTGGTCGGGGACGACGAGTTCGCCCGGCTGGAGAGCCAGTTCATGCGTGAGCGCGCGATCCGGCGCACCGACGACAAGATCCGGGGCAACTCCAGCACGCCCGAGCGCACGGCCGGCATGGCTGACCTCGAGGGGGCCACCTCGGCCGCCCTGGCTCCCGTCACCGGAGGCGTCCGCGGGGCCGTCGACTACGTCCTGCGCTCCGGCTCCGGCGTGGCCCAGCCCACCGCCGACGCCCTGGCGCCCATGCTGTTCTCGACGAACCGCAAGGGACAGCTGGACACGCTGCAGCGCCTGACCGACCTCGACCGGCAGTTCCGCGCTACGGCCGCCGGCCGCGGTACGTTCACCGGGGCAGGGGCCGGCAGCGGCCTGGGCCTGCTGCAAGACACCGGAAAATAACGCCGGTGTATGGCCGCCCGGAAGTTCCGCATCGCTGAGGTGGACGGCAGGGCCGAGCGGCCCCTGCTGTACCGCCTCCAGCGCGAGGCTTTGCCCTACGACGCCCCGATCTCCTCGACCACCGGCTGGTGGTGGATCGCCTACGACGGCGACCGGCCGGTGGGCTTCGCCTCGATGGACGCGAGCACCCAATGGTCGGACTGCGTCTACCTCTCGCGCTGTGGCGTGATTGAGACGGCCCGCGGCCACGGCCTGCAGAAGCGCCTCATCCGGGCGAGAATCCGCAAGGCCCGCGCGCTGGGGATGTGCTGGGCGATCACCGACACCTACGAGAACCCCGAAAGCGGGAATTCGCTCATCCGATGCGGGTTCCGCCTCTACCAACCCACCCGGCCGTGGGGCGCGGAAGGCGTCAATTACTGGCGCCGCGGCCTCTAGCCCTGACCGAATGGCACAAAAGAAATTCACCGACGAAGAGATCCTCGAGGCCTATCGGCGCGCTGGCGATTCTCCGACCAAAGCGGCAGCGCTCCTGGGCATGAACACTCGCAATTTTCACTCCCGCATGGCCGACGTGGAAGCTCGCCGTGGCGAGCGCCTGCGCCTGGGCAAGGGCACGCCGAAGGTGGTCATTAGCCACGACACCCGGCCGAACCCGATCGAGATCGGCGACGGCGTCATCATGGTCGCCTCCGACTGCCACTACTGGCCGGGCGAGGCCTCCACGGCCCACCGCGCATTCGTCAAGCTCGCACGCCAGCTGAAGCCCTCGATCGTCGTCATCAACGGCGACGAGTTCGACGGCGCGGCCATCTCCCGCCACGGCCGAATCGGCTGGGAAGCGCGGCCCTCGGTGGCCCAGGAGATCGAGGCCGTGCAGACGCGCCTGGAGGAGATCCGCAAGGCCTGCCCCGACGCCCACCACCTGGGCACCTACGGCAACCACACGATGCGCTTCGACACCTACCTCGCCAATCACTCGGCCGGGGTGGAGGGCGTGCATGGCACCCGCTACGACGACCACGTCCCGGGCTGGCGCTACGCCTGGGCCTGGATGGTCAACGGCCACACGCTCATCAAGCACCGCATCAAGGGCGGCATCCACGCGACGTGGAACAACACGGCCGACGCCCAGGTGAACACCGTCACGGGACACATGCACAACCTCCGGGTCACCCCGAGAACTACCATGAGCCCGGTCAATGGTGGGACAATCTACGGCGTGGACACCGGCATGCTGGCCGACCCCTGGGGGCCGCAGTTCTCGTACATCGAGCAGGGCCCCAGGAACTGGCGCGCCGGCTTTGCGGTGCTGACCTTCGTGGGCGGCGCGCTGATGCCGCCCGAACTTGTGCAGGTCGTGGACGAGGACCGGGTCTTCTTCCGAGGGAAAATCGTCGGGGTGTGACGTGGCGGAGAACGTGAAGGATTTTCTGCAGGGGGCCAACCGCGGCTTCGTGACCGGGCTGCTGGGCGCGCCTGTCGACCTCACCACGATGGCCCTGCGGCCGCTGGGGTACTCCCACCCCAGCCCCTTCATGTCCAGCGGCTGGATCGATGACAAGCTCGTCCAGGCCGGCATTTACCCCAAGAAGACCGGCAGCACGGCCGAGACCGTCGGCGAGCTCGCTGGCGGCCTCCTCGACCCGGGCGGCGTGGTCGGCGCGGCCGGCAAGGCGGGGGCTCTGCTCAAGGGCGCGGCCGTCAAGGGCCTGCTGGCCGACCCGACGATCCTGGGCACTTTCCTGGCGCACACGCCTCTGAAGCCGGACCCCACCGTAGGCAAGCGATTCGCCTCCGAGTCGGTGGGCGGGCTGGCCGACAAGAAGCCGGTCAAGATCGAAGACCTCAAGGGCTCGAGCATCCAGATCATGCCCTGGGACAGCACCAACCGAAACCGGCAGATCACCTCGGTCTCTGAGGAGAAGCTGGCCCGGCCGGTGGTGACCACGGGCGGCCAGGACTTCGCGCGCGACCTGTCGCACATCCAGGCGGGCGTGGGCGGCGCGTCCAACCGCGGCATCGCCGAGCGAATCATGGACCGCGCCCGCGTGGCCCGCGACGAGAACGTAGCCTCGGGCGGCAACGGACAGGTGTACCAGCTGCCGGTCACGATGGGCGACTACGCCGAGAACTTCTCGACCATGCCCACCGACGTGCTGCTGGGCCTGATCGACGCCCAGGGCCTGACGAAGCGGAAGGCCGCCGAGATCGACAAGATGGTGCGCAACTACGTCCCCGAGAACATGGTCGGAAAGGGCGTGCTGCCCTTCAAGGACTTTCGGGGCATCAACACCGACGCCGGCCGCCAGCAGCTGTACACCGGCGAGGGCCTGGGATCGACGGCTGGCGAACTGCGCAAGGCCTTCGTCAACCGCATGTACCTCAAGGACAACCAGCGGGACTTCAAGTTCAACCGCGAGGACGTCCAGGGCGCGCTGTTCGATCCGGCCCTGGTGGGTGTGCCCAAGGGCTACGCCGGCAACACCGTCATCCGGGCGCTGCCCGACGCGCCGCTCACGGCCTCGACGCACCCCAGCTACGACACGAATTTTCCGGGCGTCTACGCCGGCTCGCTGCTCGACAGCGTCCCGGCCGAGGTGCTCATGCCCAAGGCCTTCTCGCGCATCGCGCCCGAGTTCGCAGGCAAGAAGAGCGACCAGCGCACGATGGTTCTCGGCGCGCTCGAGAAGCGCAAGGAGGGCGTCTCCGAGCTCGTCGACGATCAGACGATCGAGTCGGTCAACCGTTGGCTGGAACAGCAGGCTCGTCAGAGAGGCCGCTGACGGCCATCTCGATGTCGAGCAGCGCGGACTTGAGCATCACCTGCGCGTCCAGCAGGAGCTCTTCCCGCTCGTCGATCGGCGCGGCCAGGGCCTCCGGGTCGTACTCCATGCGCACGTCTCCGTCGGGCGTGCGAACAATCGAAACTCTCACGGCGGTCTCCGTCGGGAAGGGGTGGGAATCCTACCACCCAGCCCCTCCCGATACAATCTGTTGGCCGGGCGCAACACCCGGCGGTCATGCGGAAGGGTTTGGCCCGGCCATCGTGCCGGGCCGTTTTTTCGCCTCCTCGTAGGTGCGGACCCCTTCCACGGGGTAGACAACTCTACCCTGGAGTTTGACGTAGGCGGGCCCCAGGCCGAGCGAGCGCCAATTTGCCAGCGTCTTCGGCGTCACGGCCTTTCCCCACCTCTTGCACAAGTCGTATGGCGTCAAAAACAAGCATGCCCCCATGCGGATCTGTATTAACACTTAGCCGGTGAGAGGCCCCGAAAGCACCCCGTCCGACCCGGCATGGATATGGTCGACCCTTTGCATCAGTCAACTTCCGGGGAGTTCCCGCCCACACCCTAGGGACGCGGCGGGAATTGCTAAAATGTCAAAAAATAAACTCCCCTCCGACTATGAGCACCGCCCGCGCCTACCTCGACAACGTCCTGCAGCAAATTGACGCAGGGCCCTTCTCCGTCTCCTACGTCTGCCGCGCCGCGGGCATGAACCCCAGCGTCGTGAGCCGCTGGAAGAAGTCAGACATCGAGCCGCGCCTCTCCAGCATCGAGCGCCTCTCCGACGCCCACGACCGCCTCCTGGCCGAGCGCAACGAGAAGCCGGCCGCCTGATGCGCGTCCTCGGAATCGACCCCGGCGCTTCCGGGGCCTTGGCCGTGGTCGAGGACGGCCAGCTGGTGGCCCTGGTGGACATGCCCACCCTGACCGTCAAGCGCGGCACCCGCGAGGTGCGCGAGGTCAACGCTCCGGCCCTGGCCCACGCCATCCTCGACCTGGGCCCCGGGTCGATCGACGCGGCCCTGCTGGAGAAGGTCGGCGCAATGCCCGGTCAGGGGGTCTCGTCCATGTTCGCCTTCGGCCGGGCCGTGGGCGTGATCGAGGGCGTCCTGGGCGGCCTGCTCATCCCCTACAGCACCGTGCCGCCTCAGGAGTGGCAGCGCGCCATGCGCGTGCGCGGCGGCAAGGACGGCGCCCGTGAGCGGGCCATGCGCCTCTTCCCGGCCCGCGCCGCCGAGTTCGCCCGCAAGAAGGACGACGGCCGGGCCGACGCGGCCCTGATCGCCAGCTACGGAGCGGCCGGCCTTGAAGCTCTTTGATTACCAGCGCACCGGGGCCGACTGGCTGGCCGCGCGCAAGAAAGCCCTCCTCGCCGACAAGATGGGCCTGGGCAAGACCATCCAGGCGATCGAGGCGTGCAACCTCGTCCAGGCCGAGCGCGTGGCCGTCGTGTGCCCCGCGATCGCCCGCATCAACTGGCGTCGGGAGTTCGACAAGTGGGGCCTCTACAGCCCCGAGGTGAAGATCGAGTCCTTCAACAAGCTGGCGCTCGACAAGGCGCTGCGCAAGGACTGGGCGGCCTTCCAGCCGGACGTGCTCATCATCGACGAGGCGCACTTCCTCAAGACCCCGAGCGCCACCCGCACCAAGGCCCTCTACGGCCCGCATTGCAAGGGCGACGGCCTCGTGAAGACCGCCGGCCGGGTGTGGCTGCTCACCGGCACGCCGACCCCGAACAACGCCACCGAGCTCTTCCCGCACCTCAAGGCCCTGTGGCCCGACCTGCTGCCCGGCCACGGCACCTACGCCGACTTCATCAACCGCTACGCGCACTTCATCCAGGGCGACTACGGCCCGAAGATCCTCGCCAACAAGAACGAGGGCGAACTGCGCGAGCTCCTGGCCCCGCACATGCTCCGGCGCAAGCCCGAGGACGTGCTGCCGGACCTGCCGCCCGTCGTCTACGGCGACCTCACCGTCGACAACGAGGAGGCCCTGGCCGAGGTGCGGGCGCTCGAAGAGTCGATCGAGGCGCAGGAACTGATCTACCGGCTGGAGGAGGGCGCGCCCATCCCCGAGGCCGACCCCCACCTCGCCGCCTTCCGGCGCGTGTGTGGCATCGCCAAGGCCGGGCCCGTGGCGGCCGTCGTGGCCGCGGAGCTCGAGAGCGGGGCCGTGCCGAAGGTGGTGTTGTTCGCGCACCACAAGGCCGTGATCGAGAAGCTCACCGAGGGCCTCGTGCGGTTCAACCCGGTGCGGGTGTGGGGCGCGAGCACCGAAGCGCAGCGGCAGGCCGCGATCGACGCCTTCCAGTCCGACCCCGACGTGCGCGTCTTCATCGGCCAGATCACTGCGTGCTCCACGGCCGTGACCCTGACGGCCGCGCACCATTGCGTCTTTGTCGAGCAGTCCTGGGTGCCGGCCGAGAACAGCCAAGCAACCCACCGTTTAAGTCGGATTTCACAAAAAAGTACAGTATTCGCTAGAATCGCCTCGCTCGCCGGAAGTATCGACGAAGCAATAACCAACACCCTGGCCCGAAAAATCCGGGGACTTTCCCACCTCTACGGAGAAACCGCATGACCGAAAACACCTCATCTAGCAACCCGCTGAACATCTACTTCCACGCCAGATTGAACGACCACGTCGAGATCTCGATCTCTGGCTCCGACGTGGCACAAGTGTCGGCCGCCCTGCTGCACTTCGGCCTGGGCACGCCCAACGCAGCGCCGGCCGCTCCGGCACCCGCACCGGCCCCCGTGGCCGAGGAGAAGACCCCGGCCCAGGTGGCCGAGAAGCTCTCCAAGAAGGGCCGCGCCAAGAAGGAGGAGGCCGCCGCTGCGCCGGTGGAAAAGCCGGAGACCTCGCCGATCGAATCCTCGCCCGAATCGCCCACCACCCCCTCTGCCGCTGCCCCCGCTGCCGAGGCTGAGGGAAACGATGCTGCGGCCTCTTCCGCACCGGAAGCAGCCGCTGCACCGACTGCCTCCTCCGCCGCGCCCGCCACGCCTGAAGAGGCCGCCGCGGCCGTCAAGGCCTACGGCGCCAAGCACGGCATCGACGCTGCTCGCGCGCTGCTGCAGTCCTTCGGCTTTGCCCGCACGGGCGACATCACGGCCGACAAGGCCGGCGCCGTCGTCGAAGCTGCGAGCGCCTGATGGCCCAGCACGTCCGACTGGGTGGGTCCAAGGCCCACCGCTGGCTGGCGTGCCCTGCGTCTCCCCGTCTGGAGGAGGCCGCAGGGCCGCAGGAGGCCGGCCCCCACGCGATTGAAGGCACCGCCGCCCACGCCCTGGGCGAGACGGCGCTGCGCACCGGCAAGGACGCAGCCGACCTCGTCGGCCTAGAGTTCGACGGCGTCGAGGTCACCGCCGAGATGGCCGAGGCCGCCCAGGTCTACGTCGACTGGGTGCGCAACGCGACCTCGGTGGCCGGGTGCACGCTCCTGCTGGAGCAGCGCATCGACCTCTCCAAGATCAACCCGCCCGAGCCCATGACCGGCACGGCCGACTGTCTGATCGTCCTGCCCGGCCTGCGCCGGCTCATCGTGGCCGACTACAAGCACGGCCGCGGCCATGTCGTCGAGGTCGAGGGCAACAAGCAGACCCGCTACTACGCCCTGGGCGCGCTGCTGTCGCTGCCGGAAGATCTGCGCCGCGGCATCGAGCAGGTGCAGATGACGATCATCCAGCCGCGCGCCTTCCACCCGGACGGCCCGGTGCGCTCGGAGACGATCGACCTGCTCGACCTCATGGACTTCGCGCAGGACATC
>JACCDQ010665886.1_pt1 | contig 12055 bp, 12 predicted proteins | sample 7446031 | NCBI WGS metagenome assembly JACCDQ01 (sample SAMN15323442, study PRJNA562643) | freshwater metagenome | isolation source: river surface water | place: USA:Blue River Watershed | collected 2017-08-17
AAATGACCCGTTAATATGCGCCATTACTTTGATTTCGAAATGCTTCCATCAACGGGATTAAAGTATATTTCGACTTTCTTTCCGTCTTTATCTGTTCCATATATTTCGTAACACGAACCCGTTTGTTTAAATTTTCGAATTTTATAACCTTCCGCCACTACTTTGCTTTTAAAGCTTTCGATGCTCATCCACTTTTCTTTGGGCTGATCCGTGCACGTTTTTTTCGCGTGAGCGAGATTCATAAATAGCCCCACTGCCAAAATCAAAATTAAATTTTTCATACGCTGAACTCCTTGTTGTTATTTGTCGTCATTAATTATGTCTGCATTTCCTATTCCACTGATGACCATTGCAATCGCGTCATGAGTTGTACTTTCAAGCTAACCGGCCTCTGTCCACTTCGTCGGAAGCAGTTTTAGCCAGATTACGCTAAGAACTCCTGCGACGAAACAAATCCCAAGGTCATTGACGTGTAGATTAGAAAATCGATAAAGATCACGCAGGCTCGGAATGTAGAGAGTTGCTGCTAAAACGACGAATGAGCCCAACGCAATCCACTCGACTACGTGATTTGTTAACGACGTCATTTTTTTAAGGAGTGAACGCTGTGAGCCCCTGTTCATAAAAATAAGCATCAAATTTGAAACGATCAGCGTAGTAAATACCAGTGCCCGTGCATCGGCTTCACCTTGCCCTCTTTGCAGGGCGACTAAATAAATAATAAGTAGTGCCGCGAATATGCTGAGGCCTTGCAAAAGACTTGGCAGCAGCAACTTCCGATTGAAGAGCCTTTCCCGAGGATTTCGAGGTGGCCGCGACATCACTTGTTCATCTGCGGGCTCAACTTCGAAGGCGACAGATGAAGCGGGTTCAATAATCAAATGTATAAGAGCAATGTGCGCGGGAAGCAAAACCAACGGAAGCTTAAACACGACTGGGATTACGGACATGCCAGCGATGGGAATATGCACAGCAAAAAGATAAACCAGCGCACTTTTAAGATTTGCGTACACTCTTCGCCCCATCCGAATCGCTTCGACGATGGAACCAAAATCATCGTCCAAAAGAACTAAAGACGCCGACTCACGAGCCACATCGGTTCCGCGCCCACCCATGGCTATTCCGATATTCGCGCTCTTCAGCGCTGGCGCATCGTTTACACCGTCGCCGGTCATCGCAACAATTTCACCTTGAGTTTTCAGAAGTTCCACAAGCTGCAGCTTCTGCGCAGGCGCAACCCGAGAAAAGACATTTACAACCTTCACAGAGTTTGCAAGTTCGGAATCAGACATCACTTTGAGCTGAGCTCCGGTTACAACCTGATCGGGATTTTGCAAACCAATCTTCTTCGCGATACTGCTGGCGGTAATGGGGTGATCTCCGGTCATCATGACCACGCGAACACCAGCGGTTCGACACTCGTTAATGGCTTGAGGGACTTCAGGACGAACCGGATCAGCAATTCCTATAAAACCGACTAAAGTGAAATTAAAGTCATGCTGGTTCACGGGAAGAGTAGCGACCTTGGATGTCGCTTTTGCAACACCAAGAACTCGGAGTCCTTCACGCGCAAGATCTTCGGTGACTTGGTTCATTTTCGCTGCATCTTCGCGTGATAGATGGCACAAATCAATAATGGCTTCAGACGCGCCCTTAGCACCCACGACAAATCCTCCGCTGACTTGTGGTTTCCATGCGTGCGATAGGGCCAATAGATCTGGCGAAAGTGGATATTCCTTTTTTAGTGACCAATCATGATGGAGGTGTTCAGTTCCCTTCAAAAATATTGAACCTGCCGAAAGGAACGCAAGCTCCATCGGATCGAAAGGGTCAGGACGACTTGCCAAAATCCCGTATTCTAGGGCCTCGTGAAAATCTTCTGGAAGAACGTTCAGAGTGGGATCGGAAAGATCGATAAATTTTCCGTTGGTATAAAGCTTCTGAATCTTCATCTGGTTCAGCGTTAAGGTTCCGGTCTTGTCGACACACAGAACACTTGCAGATCCAAGGTTTTCGATCGCCGGAAGTTTACGAGTGAGAACCCGTCTATTAGAAATTCGCCAAGCACCAAGAGCTAGAAAGATTGTAAGCACCGCAGGCAGTTCATTTGGCAAAATGGCCATAGCTAGTGTTAGGCCAACAAGCAATCCACCAAGCCAATCGGTACGCGTTAAGGCATAAATTAAAAAAACAAAAACACAAATTGCAGCAGCGATCCATGCCACTCTTCGAACGAGCTGATTGGTTTGCGTTTCGAGTTTAGTTTTCTCAGTGACAGCACCTTGAATCGACCTTCCGATCTTTCCTATTTCAGTTGCGATGCCTATCGAAGTGACTATCGCAGTTCCCTGACCACTGACGAGCGTTGTACCCGCAAAAATCTTGGCTCCCGATTCTTTAGTCACCGGGACCGATTCACCCGTTAAAAGCGACTCATCTACCTTAACCTGAGTCGCATCCACAAGTTCGGCATCGGCGGGGACACGGTCGCCCTCACCCAGTAAAATAAAATCTTCGCGAACTAAATCTCGGCCAGCGACTCGAAGCTTAACTCCATCCCGTATCACCTGCGCTCTTGGGCTTGAAAGATCGCGAAGCGCCTCAAGGGCTCGCTCCGCTTTTTGCTCTTGAAAGATCGTAATTCCAACGATCAATCCAAGAAAACCAAGCAACATGAACGACTCTTGCTGGTCTCCTATAAAAAAATAAACGAGGCCGCAGCCCAAAAGCAAATAGACCATTGGTTCACGAAGAACCTCGAAAGCAATATGATAAAAACGTTTTGGCTTTGAAGTTGGCAATTCATTAAAGCCTTCTTCTTCTTGCCTTCGCAGCACTGTCGATTGAGAAAGACCGCTTTGCGTACGAGCGTTATTTTCTATCATGGTGAAATTCTCCTGATTGTAATGACAATGCTCCCGATCAAACGAGATAGCTACGGCTGATATGCGTCTCTAAGCAGAGCCCGGCTTTCGCATATACTCTGAATATCTCATTAAGCAAAGCTCCAGCCAAAGAAATGTCATTTCGGCTCGAGTCGTGTTTCCGACCACGTGAACAAACGCCGTCAGTGCAGGGCCATTTGGAAGGTTTTACTCAGTTTTGCTAAAGACACAAAAACTGTGGCCAAGCTGAAAAAAGCCAGCACAATAAAATAAATTTCGTGAAAACTCATCAAGTATTGCAATCTTGACTGCATGATCCCATCGACTTTACATTGCTACAATTTAAAAGGGGGTCTATTGGGGCAAATGGTCCCATCAATATTTTTTAATAGCGACCAACGCACCAGACTACAAAAACTTAGTTGGACAAATTGCGATTTGGTCAGGAAAGATCAAAAAGGAGGTTACGATGATGGCTGATTTGCCTGAACAAACAGATCTTAAAATTTCTCAAAATAATCCTCTTCTTAAAATACTAGTTGCGGTGAATGAAAAAATATTGGATGCAGCCCCCTATGAAAAAATCTTAGATTTCATGTTTGATTCACTCAGATCCGTAATCCCCTTCGATCGCATCGGTATCGCTATGATCGAAGCCAAAGACGGTGAAACACGGCTGCAAATGAACTGGGTCAAATCAGACCGAAATGCCCAGCATTTATGTCTTCCCTATTCAACGAACACCATCAGTCCCAGTCTAAAAAAAATAATTGATACAAATGAACCACGAATTATTAATGATTTATTTGCTTATTTAGATAAAAAGCCTGATTCCGTACAGACTCAGCTGGCGATAAAAGACGGAATCCGTTCAAGTCTGACCTGCCCGATTCGGGTTGAACAAAAGGCTATCGGGGTTATTTTCTTTTCTAGTTTTACTTTGGGTACTTATCAACCCGAACATATCGAAATTTTCCAACACATTGCGACCGAGATTTCGGTGATTATCCGCAACAGTCAATTGCAACAGTGTCAGGCTAATGCTGATTTGCAGTCTAAAAACGTCAACATGACATTACATGACCTGAGATCTCCTTTAGGCGTGCTGCAGGGTTTTGCGGAAATTTCATTGGATAGCCCCTGGTTTAACCGGTTAGAATCAGAAGCCAGAACGGTATTTCAAACCTTCTTTCGCAATACAAAATACATGCTGCAAATGGTGAACGAGTTAAGTGAATTGGCCCTTTTAAAAAGAGACACCGAAAAAACTGAAATTAAAGCCAATGACCTTGCGTCATTCTTGAAAGAAATCGCCGAGACTGGCCAGCAGTTGGCTCAGCAAAAGGAAATTCTTTTTAAATTCTTTTTCTCTCCTCAACTCCCTCTCAATGCTGATTTTGATGCCCATAAATTAAAACGCGTGATTTTAAATTTATTTTCTAACGCCGTGAAGTTTTCGAATCGAAAAAGCGAGATCATTTTTCGGGTAGGAGTAGAAGCCCATAAATTGCTTTTTTCAGTCGAAGATCAAGGCCAAGGGATACCGCAAAACGAATTCGGAAAACTTTTTCAAGAATTCGGAAAAACCAGCGTTCGACCCACGGAAGGCGAGGTCAGCACCGGGCAGGGCCTGGCTATTTCTAAAAAATTCGTTGAATTGCATCACGGGCAGATCTCGGTCGCAAGCCGTTCTGGTCACGGATCGACCTTTAGTTTTTGGATTCCGACGACATTAAAAAAAGTCCCCGCCTTGGACAAAAAGTCTCAATAACCGCTTGAATCTCGTTAATAACGATTTCTAAAGGGTCGATACCCGGCTTTGAGATTGCAATTGATCCGTGGCAAGGAGCTGAAATGAATTTAAAAATAGACAACCTTATGGACACTCGCCTGATCACCATCAAAGGTTCGGAGGGGCTTGAATCTGCTTAAATTATCCAAACAAGTTAGCTCGTCTCGATTAGCCGCAAAAGCAGTCGTCCGACTTCAAGTTCACGGCTATAGTGAAAATCACATTCAATCAACGTTAGATCCACGCACTGTTGTTACTGAAGAGTGGATTGGTTCTGGATTTTTTATCCAGATCAAAAATGAGTTAGGCTATATTCTGACAAACTGCCACGTCGCCAGAAACGCAAATCATCTTGAAGTCCAATCAATCCTAACCAGCGACGAGCCCTTTCGAGTTGAGTTGGTAGGTTTAGTGGAAGATATGGAACCCGACGTGGCCTTGCTGAAGTTCTCTCACGGCGAAATGAAGCGTTTTCTGAAACTTTCACGTGAAAAGAGAATTCCTTCGTTGCAATTAGGAGATTCACAAAAAATACCTCGTAGTGAAGAAGTTCGAGCTATAGGTTACCCGTTAGGAATGAACCAACCAAATATTTCCGCAGGAGAAATTTCAAATTTTATTTCAGGTTCTGATGGCACCACCGAAAGACTCGTCACAACGGCTCCTATTAATCCGGGAAATAGCGGAGGCCCGAGCATTACTCGCGATGGCAAGGTGATTGGTATCAATACGGCGCTTATTGAAGGCGCGAATAACATAGGCTTTATTACCCCCGCGCATTTAATAAGAAAAACAATAAAAAATATTATTACAAATCATCGAACAAGAATTTGTCAATTAGCTGCCACGCTTCAAAAAAATTCTTTATTTAATTCCCAACTGCTGGGAATGAAGTCCGCAACTGGAGTCATTGTTCGTAAAGTTTTCCGGAAGGGCCTAGCTTCAAAAATAGGTCTTCGCCATAAAGATGTTATTCTTTCAGTTAACGATTATCTTTTGGATCGACACGGAAACGTCATGAATGAAAAGAGCGCTAGAAAACGCAATTTGTATGATGTATTACACGAAATTCCCATTGGAAAACAAGTTAGATTTTCAGTCTTTAGAAAGAGCCGTACCATAACACTTAGATCAAAAGCCATTAACTGGCCCGGAGAGGGTTTTCCAAGTCAGCCCATTCTGAGAGAACGACGCTTCATTTGCTTTGCCGGCTTAGTCATTCAAGAGGTTTGTAGTGAAATCGCCTTAGCTTTGGGTTCTGAAGGTTACGAACGCGAACTTGATTACCAAGAGTTTCTGGATCGCAAGTCAAAATTGATTTTAACTCATATTGACGATGATAGCCCTGCAAGTGATCTCGGATTAACTTTGGGTGATTTCATTTTTCGGGCTCAAGGTCAACGTATCAAAAATTTAAATCAACTTCGAAAGGTAATAAGTAGTTCAATTAAGAAAAATTCGCCCTGGTTCTCGCTTGAATTTTCCTCTGGTGCCCTAGCGAATTTTTCAACGGTTTCGATGACGGCCCATTCAGCCATGATCCACAAGTTCGGTGAAAAATCACAACCTGTGATCACAAATAAATGATGCTCTGGGCAGATTTTTGCAGAGGCACTTTATTAGCAATATTATGAATCAAATCGAAGAGGCCAAAAAAATGAAACATTGTGAAAACTGTGGAAATATCTATTCTAAATTATTTAGCATTACTATGAATGGCCAAACGTACAAATTTGATTGCTTCGAATGCGCTATTCACCGTTTAGCTCCTAATTGCTACCATTGCGGAACAAGAATCATAGGACATGGCGTGGCAGCCGCAGAAACTATCTTTTGCTCTGCACACTGTGCAAGAGAAGAGGGCTTCACAAATCTAAACGACCACACTCAAACTCAATTTTCAAATTTTATCAAATAAATTTCGGTGAGACAAAACGGCTCAAGCTAATAAAAAAGATGTGTCAGAAATCCTTTTTTTATTTTTAAGGCTGAATAGATCACTTCACTCATTTCTTCAAATCCCGTGGCCTTCATCTTGCAAACCAAGAAAATCAAATAAGATATTTTATCTTCAATCGATCCGGGAGGACACATATGAAAAAATTATTATTAATCAGTTTTGCCTTTCTCATGTACGCAAACTTTGCAGAAGCTCAATCAGCTCAAACCAGCCGAGGAACTTTCTTCGATTACAATGGTGCGACTCAGCGCTCGTGGGCCGGCTATGTGGCAGCCAGTTCTGGCTACATGAATTCGCATAATAACGCAAACGTCGAAGGTATGCCTTCATCACTTAAACTGCTGGGCTCTTACGCCTTAAATAATTCTAAAGGTATCTTCGATTTGGGATATGGTATTCAAAACGAAAGTTTCTCGCAAGGGGACGCCATCGACAGTTCGATCTCGACTGATGTGATGGAAGCCGCGGCAAGATATCAATTTGAAAATCGCTGGCAGCTTGGAGCAATCTATAATCAGTTTTTCAATAAGGGCGAAAACTTTAATGCAAATCAGGCAGACGCTGAATTTGCGGGAGCCCAGGTGATGAGAGAATTCAGTATTGGCCAAAATTATATTGGTCGCGTTGGCGGACGCTATATGACTAGCATTAACAATAATCAAGAGTCCGTGAATACGGCGCTGATTGATTTCCAAATCGGCTGGGGCGCCCTCAATTAAGAACTAAGCCAAATTAATCAAATAGGTCATCAAATCTGATTTCGAAAGCATGTTTCGTGCGAGGTTAAAAACCGTATGGAATAAGGTTCGTACCACCACTAAAATAGGAGAATTTATGAATGAATCAAAAGGCAAATTAATCTGGGCCGTTAACCCAACAAAAAATCCAACAGACGCAAAGGCTCTAGTTAAAGAAATGAAAATTTGGGCCAAAAAGCTAGACTGCGAAATTCAACCCGTCGCGGTATTTTCAAAACTGAACATTGGTTTCCCCCCACAATTGAATTTATCTTGGGAGAAAAGCTTTGAAGAATTAGCGAAGGCCACGCTTAAAAACTATATAAAAAAATTGGGTTCAACTTCTTTCTTAGAACCACAAGCCATTTTTGCTGTTACGCTATCAAATCGAAAGATGGCATTCGAGCTAGCTAGTTATGCAAAAAAAAGTCAGGCCAAAATTATTTTTGCAAATACGCGCATCAAGAAAACGGCCAATCCTATTCGATTAGGAGGATTTGCCGAAACATTGATTTCGTTGTCCGAGGTGCCTGTGCTATTAATGAATCCCTCAGTTGAATCAAACACCAAAAAGAAATCCATCTTATTTCCTACCGATCTTAGCGTAGAGTCAGAGCAGGCCCTGACATCGATTAAACCTTGGGTTACGGCATTACAAGCGAATCTAATTCTATTTAATCAAGTCGAATTTCCCGACTTCTACGCCAACGATTTTGGCGCAGCAACGCAAATCAACGAAATTATGAAAGAGGCTGAATCTGCCCGAAAAGAAAATTTACAGAAAGTACAAAAACGTTTACAAGCCGATCATATCAAATCAGAGGTTGTCGTGGCAAAAAGTCATAAATATTTAGGCGCCCAAATCATTGAGGTCGCTCGAAAAAATAAAGTTGAACTGATTGTTGTTACGAACCACGCAGGCCCGTTGTATCAAGCAGTTCTGGGCAGTGTTTCACGTGACGTTCTTGTCCAAGCAAAATGTCCAGTGCTCATTTTGCGTCACGTCCATGAGGAAAAGCAATCGGTTCAAAACCACGGGCTAAAAAAGTCAGGACAAGATAAATCGGCAGCAGAAAAAATGGTTTCTACTTTATAAAATTTTCTTGAAAGATCGGAGCGGGACAAATATTGGATATCCCTTTGCTGGGATATCCTCAAAAAACCCCTTCATTAGAAGGCAACCATATGAAAGGAGCTTCAGCTGTTATTTTTAGATTAAAGAACATTCCAAATGGACTAAGTATCATTAGAATTCTTATTGCGGTGGTGTTTCCATTTTTAACTGCCGAATGGCGCCTTTATCTTTTCGGAATAGCCTTAGCGACAGAATATTTAGATGGGATCATCGCCCGTAAGTTCGGCTGGGTCACTCCTTTAGGAGTTTTTTTAGATCCATTAGCTGATAGGATTTTTGCGCTTGCGGTTAGTCTGACGCTTATTTCTCTGCATCGTCTTGGCTGGGCCGATTTTTCGTTACTTTTCTTTCGCGACTTCGTTGTAAGTATTGGATTTATATATCTGGTATTCATTCGAGGACGCAAAGATAGAGTCCAAGATTTTGTGCCTAATTTTTTAGGGAAAATGACTACCGCTTTTCAGTATATAGTTTTTTTCGAAAGTCTCGCTGCTGCGAAAGCCAGTCCATGGATTTTATTCGTTACTCAATCAACAAGCTTGGCCGCTGGCCTTTGGTATTTTCTTCACTTTCGAGAAAATAAAATTAAGCAAAATGGCCACAGTAAACCACTTTAGCGTTAGAACAGTTACTGTTACCTTTTTTTATTTTGGTTTAGGTGCCATCAGTGGATCATCATTTGCTTAAAGAAATTAATAGTATGCAAAATATTATTTGCTGAATTACAAAATTTAGTTGAAAGGGAAATGTGAAATTTTTTTTAATAACATTAATGCTTATGTTCACCTCAGTCTCAAATGTCTGGCAACCAGCTGAGGCACAACTCATGAGTAGCCCTTTGATTTCAATTACCTCCGCGGAAGCCTATAAAATGATCCACCAAGATAAAGCTATCCTCGTCGATGTCAGAGAGCGAAACGAAGTCGACAAAGGCCTCGCTTTACCCGCATACTGGATGCCTCTTTCTAAAATGGAGAACGATGATCTTATGTACATTGATTTTATCAACCGCCTGCCAAAAAATAAAATAATTATCATCTATTGCGCCTCAGGAAAACGAGCAAAAAAAGCGCAACAAAAATTAGAGAATCTAGGCTATCATACGGAAAATAGCGGCGGATTTTCTGATTGGATTAACGCAAAACTTCCAACCAGGCCTTTTGATAAAAAATGAAATATATCTGCTTCCAGGCAGAAAACAAAGGCTTCGGGCTTGCAATCAAATAGAACAGGAGAAAACATGAAACTAAAAATTGACGAAATTATGACCACAAGACTAGTAGCGATTAAAAACTCGGAAGGGCTTGAAGCCGCCTACTTAAAAATGAAAGTGAATGGGATCCGACACCTCCCCGTTCTAGATTCTTTAAATCAGGTCGTTGGAATTATTTCAGATCGCGATGTCCAAAGATCAATGATGTCTTTTGATTCAGGCGAATTTGATTTTAACCCTGACGATATCGTCACAAATTACATGAGCCCCAATTTAATTTCAGTCACCCATGAAGCGGAGCTTCTGAGTGTCGTGCAAAAAATGATCGAACATCAAATTTCAGCGGTGCTCATTACGAAAGACTCAAGCCTAGTCGGAATTATCACACATGAAGATCTTTTATTGATTTTAGCTGATCTTTTGCGCCCACAGGATGGCCTTGTTACCAACGTGCAAAAGTGGCTTTATACAACTCCGGTGGGCGCAATCGCAGATAAATTCGCCTCTGCGGGAATTTAATGTCGTTAAAAAGGTATTCTCTTTCACACGCCCGCAAAGATCTTCCGCGCCGAAAAAAGAATGACAATAAAACTAAGGGCGGTAAATGCCTTATTGTCGCCGGTGCTGAAGGGCAATGGGGTGCAGCCGTGCTTTGTGCCCGTTCGGCGGCTCGTGCAGGTGCTGGATATGCCTTTATTTTTGATTTCAAAAAAAAATTTCCAACTTTGAAATTTCCGGATTTCTTAATCAGCTCGACACAAAATGACTTTGCGAAGTTTGACTCTGTCGCGCTTGGGCCTGGGGTGAAAGATTCTTCGTTTCTAAAAAGCTGTATACTGAAACTAAAAAAAATGGGACACCCCCGTGTCGTTCTAGACGCCCAGGCTTTAAATGTGCTAGCTCAGCAAAAAATTCCCTTCTTATTGCCTAAAACTTGGATTCTAACGCCCCACGAAGGAGAAATGGCCAGGCTGCTTCAAACTTCAAGTTTATATGTTCGGCAAAATCGAAAAGAATCGGCTTTGGCATTGCAAAAAAAATGGGGTTGTATCGTATTACTAAAGGGTGTGGCTACATTGATCGTAGATTCAAGTCATCGATTTGAAAATCAATCTGGCAATGCCTCTTTGGCGAAAGCCGGAACCGGGGATGTTCTGACTGGAATCATTGCTGGCCTCTTAAGTCAGAATATAGCCCCTTTGAAAGCCGCCTGCCTGGGATCGTTTATTCACGGCCACATTGCAGACTTATGGGTTAAACAAAAGAATGACTCTCTCAGTTTACTGGCGACTGATTTAGTTGAATTTCTTCCGAAAGCAATTGCTGATATACGCGCGCTAAACGACGATCAAAGGAACTTGTGACTTGCGCATCAGTTGCAAAGTTTCACTTTGCGAATAGAAATCTTTCGCTTTTCGATGAGGAATCAGAACCAGATCAAACTGTTTTGTTCTTTGAACCAGCTTTTCAGTTAGTTCTCCGGTCGTTGAATAAAAAGGAAGTCTTGGATATTTAGCTAGTAATCTTCGGATTCTTTTTTGAACTTCGCGGACTTGATCAGCTTCAATTTTTTTGTATAAAGTGTAATCTAATACTGGAAACGGCTTTTCTCGAACAAAGCAGACTTGATAAGTCGCGGTCTTCATTAAATTTAATTTTCTAAACAGATCAATGCCACGATTCGATTGCACCGACAAGTCATGGGGGATCAGAACACGATTCGGCAAAATTACTTGATCTCCGCGATGAATCCAAACCGGAGTGCGGCTATTTAAAGCTAAGTTGCGTGCGGTGCTGCCAAATAAAAATTCTGTTAATAAACTATGCCCTTTGTATCCCGCCATCATCAGCGGCTTTCTACATTTCTTGGCGGCCAAACGCATTAACTTTGCCGGAGAAGAAAAATCAACAACCATTTCAAATGGAATTGATTTTAATTTATAAAAAGATTTAATTCGTTCTTTATAGAACTGTGGACCAAAACTTTTCCGAACTGTAAGGTAAATATTTGGTGCATAGCCAACGGGTTCATTCAAAGCATGAACGATAACTAACTTGGCATTCCAAAATTCGGCTAGCTTCTGTGCCTGCCTAACAACCAATTTTGAATACTCGGAAAAGTCCGCACCTACTACAATTGTTTGAAACGGCTGATTAAACATAAATCCTCTTTCTTTTTACGACCTCATTTAAGCAAATTAAAAATATTTTCAAACTCAAAAATGACTATCGCACGCCCTCGTTACTGGCGTTTCTCAATGCACAAAACACTAAAAACAAAATTTTTTTTCCCATTTTTAACTCCTTTAGTCTAATGTGCGATAGCGATAAGC